>WNFT01004191.1_pt1 | contig 15256 bp, 17 predicted proteins | sample 5400191 | NCBI WGS metagenome assembly WNFT01 (sample SAMN13153359, study PRJNA577476) | soil metagenome | isolation source: 80 cm saprolite under Madrone tree | place: USA:California | collected 2016-06-14 | reverse complement strand
GAATGCCGGAAGAGCACCCGTCGGGGTGCTTCCATCCAGTAGTTTCCCGTTTGACTGGGGCGTCGACTCGAGGCCTCGTCACGCCTCGGACACGATCGTTTATGAGATGCACGTGAGGGGTTTTACGAAACGCGCGAACTCCGGGGTGTCCACCGACAGGCGCGGAACGTTCGCGGGGGTGATCGAGAAAATTCCCTATTTAAAGGAGCTTGGAATCACCGTGGTCGAATTGATGCCGGTTTTTCAGTACGACCCGGACGAAGGCAATTACTGGGGCTATATGCCCCTGAATTTTTTCTCACCGCATCAAGGTTACGCGGTTGTTTCAAGCGCGGCGGAAACCATGGTCGAGTTCAAGGCAATGGTAAAAGCGCTTCATCAGGCCGAGATCGAGGTAATTCTCGATGTGGTTTACAACCATACAACTGAGGTCGGTGCCGATGGCCCCACGTACAGCTATCGCGGCATCTGCAACAGCACCTACTACCTTCTCGACGAAAGCCTGACGCATTACCGCAACGATACTGGTACCGGGAATGTCCTGCGATCCGCTCATCCGGTGGTGCGCAAGCTGATAATCGACAGCCTCCGTTTCTGGGTGCTCGATATGCACGTGGACGGTTTCAGATTCGATCTCGCTTCCATTTTTAGCCGTGATAATAACGGGTCGATCAACCTGAACGACCCTCCGCTGATTTCCGAGATTACGGGGGGCGCTGAATACGAGGGCGATGTTCGCCTGATCGCTGAAGCATGGGACCCGGCCAGTTACGAATTGGGGCGGAGCTTCCCCGGCCAATCATGGAGCCAGTGGAACGGCAAATTCCGCGATGACGTTCGCGCGTTCGTCAAAAGTGATCCTGGGAAAATCGGGGATCTCATGACCCGGCTCTATGGCAGCAGCGATCTGTTTCCCGACGACTTGGACAATGCTTATCACTCCTACCAAACCATTAACTACATCACTTCTCATGACGGTTTCTGCCTCTACGACCTGGTTGCCTACAACACCAAGCACAACCTGGCCAATGGTGAAAACAACAGCGATGGAACCGACAACAATCTGAGCTGGAACTGCGGATGGGAAGGCGATCAGGATGTGCCGCCGCAAGTAATGCAGTTACGGAAGCAGCAAGTCAAGAATTTCTTCACAATCCTGATGGTCTCGAACGGGACTCCGATGTTCTGCGCTGGCGATGAATTCATGAATACGCAACGAGGCAACAATAACCCATGGAACCAGGATAACGAGACGACCTGGCTCGACTGGGACTTGCGAGAAAAAAACAAAGACATTTTCCGCTTCTTCAAGGGAATGATCGCATTTCGCAAGGCTCACCCATCACTAGCCCGGAGCCGCTTCTGGCGTGAAGACGTAAGCTGGTACGGTGTAAGCGGCCAAGTGGATCTTGGTTATTTGTCGCATAGCCTGGCATTCTGCCTGCACGGTAGTTCGCAACAAGACCGCGACATCTACGTTATGATCAATACGTATTGGGAGGACCTGAATTTCCAGATTCAGGAAGGAAATGCAGGCCAATGGATGCGCGTGGTAGACACGAGTATGCCCAGCCCGTCTGATTTGTTTGAAATTGGGAAAGAAAAGGCCATCTTGTCGCTGAATTACGAGGTCAAAGCCAGATCGGTTGTGGTTCTGTTACATCGCGCCTGAGCAGTTGGTTCGCGTTTCGTCACTTACACTTATGAATGGTCCCTCATATCCTGAACGGACGGTGGACGACTCCTCTACTTTCGGGGAGATGAGCTTTCTCCGTTTAATGAGATGGATGCGCCTGCCGCAGATTGGTCTTCTTCTATGAGCAAACAGTAGGCTCTGCTCGATGCTCGCATTGCACGGGTCAATTAGGAGGATGGTAAAAATGCCCATGAAAAAGGACACTGAAAGTTATCTTGAGCTGTACGACGTGGCCAAAAAGGAGAAGGTCGCGAAAGCGCCTCTGGCGGAAATTAGATTCATCCCGCGAACAGGAGAGCGCATTTTCATTCCGCATAGCGGACCGGGAGATTGGGATTCTTATCCCGTCGTGGCGGTCGAGTACTTCCTTGGTTACGATCCGTCTACGGGCGAGCCATCCCAATCGGTATCGGGAGGCATCGGCCGGATCACCCTATACGTCGAGGCATCGAAGTAGGCGTTTTCTTGTTCCGAATGGTTTCGACTGTTCGGGCGCTTCAGCGCTCTCGGGCAAAGGACCTGAACCAGGAAGGACAAACGTCATGCTGAAAGCCGGAATGGCGAAGATCGCGCCAGACACAACTGATGCATCGCGGCACGCGGGTCCGTGACCTGCCCGCGGCAGGAAGATGACCGAAGTTCAACAAATCGCGATCTGATTCTATTGGGCTTGGCGTAAGCGCCGTCGTATGCACGATCTTTACTCATGCGCTGGCGGTGCGCGTGACGATAAACGTCGTTCGCCATGAGATAAGGCTCGGCCGCGCAGGCGTGGCCTCTGGATCGATCTTTCATCGCTGCGCTGGCGATATCAGTCGCTCTAGCGGCGCACTGATTGAGATCGCGTGTGGGCGCTCATCCCGAAAGTCGAGATTGTATCGGTTAGAAAATTTGTGGCAGATTTGTGGCAATATCGGCGGCAAAACCATCATTCTCGACCATCAGTCGAGCAAACCTGCCGAGTGAAACGATGCGTGTCGCAGGAATACCGCGCGTCTCCAGTGCGCCGGCGGTCGCATCGCGCCATCAGGCGGATTTGGGAACAGCGGCGGCTTCGGTCAAGGTGGCTTCGGCAGAAGTGGATTCGGCGGCGCTCGCGGCGGCTTCGGCCACCGCTAAGCCACCACGACAACGCGAAGCGTTTGGCCTTTGGCGAACGAACAGCGAGCCGGCCACGCGCGTCTAGTGGCAAAACCACGGAGACGTTCTTATAGAGCCAGTATCTGTGCCCGTTCCGGCCATAATTCGGTAGCACTCAAGCACCGAATCTTTCGGCCGCTGCGGGCCCTCGCCTTTGCGGCCTCTTGTTCGCGATCTTTAGGTGGTGCTGTCGTTCCAAGCGAACGTATAAGCTGAATCGCGGCCTCCGTGATCTCGTCCACAGCCGCCTGAAACACAGCTTCGTTGGCCTTCGAGGGTTTGTTGAAGCCGCTGATTTTTCGGACGAACTGGAGAGAAACCGCTCGGATTTCCTCGGTCGTCACAGGCGGTACGAAGTTGAACAGAGTTCTGATGTTCCTGCACATTTCACTAGCTCCTGCGCCTCAATGGTGTTGCCTTTTCGAGGACGGTTATACTCGCAACTTGTTTCGTGGTAGCTTTTTCCCGCGCGGCGCTCACCGTAAGTCGACGGCCATGCCATCGCCATACGACACAAACGCCTTCACCCTGTCGCCGGCCTCGCCGCAGGCAGCCGCTATCTCGCAGTTATTCGTTGGAACGCTGATATTTCTCGCGGCCATTCTCGTTCTAGTTACTGTCCTTATTATCTTCGCCGTCGTTCGGTACCGTGATCGGCCGGGGGCGCCAGAGCCGATCCAGAGCTTCGGATCCCGGAATTTGGAAATCATCTGGACCGCGGTGCCGATATTGTGCCTTGTTGTGCTTACCGTATGCGTAGCATGGACGATGCATGCGAGCGATCCGCCCGCCCCGGACCAATCTCCGGACCTGAGGATCGTGGGCCATCAGTGGTGGTGGGAAATTGACTATCTGAAAAGCGGCGCCGTAGCCGCCAACGAGATACATATTCCAATCGGTCGACGGATGCTGATCGAGCTTCGTTCAGCAGATGTTATCCATGATTTCTGGGTACCACAACTTGCGCGAAAGATGGATATTATTCCCGGCCATCCCAACCGTATGTGGCTCGAGGCCAATACTCCCGGGGTGTATCTCGGGGCGTGTGCGGAATTTTGCGGTAATGAGCACGCATGGATGCGTTTCCAGGTAATCGCGCAACCCGCTGACCAATACGATGCCTGGCTGCGCGATCAGCTTACGATCCCGTCCAAGCTGAACTCGGCGGACGCACAGCGTGGCGGACAATTATTCGGCGATCGCACCTGCGCCAATTGTCACACGGTGATGGGGACGCCGGCGAACCAGCGTATCGGTCCCGATCTAACGCATATTGCCAGCCGCCGGATGCTGGCCGCGGGTGCCGCCGAGAATACGCCCGAAAACCTTGCGATCTGGCTGCATGACCCGAACAAGTTCAAGCCGGGCAGCAACATGCCGAATCTTCAACTGAGCACGGATGACGTGCGCGATTTGGTGGCGTACCTGGAGACGCTCAAGTGAAAGACGTCTTGATATCGGATGCTGGCGCCCTATCGTTCGAGCAGGAGGCGCGCGAGGGATGGCTGAGCTGGGTCGCATCGGTCGACCACAAACAGATAGGCATCCTGTATCTGTGGTCATCCACGATCTTCTTCGTCGTCGCGGGTGTCCTGGCGCTGTTGATGCGCGTCCAGCTGGCCAGGCCCGAAAATCATTTCCTCAGTCCCACGATGTACAACCAGATCTTCACTATGCACGGGACGACGATGATCTTCCTGGTCGTCGTGCCGGCGTTACTCGGGTTTGCGAATTACCTGGTTCCGCTGATGATCGGCGCGCGCGACATGGCCTTTCCCAGGCTTAACGCACTTGGCTTTTGGGCCCAGGCATTCGGCGGCGTGATGCTCTATTTCAGCTTCGCGACCGCAGGGCTCAATCTTGGTGGAGCGCCGGCGGTTGGTTGGTTCGCGTACGCGCCACTTAGTGAAGCAGCTTATTCTTATGGTCCCGGCGTCGACTACTGGATTATCGGGCTGCTGGGAATCGGAGTAGGGACGCTGACGGCCGGGATCAATCTCATCGCAACGATCGTATGCCTGCGCACCGAGGGAATGACTTTTGGGCGATTGCCGCTGTTCGTTTGGATGACGATGGTGACGGGCTTCCTGATAGTACTCGTGATCCCCGTGCTGAATGCGGGGTTGGTAATGTTGCTATTCGATCGCCTGCTTAACGCGAACTTCTTCAAGCCTTCTACGGGCGGCTCTGCGGTGCTGTGGCAGCACGTCTTCTGGACCTTTGGACACCCTGAAGTCTACATCATGGTTCTGCCGGCCTTCGGAATGATCTCGGAGGTCGTGCCGGTCTTCTCAGGTAAGCCGATCTATGGTTATGAGTTCGTTGCCGCCTCCGGTGTGGCGATCGCGTTTCTGAGCCTCGCGGTGTGGGCGCACCATATGTTCGCCGTTGGGCTCGGCCATCCCGCTGATCTTTTCTTTGCCATTTCGAGCATGGCGATTGCGGTGCCGACAGGGGTGAAGATCTTCAACTGGACGGCGACTCTGTACGGCGGCAGGTTACGGTTCACCACTTCGATGCTATTCGCGCTGGGTTTCCTGGCGATGTTCACGATCGGTGGACTCTCTGGCATCGCTTTCGCGGCCGTTCCGATCGACTGGCAATTGACCGATAGCTACTTCGTCGTTGCCCATTTCCATTACGTTCTTTTCGGCGGCACCGCTCTCGGGGTCTTTGCCGGGGTCTATTACTGGTTTCCCAAGATAACAGGACGGATGCTCTCTGAGCGCATCGGACGGTTACATTTCTGGCTGACATTCATCGGGTTCAATCTCACGTTCATGATCCAGCATGTTCTGGGGATGTATGGGATGCCGCGCAGAGTGTTCACCTATCCGCCATTGCCCGGATGGGAAGCGATGAACATGATCTCGACAGTCGGTGCCTTCGTACTTGCTTTTGCGGTGCTCGTGTTTCTGGTGAATGTGATGGTGTCGCTGCGAAGCGGCGAGGTCGCGGGCGACAATCCGTGGAATGCCTGGACACTGGAGTGGGCCACCACTTCGCCGCCGCCTCATGAGAATTTTCCCAAGGGAGTGCCACCAGTCCGGGGTCGTCGTCCGCTATGGGACTTGGCGCATCCTGATCGCCCTGACGAAATGCTGATGAGATTAGCCCAATGAAGAACTCGATGCCTGACAAGACCAAAGTCGGAGTTGGGCTATTCATCCTGTCGGAGGTCGGTTTCTTCGGCGTCCTGGTAATCTCATACATCTATTTCTATATGCTGCCCTCGCATGGCCCCGGCGCAGCGAGCAGCCTGAATGTGGTGCGGACGCTGTTCTTCAGCATCTGTCTTTTTCTGAGCAGCGCGACGATTTACATGGCCGGGCGTAGCTTCAGGCTGGGCACACCGAGCGCGGTAGGCATGTGGCTCGCTGTCACCGTACTGCTTGGCGGTGTCTTCATAGCCGGCCAGGCGGTCGAATATTACGGGCTGCTCGAGCGCGGCATAACGCTCAGCACGAATCTCTTTGGCACCACGTTCTTTACTCTCACCGGTTTTCACGGCCTGCATGTCCTGGTTGGGTTGTGCGCGCTAGGGACGCTGCTCGGCGTGACCATCAGCGGCCGGCTCCCGAATATCAACTCGTCAGGCTTCGAGGCCGTCAGCATGTACTGGCATTTTGTGGACGCCGTATGGGTCGTAATTTTTTCGGTAGTCTATCTGTGGCCGCTGATGGGACGATGACCGAAGTTCTAACCGCCTGGGACCCTGACGTTTCGGTGCTGATCGGATGCGCGGCACTGCTGGCGGCCTATTGGGCGGCCCATCGAAACGACTTCGGCCGAGCAAGATGGTTTTTCGCTGGCGTCGGCGTAATGTTGTTCGCGCTCATATCGCCGCTCGACGTGATCGGCGATGAATACCTCTTCAGCGTGCACATGATTCAGCATCTGCTGTTGGTACTGATCGTGCCGCCGCTGCTGATTAGCGGTATCACTCCGCGATTCGCCCGCAGGGTTGTCGAGTGCCGCCCACTCGGCGCAATCGAGCGTTTTTTGGGCAACGCCATCGTCGCCTGGACAATTGGGATCGGCACGCTCGCGGTGTGGCATGTGCCCGCATTATTCGATGCCGCACTGAACAACGAGTACATCCACATTCTGGAACATCTGTGCTTCATGGTGAGCGCCACGATTTTCTGGTGGCCTATTTTCGGACCGCTGCCGGAATGCCGGCTGTCGCCGCTATGGGCGCAGCTTTACCTGCTGGGCGGTGCGTTGGCCAACAGTCTGATCGGGATCTGGCTGACCTTCGCTCCCGCGGGAATTTATACGCCGTATCTAAATCCGGACGATTCGTTGCACCTGATGCAACTCCTCCGATCGGGATGGGGCATGACACCCGCAGTCGACCAGGAAGTGGGCGGGCTGCTGATGTGGGTCGGGGCCGGTTTCGTCTTCATCTCGGTCATGGTCGCTGCGATGGTCCGATGGCTCGGAGCGGTCGACGCAGGCGCCACTTCCGCGGCTGCTCTTTAGGAGCATGGCAATGGCTTCTGAACAACATCTCGAATCGCCAGGCACGCAAGACACGCGGCAATGGGTAGAGGCACTTCCCGAAAGGGTCCCGGAAGCGACGTTCGCTCCTGCGTTTCTCGCGCTCGGAATAACGTTCCTGCTCTTCGGAATAGTGAGTTCATCTGTATTTTCTGCCGCCGGCCTGGTGCTGATGGTCTGGTCGATCGGCAAGTGGATAGGAGAGCTCTTGCGTAGCGACAAGTCAGAGGCGAAGCCGGGCTTGGACTAGCGGAGCGCATCTTGGGCGCGGAGCGAGCGGGCGAGTCTGCGAGCTGCGTTACAAAGACTGAGGAGTCTCCCACGTGAGCAATGAAGATAATCCAGCTGCTGCAGTTCGCGGCGAGGCTCTGAGCCCCGAGCGCCGCCGTTTCCTCGGGCGGCTCAGCATCGCACTCTCCGCGGTCGCCGCGGCTATGGTCGGCGTCCCGGTCGTCGGGTTCATCATTGGGCCGCTGATCCAGTCAGAAGAACCCGTTTGGCGCCGAGTGGGGGCGGTAAACGATTTCCAGATCGGGCAGACCGTTAAGGTGAGCTTCGAAGATCCGTCGCCAATGGTGTGGGCGGGAGTCACCTCGCTGACCGCGGCCTGGCTGCGGCGTCTGGACGCCGAGCGCTTCGTGGCGTTCACAATCAACTGTGCCCATCTCGGCTGTCCCGTGCGTTGGTTGCCGAAGGCCAGGCTTTTCATGTGCCCGTGCCACGGCGGGGTCTACTACGCGGACGGATCGGTGGCAGCGGGGCCACCGCCGCGCAGCCTGTTCAAATATCCGGTCCGCGTGCGCGACGGTCAGGTGGAGATCATGGCGAGTGCGGTGCCCATCTATTAATTAGCCGGGAGCAGGAAGGTGGCAGCGTTCATAAGAAAGATTTTTTCGGATGCCGTTGACGCATTCGAGGAACGCACGGGTCTGATCAAATTCCTCGGCGACATCGCTCGTCATCCTGTGCCGCCGGACACCGGTTGGTTGTACGTTTTCGGTAGCGCGGTTCTGGTCTGTTTCATCATACAAGTGGTGACCGGGATCGCGTTGGCTACGCGCTACGTGGCCTCATCCGGATCCGCCTACCAGGTTCTCAATTACATCACTTACAAGGCTGTACTTGGGAGTCTTCTCCGGGGAATGCACTTCTTCGGCGCCTCGATGATGATCCTGCTGGTCGGCATCCACATGATCCAGGTCTTTTTGATGGGCTGTTACAAGTACCCGCGCGAGTTCAACTGGATCACCGGCGTGATACTGCTGTTCGTGACTGTTGCGATGGGTTTCAGCGGGCAGCTTCTGCGCTGGGACCAAACCGCGGTGTGGGCGACGGTACTCGCGGCCGAAATGATTGGCCGCATGCCGCTGATCGGCAAGTATCTCGCGCGCTTTCTGCTCGGCGGAAATACGTTGGGCGGCGCGACGCTGAGCCGTTTCCTGGCCTTCCACGTTTTCTTTCTGCCGGCGGCTATTTTTACGATCGTCGCGCTTCATCTCTATCTGGTAGTGCATGACGGAATCTCGGCGCGGCCGGTACGCGGGGAGAAAGTGAATCCGAAGACCTATCGCGCCCAATACGAAAAGCTCCTCGAAGAGAAAGGTGTGCCCTTCTGGCCCGATGTCGCATGGCGCGATGTCGTGGCCGCGTTGCTTGTAGTGGTAACGATCGTGTCCCTTGCATATTTCGTCGGGCCGCCTGCGTTGAACAATCCGCCCGATCCGAGTCAGCTCGCTAACGAACCCCGCCCGGATTGGTACATGCTGTGGTACTTCGCGGTGCTGGCTCTGCTGCCGCGCGGGATCGAATCCGTGTTCATGGTCCTCGCGCCCCTAGCGGCCCTTGTCTTCTTGTTGCTCGTCCCAGTGATTTGGAACAAGGGCGAGCGTCATCCCGCGCGCCGGCCTTGGGCCGTGGCGATGGTGATATTCGTAGTCGTGACGATTATCGCCTTTTGGATCGAAGGATCGCGATCGCCGTGGTCGCCCGACTTCGATGCGAAACCGCTGCCGGCAACGCTAGTCCGATCGAATCTTGCACCGGTAATCTATGGCGCGCAGCTCTTCTACGACAAGGGATGCGAATTCTGCCACACCGTCGACGGCCAGGGTGGGGCGCGGGGTCCGAACCTGACCGACGTTGCTACGCGGCTGACAGTAAACGACATCAAGATCAGGATTCTCAACGGTGGCGGCAATATGCCGTCGTTCGCCGGACTCCTGAACCGCGAAGAGCTCGATGACCTCGTCTCATTTCTTGAGTCGCGCGTCCAACAACCCTCGCGGATATCCGGGAGTAACTCAGTGCCAGTGGCTTCCGCACGGGAGGGGATCGCGGGCGATATCAATGATACAGCCCAGCAGTTCGGCAAATGAACCATACGCCCCCTCGTCCGGGCGGCCTGCGCATAGCAGAGCGATCTGAATCTGCGCAGATCTTCCAATCGCAAACGCGGCCGGGGGTTCTCTCGGCTGATCCAGCCCTCTTGTTGGAATCTGATCTTGAGCTGGTCGGCGATTTCCTCGGCGGTTTGCTTGGCCGGCCCTCAACCTTGCTGCTGCCGCTCTCCTCTTTGATGCCGCTGCTTACAATAAGGCCGATTGGATTGCCGCTAGCGATGGCAGCCGCCAGTGGTACAGCCGCACCAGGTCCCTTTGCTCCGCCGCTTCGACTGTGCCCGATCCGAGTTTGCGCAGGCCTTGGGCCGTCATTTGATAGCCTTCAACCAACGTCTTTAACTCCGAAGCTCCCGGAACCGAATCCGATCACCGGTCGTTTGGCCTCACCGCCCTGCTCAATCGAAAACGAGATAGCGCCTGATCACAAGGTCGCCGATCTGGAGCGCCGTTTCCCCTTGTGGCCTCCTCCGCGGGAGGACCCATGCCCTGGATCTGCGCGACCAGCTTTCGCATCTCTCAGGTCGGCAGTGTCGAAGCCCTCGGTGAACCAGCCGTAGATTTCAGCGAGCATCACACGCGCTTCGTCGCGACAGCCCTGCTTGGCGAGCAGCCGCGCGAGACTGCTCGTCGCGCGGAGTTCAAATGATTTCGCATCCGTAGCCGCGCGAGTTCGATCGCCTTTCGGAAGCACTTCTCGGCCTCCGCGGCACTCTCCCCGTAGTGCCTCAATAGCAAGTCGCCTTTGATTCGATGCCAGTCCGCCTCTTCACAACGGTAACCAGCCGTTGCCAGTGCCTCGTCAACCAGCTTGAGCCCGTTTTCGGTCTGTCCCGCCCGGCCGGGGCACTCCGCCATACGGCCGACAAACATGTCGCGCATCAAATTTATGCGCGCGATCTGGTTAAATGTATTGCGCATCCCCGCGATCCCATCTTCGCTGTGAGATTGCTCCATCCGAACCCAAGACTGGAGAAACCTACCCGCGACGATGAACCCCTCGTGGCCATGCTCCTCGGAGACTCTCACGAGGGCGTCCGCCAACTCTCCCGCCGCCGTCTCCGCTTCTCCAGGTTCCAAGTGCTGCGCGGACGCGTACATCAGCGCAATTGCCAGAGTACCGAAATGGCCGATTTCACATGCCAGGCCACAGCTTCTTTCGCCCGCACGCTGCAGATATGTCAGCGCTTTGCCAATGTTCGCGCTGAGCGCGATGGCGGTGCTCATGTTAACGATGAACACGCTGAGACCGCTTTGATCATACGAGAATTCTAACGGTCCGGAGGCCGCCGGGCTGGTCGGCGGTGCTGGGTTGACAGTCGAGGCCACCTCCGATAAAACTGTGCAATTGCACAGTCATCACGACTGTCAATTTAATGGCACACCAGCGAATGGGGCGCAGAAAGCAATGGAACACGCACCCATACTTCATGCACTGACTAGTCTTGATGAGCGGGGCGAAGCGGCCGCCGGCGATCGTCAATGCAACCGCGATGATCGCAATTGGGCTGGGTCCCGAATTCCACTGGCCCATTCTGCTGCTGGCCGGCTTGCTAGGCACGGCGGTCAACATAATGCTGCGCTGACAGGCGAAGCACGACCCGCAGTTCTTCGCGGTCCATTTCCGCCACTGGAGCTATCAAGAGGATCCCGGCATTTTCCCGATCCGGACGCGACGCTGGCCGCGGCCTAACCGATCAACTGAACCGTATGCCGAATTTGAAGCGCGCTTTATTGATCGCGGGGCGACGATAATCGAAAGGAACGATGAGCATGTCAATCAGTTTGGATAAAATAACCCGAACTTCCGACCAGGCACGACGCCAAGGTGTGCGTGAAGCTCGGAGCACCCCAGCCGCAGAGGATTTAATCACTCCGCGGGAATTGGCTCTGCGGCTTAGGCTGAGCCTCGGCACGATCAATAATCATCTCGGGAGCATGGATGCGCGCTGCGGCGTGGTGCGATTCGGCGGCAAATGCACGCGCATCAACTGGCCAGTCTTTTGGGCGAAACTTGAGGCAGGCGAGATCAATATAAGGGCGAAGGAATGAGCAGTCTGCTACAGAATCGCGGCTGGCTGTGTGTCCAGTTCCGCCTGGACAATAAGAACATCCGCCTTTATCTCGGTTTGCGCGATACACGTCAAAATCGTCGTTCGCCTCTGATTAAGGAAGTTTTTGAGGCGATTGACCAAAAATGCTGGGCGCAAATGGCGAATTTGTTCCCTAACTGCAAGGCTTTACAGAGTTATCGGACTCGGGATAACGGCTTATCGTTCCACGCGGCATCAGAGCGGTTCCTTGAATATCAGAAGGCGGCAAATAGCCGTGCGACCGTGGACTACTATAGGGCGGTGTTTACCTGCAATATCTGGCCGACATCTCTCGGTGAAAAAGAGCTCCGCGTGATCACGCCAGGCGATGTTACGGCGCTCATGGGAGAGATCCGCGAGCGAGGCCATGTCGCCCGAGCCAATAAGGTACGGCAGGCTATCTCAGCGGTATTCAATTGGGCGCGACGCGAACATGACGGCGCCCATAACTTTCTGGCTAAGGACAATCCGGTCGACTTTACTAAGCCGCTGAGGGTGCAACGCACCGAAGACGACATCAATCCCTTCAGTGATGAAGAAGTCCAAAAAATAATTCACGCCACGCGACCCGGATGGGAGCGGCGGTTCGTTATTGTCGCTATTGAAACAGGACTACGGCCGTCGGAAAACGCGGGTTTGAAACGGGCGAATGTAGATTTCGCCGAGCACGCGATTTATGTGCGTCAAAACGTGAGCCGCTGGGGTGAAGGCGCACTTAAAACCCCACGCTCACGCCGGACCGTCGATATGACGAATCTCTCGCGCCAAGCGCTTCAAGAACAGATAGCCGAGGTTCAATTGCGGAGTGAATGGCTGTGGCCGCATCATCATAACGGGAAGGGTCCTCACAGCTCACACAATTTTAGTCGGCGGAACTGGCCGGTGATTCTAAAGCGGGCAGGGGTGCGGCATCGCGAGTTCTATCAGTGCCGGCACACATTTGCCACGCGCCTCCTGCACGAGGGCGCCGACTGGGACTACATCGCCGACCAGATGGGTCATCGCGACCTTTCGATGCTGCATCGCCACTATTGGAAGTGGCGTCCTGGCACGGCGCGTAAGCCGGCTTCCCGACAGATCGCTAATTCAGCGGAAACCTAGTTAGCAAACTTCGGCAGATCGCGAGGACCGAACCCGCCGACTAACGGATTTTTCTGTCACACTATTATCACACAATTCTGGCATGACTCACCGGAGTTCAAGCTGATCCAAATAACAATATCCCAGCAAATCACACTAGTAGAAATATCTCGATTTATCACGGATTCGCGCGGTTGCTCATTGACCCTTTGCGGATTCCTAATCCTGGGGCCGTGGGTTCGAATCCCGCAGGGGGCGCCAGTTTTCCCGCGAATAGATTCAGTTTCTAGCGCCAACGGATTCAGCTGTCAAGCCCCCAAGTCGACTGACTTTGGCTGAACTTTGGCTTAACGTTGCATCCCGGCGCCATCACCCCCCATCCATCCCAAATGGACGAAGCTGCTGGTGAACCCCCTCGTTAACGGGCGGTGAGGGCGACCTGAACTCGCCGTGGATCGACGAGAATGGGGTAGGACAATTGTGCATTAGCGTCAGCGATTTGGATGCTCAGTGCGCTTCAAAACTTCTTATCCAACTCGTCGAGCAATCTGAATGAGCAAATCAACGTGTTGCCGTAGGAAGGTCGTCGACTTTACAAATCCTCGCCGCTCTTCCGCCAAGCGAAAGCATTCAGCGACATAGCGAGCCCGTCCTGACACTGCTGACCCAAACCCGAAAACTAGGACATAGAGAAGTTGAGGCAGACGGGCTAGCCTGGTCTTTTAGGCGAGCGAAGGAGGCCACGAGGGTGTCGAAGAAGGCTTACACGGAGGAGCAGATCCAGCGCGCACTGCGTCAGGCAGAAAGGGGCACGAAGGTGCTTGACATTTGCCGGGAGCACGTGGTGAGCGAAGCGACGTACTAAGTCTGGAAAAAACCTCCCGGCTGGGTTTGGAGGAATTGCGCGAGCTGCGGCAATTGCGCGAACTGAACAGCAAGCTAAAGCGGACCTCTCGCTGGACCGGCAGGTGCTGCAGCAGGAGATCGTCCGAAAAAACTGTAAAGCCTCGGCATCGGCGGGGAGCTGGCTCGCCGAGGGCAAGCCATCTGCGACACGAGCGAGCATAGGGTGTCGCGGCTGTTGCCGCTCCAACTGGCAACGCAACGCTACGTTACCAGGGTCGGCGGGAGCCGCAGACGAGGCTAAAGATGCGCCCGTGTGAACTGGCGGCCAATCACGTACGTTTCGCTTGCGGGCGGTTGGCCGTGATGCCGCGGCGCGAGGGGCTGGCCGGTCAATTCGACGCGGATCGGTTGGTTGTATACTTAGGATTGCCTGGCAGTGCGCACCAAGATGCGCAGGAAGATCGCGCGGGCAAACGCTCGCCTGCAGTCTGACCGAAAAATGGAGTATAGAATTTTTGTAGCGGCCCGCTTATTCGATGGGCGTTGGTTCCGTTTGCTGGCGGTGGTCGGTCGGTGTATGACTGAATGCTTGCTCCTGCTAGCCGACGGCTTTTTGACTGTTCAGAAAGTAGCGTTGGCCTTGGCGCGGGCGATCGCGGAGCGCGGCGCGCAGACCTCGGTAGATAATCGTTCATAATTTTACAGTCGGGCGATGGAAGCCGCGTGTATTGATATGGTCTCAAACTCGATTTCATTCGCCCCGGCATACCGGTGGAGAAGCCGGCTTGATCTCAGTCGCACAGCAGCACTCGCTTCTCAGAGGAGTCGTGGAGGCGATGTGTGAGCAAGTCAACACCCTGGACTCAAGCAGATTTTGCATTGGAGCTGCCAGGGTTGATTTGAATCTTCCGACTAGGGTTCAACCCACCTGCGCAAACGTTCCAGGCATCATCCATCATCATACGCGAGGGGTACGACAGCCGGAAAGCGCGGCGATATCCAAAACCAGGATCAGACGAAGACCTTTCGCTGTTATCTGTTTCGTCGGGGAACGTAAAGGTAGTTCTGGCGAAAAGCGAGGCGCAATATGTCTCTCGACGTTCAGATTCTCAGCTCCGTGTTGCTGAAGCTCGTGCAGAGCACGATCCAACAAACGCTCGACACAACTTGCGTGCCACCGCTTGAACCCGTCTTCTTTGATCACGCCGACGTTCTGAGCGTCTCCGTCAGCGTCGACCAGCAGGCGGGCGTTGCTAACTTCGATGCGCCGGTCAACGTTTTCATCGTCGATTTGCCGTCCCTTCTGGCGAACGCCAACGGAACGCCGCCAGGCGCGCTGGCGTCTGCGGGCAAAGGCAGCATACAACTGCAGCTCGCTGTGCATGGCACCGTTCTCTCCCTCATTTGTACCAGCGTGACGCCACCTGATCCGTCGTTGGGCGGAGTCGCCCAACAGCTCAAGTCCGCAATCCCACCAGCGAGTGTGGATCTCGCTCCCGTGT
>WNFT01002675.1_pt1 | contig 15256 bp, 15 predicted proteins | sample 5400191 | NCBI WGS metagenome assembly WNFT01 (sample SAMN13153359, study PRJNA577476) | soil metagenome | isolation source: 80 cm saprolite under Madrone tree | place: USA:California | collected 2016-06-14 | reverse complement strand
GCTGCGGTCCGGCACCTGGACAAGGCTATCGAATTGGATCCGGAATACGAGCCCGCGAACGACAACAGATGTATCATCCTCGCGTTGCCGCCTGGTGAAAGGTTGAACTGCGGCCAAATTCGTGAGGTCGATTTCTATGTAGACAGAGAGCGGGCTCGACGACCTCATGCCCGACAGCAATACCGATTCGCCAATCGCGGTGACGACGTGAATTCGATGCCGCAGACGTCCCCGGCATCAGGTTTGAAAAGCACTTAGAGTACACGTTTCAAATGGCTCAAAAGAAGAAGTTCTACGCTGTAAGGTGTGGTCACAAGACCGGTGTCTATCGGACGTGGGAGGAGTGTAAAACACAAGTCGATGGGTATTCGAACGCGGACTACAAGGGCTTCCCCACCCTGAAGGATGCCGAGGATTACCTGAACGACGGTGTGAAGAAGCCGAAGCCGCCTTCGACCGAGCAAATGGGTGGACATAGTGGGGCATCGACTTCGATGGCTTTTGCGGCCGGAGGTCAGCAGCGTGCTTTGTTGAAACAGGTTGTCATTTACGCTGATGGCGCTTGCACGGGTAATCCCGGGCCGGGCGGGTACGGTGTCGTACTCATTCATGGCGAGCAGCGGAAGGAACTGTCCGCCGGATTTCGGCTAACGACGAATAATCGCATGGAGATTCTAGGATGCATCGCCGGATTGCAGGAACTGAAGAAACCTTGCGAAGTTACGATCCATTCCGACTCCAGATATGTTGTCAACACAATGACGAAGTCATGGGCGTTAAGGTGGCGTAAACATGGCTGGAAGCGTAAGGATAAGAATGGCGAATGGAAGGATGCCCTCAATTCCGATCTCTGGACCCAAATGTTGAATCTTTGTGATCGCCACTTGGTCTCGTTCAAATGGGTTCGCGGTCACTGCGGAAACGAGGGAAATGAACGCTGCGATCAACTGGCGCGTGCTGCCGCGGCCTCGGGCCGATTGGAAATCGATGCGGCTTATGAAAAGCCGCCGGAAAGATGCCCGTAGGTCCCCACGTCGGTTTGCGCGTGTGAAGTGACAGGCCGGCTGTCGAAAAAACAACAACACTACCAATCCGGATTATGGAGTATAGTCATTGGGCTCAAACCCAGGTGTGGCGTGGGTTTCAGCCCACCCGCCCTTTTCATAGCAAGGATGTGTTTCATGTCAGATCGATCCACGAGCCGCTTTATAACAAGTGTGTTTCTCATCTTCGTCGTGTTTTCGTCTTCTTTAGTTGCACAGTCGTTGCCGGCAGGTGCGCAGTCGTTGCCGGCCGCAGCTCTTCCTGACAGTTCTACGCAGGAACCTCAGGTTACGAATTCGGACGAGAAGCCGTTGAAGCTTCTCTCCAAGGATGACTTCTTTTCAAAAGGATTCGCCCGACAGTTGTTGAGCGACCAGAAGTCGATATGGACCAGTCCCGCGCGAATCAAGGCCTCAGACGCCAGGTGGCTCTTACCGCTGAGTGCGGGGACTGCGTTTTTGTTTACGCAAGACAACCAGATTATCCATCGGTTCGACCACAATTCCTCTCTTCAAAATACCAGCCTCAAAGTGTCGAACGTCGGACTCTACTCGACGTGGGCCGTGCCGGGTGCATTCCTGGCATTAGGCAAATTCAGAGGCAATGACCGGATGACGGATACAGGCAAACGGGGATTTCAGGCGGCGTTGTATTCGACAGCTGTGATGCAAGCTATGAAACTGATTACGGATCGAGCTCGTCCGCTCGAAGGTGGAAACGGACACTTCTGGACTGGCGGAGACGCCTTTCCATCAGGTCACTCCATGGAAGCCTGGGCTCTTGCCAAAGTGGTCTCCGACGAGTATTCCGATAAGCCTCTCGTCAAAATCGGCATGTACAGTTTCGCCACGGCCGTTAGTCTATCCCGCATAACATCCCAGCGGCATTACGCCTCAGATGTTCTGGTCGGTAGCGCAGTCGGATACTTGATCGGGAAATTCGTCATGAGGAATCATCACTTGGAATCGCAGTGATGATCTGAGTCTTCCAGCGCGTTCGCGCCGAAGGATTGAACCGAGCGGGCACGAAATAGACAGGTGAATTGTGTTTATACGTTATGTTTTTTCTGTCTTTGCATTATTAGGGTGTCTTACAGGAGCGGCATACGCTCAGCCCGCACCTGCGACACCCACCATCCGTTTTACGATCGTTCCTCTCACCGTCGAGAAGGGGTTTCCACTGCAGGTCATCTTGACGGACAAACTCCACTTCAAGCTGCACGAGCGCGTGCATGGCAAAATCGTCGAGCCTGTCTACGCGTTCGATCGTGAAGTGATTCCTCCGGGCACGGACGTTGTGGGCACGATTACTGGTTTCCGCCAGCGGGGAAAGTGGAAACGCGTGTCTTCCATTCTCGGAGGAGACTTCACGCCTGTACGCGATCCTCAAATCAGCTTCGATGCTCTCGTGCTCGAAGATGGGACTCGCATTCCGATCGAAACTTCTGTCGAGCCTGGAACTGACGCGCTGGTTCGATTCAACGGCGAGGCCAAACGGAACACCGCATCTCTCAAACCGCATTTACCGGAGACAGGTCAAATGCAGGCCATCACGGATGCGGGCAAACAATCGGGAAACCTGCTCAAAGGGATGCTATGGGGCCTTGCCCCGTACCACCCGCAATCCGTGCCGGCCGGTCTCCGTTACCAGGCAACGCTCCTGAAGCCGCTTGAATTAGGCAGTGCTATTCTCGGAATCGGAGCTCTGGACCGGATCGGATCGGAGCCTCCCACAGGCAGCATGATTTACGCTCGCCTGGAAACTCCTTTGAATTCCCGCACCACAAAGTCCGGAGCCACAGTCAAGGCGCTTCTGACAAACCCCCTTTTCTCCTGGGATCATCTTCTGATTTTTCCGGTAGGCAGCAGGCTGGTGGGAGAGGTAGTACAGGTGCGTCCTGCCGGCCGGTTGAATCGCACTGGGGGACTGGCTTTCAAATTCACGAAGATCGAACCGCCGGTCTCAATATTGGCAGCAAAGTGGCCCATACAGGATGTCGAAGGACGCCTGGTTGGCGTGCAGTTGGGCAATGAAATGAATCACGTCCGCATTGATCAGGATGGAGCAACAAGCATTGCGCAATCGAAGGAGCGTTTCGTGGCTCCAGCATTCGCGCTGTTCAACATGAGTCGCGGGTTTAACACAAGTTCACAATCGTTCAGTCATGCGCTTACCGGTGGATATACCGCAAGCCTCATAAGCCGCCTTCTGGTAGGCGATTCCGGCTTAGGCCTTCCTGCCGGCATTGCAGGACGAATGATCCCGCCGGTTGGGATTGGCCTGGGACTATACAGCGCAGCTCGCTCCGTCTTTATCAACATTTTGGCGCGAGGACAGGAGATAAACTTCCTGGTAAATACCCCCATCGAGATTCGCGTGGACGCCGCACGCCCGGCCGACGGTCCGGCTTCGCCATAGTTGTCGCTCTCTGCGGTTTATGGGGCCGCGCTTTTCTTGGAATCAACGAAAGACGCGCGGTCATAGACCGCGCCCCGCAGTGACGACCCTGGCTCCGTAGCCGCTTCTACAAGGCATTCACAATGGCCGCGCCGAGATCCCGGGTGGTGGCTTTTCCACCGAGATCGGGAGTCAGAGGCGCATGCGGTAATTGCAGTACAGTTTCAATCGCCCCCAATACGGCCTTTCCGGCATCCGCCTCGCCGAGATGTTCGAGCATCAGCGCGGCCGACCAAATCTGGCCGATGGGATTCGCGATTCCTTTGCCGGCGATATCTGGCGCCGATCCATGGACCGGTTCGAACATTGACGGATACACCCGCTCCGGATTGATATTGGCGGACGGAGCAACAGCAATCGTGCCTGTGACTCCGGGACCGAGGTCCGACAGAATATCTCCGAACAGATTGCTTGCGACGACGACACTGAACCGCTCCGGTGACATGACGAAGCGCGCTGCCAGAATATCAATGTGGTACTGCTCCGTGCGGACGTCAGGAAATTCCGCGGCGATCGCGGCAAAACGTTCGTCCCAAAAAGGCATGGAATGGAAGATGCCGTTGGATTTTGTTGCCGAAGTCACGTGGTTTCTTCCCAGCTTTCGCGCAAGATTGAAGGCGTAGCGCATAACGCGATCCGTACCCCGCCTCGTGAATATCGCTTCCTGTACGACTGTCTCATGCTCTGTTCCGGCATTCTGGCGGCCGCCGATTTGGGTGTACTCACCTTCCGAATTTTCGCGGACGATCCAGAAATCGATATCACCCGGATTGCGATCGCGAATCGGCGGCTTGATCCCCGGGAGTAGTCGCACGGGACGAAGGTTCACGTATTGATCGAATTGCCGGCGGATCGGAATCAACAATCCCCACAGTGACACGTGATCGGGCACGCCCGGAAATCCGACGGCACCCAGGAAGATGGCATCGTGGTCGCGCAATCGGGCAATGCCGTCTTCGGGCATCATGCGTCCGGTCGTCTTATACGTTTCACAGCTCCAATCAAAATGTCGAAAACGGAAACCGATCCCGAAAGCAGCGCCGACCGCTTCAAGCACATTCAGCCCTTCCGGAACGACTTCCTTTCCGATGCCGTCGCCAGCCACTACCGCAATCTCATATGTTTTCAAGAGTCACCTTCCGAATTGAAATTGGCGTGAAAAAACTTGGTACGCCGCGCAACAAAAATGATAATCCCGTTTCATTGCGGATAAGGAGGGATCGTGCGAAAGCTTCTTTCAAACCACATCGATCACATTGTGCTTACTGTCAGCGACATCGAGAAAACGACTCAATTCTACGAGGTCGCGCTCGGTTTCGAGCGCGAGTTCTTCCGCGGGCCGGAAGGGCAACCGCGTCATGCGCTCAAGTTCGGTAAACAGAAGATCAACTTGCAAGATCGCACCACCGATACTCCGACCAAGGCCCAACATCCGACATTCGGCTCGGGCGATTTCTGCCTGATTGCCGTGGTCCCGCTGGACGAAGTGCTGGCACACCTGCGCGCGGAAAAAATCGCGATCGAAGCAGGACCGGTGGCACGGCGCGGCGCTCTCGGCGCGTTGCGATCTATCTACTTCCGCGACCCGGACGGAAATCTCATCGAGGTGGCCGAGTACGCCGCGGGGGTCTGACCATACTCAATTCTCGGCATTGTCCCGAACCGGAGAAACCCGGCGGCACCGGAACCCGCGCCAGTCCTGAATTTGTGGATAGACGGAATGAGCCGTGGAGGAATCGAACCTCCAACCTGCTGATTAAGAGTCAGTCACGCAAACCCGCCAGGTTGCTGTATTTCTTTGGGTGAGATGCAGGTCGAAGGTCAACATTGTGAGAAACGATGGGACGGAAATCTTCTCTGGAGATGACGGTCCACCAGATCGGGCTTCCCGGCTGACAGCCGTTGGTCCCTAACTCGCAGCTGCCGTTCCGTTTCGCGCCAAACCGGAGGAATGATGTGAGATCCGGCATTGGTTATGTGCCGGACTCTTCCGCCAGGCGAGCAAGGGCGGACATCAAGCGAGTCGCATCCGGCTTGGATTCGCCGCCCGGCATCGTCACTTCCTTCACCATTGTTTCCAAGACCATCACGATAGCTTCTTCGCGAGTCAACCCTTCTTCGCGCAGGCGAACAAACGTGTCAGCCGGTTCAGACGCATCCAGTTGCTCGACGGGAATCGACGGCAAGCGTCGAATGAATGCAGCCGCCTCTGCGGCCTCACTTTCGATCTGTTCGTCATCAACGCCAGGATGATCAGGGATTTCGTCATTGTCGAAATCATCATCGTATTCGGACGAGTGTACCTGGCCGCAGCGCTCGCAAACCTCATTCTCGGATTCCGGTTCTGGTGCGAATTTGAGGTGTTCGAACTCGACTGCAGGCATTGTGCGATAGCCGATCTTATCCAGGTAGCGAAGACAGCCCGGACCGACCACACCCTCGCCGGCATCTGGTTGAGAATCCAGATCGGCGGCGGCCTCGTCGATCGCCATCCATTGACCCAGCGCTCTTGACGGGCGAAACAATATAAACAGGCACTTTTCGTTCTCGTCCTCCTCCTGCTCCTTCTCCTTCAGGCACGCGATCGCGGGAACAAACAGGTTGTTACTAAGGGGCAGGGCCGCAGGGCGATAAATATCCACTGTCGCAGCGTCCAGTTTCGTAACGCGGGCGCCGTCGGAAGCCTGGCAGCATTTTTTGTACTTCTTCCCGCTTCCGCAAGGACAGGGCTCGTTCCGCGATATTTTGTTCATCGGCATAACTTCCGTGGTTTTATTTGTGTTCTTCAAATTCTAACCGAAGCCATCGACTCAAATATTGTACATCCACGGGTTGAACGATTCGGCGTTTGGGGAATCGCGACGCTTTGCAGCAGATCGAGGTTCGACGGTACGGATAGAGCGGTTCATCGTCCACTTACCAAAATGTTTACGGAAGTTTCCCGCATCTAGGCCGCCATGGCAGTTCGACCAGTGTGACACTCATGCGGACTGAGTCTGCGCAAGTAGGCGCGCGAGGACGCTAGTCAGGTTATCGAGAGCCGTCGCGTCGGGCAGCGCGAAGGTAAGTCTCGGTCGGCCGTGCTCGTCCTGTTCCAGAAGGTCGCTGAGGCTTTGTTTCAGCGTCATCGCCAAGGCGCTAGTTCTTTCCTGCAACGCCGGGGAATCCGGTTGCGCCGGCAGCAGTTCGCCCAGGAAGTTGAATGCGGCGCTAAGCAGGTGACCGCCGGTCACGGCGAGTTTTTCGCGGCGTGCGTCATGTGCGGCGGCGAGTTCGGTTTCGCGGCGGACACTTTCATCAACCGGGGCTTCGGGGCACGCGCCGAGCAGGACTTCGAGCCGGCGGCGAAGTTCTTCGATGCCGCCGGCGAGTTTCACTTGATCCACATCGCTCTCAGCGTCCAGTGCGGCAACGGCTAACTCGTGTTTCGCGGAAAGCGTGCTGAGGAGTCTTTCTTCGATCGTTTGTTCGGTGATGAGGACGAAAACCTGCACCGGTTGTTCCTGACCCATACGGTAAGCTCGCGCGATGCGTTGCTCCAGCACGGCCGGGTTCCAGGGAAGATCGACATTGATCACCGTGTTCGCCGCCTGCAGGTTCAGCCCGGTCGAGCCGGCGTTCGTCGTCAGGAACAGGCGGCAGGCGGGATTGGTCTGAAATTCGTGGACCAGCCCCGGCCGCACCTTTTGCGGGACTGAACCGTCAAGGCGGACGAAGGGAAGGCTGCGCTTCTTCAGCAAAGGCTGGATCAGGTCGAGCATTGTCGTCCATTCGGAAAAGAGGAGCACCTTGCGGTTCTGTTCCGAAAACAGCCGGTCGAATAAGTTGTCAAGTTCTTCGAGTTTCGATGAGTACCCGGGCGCCTGCTTGTCTACGAGAAATGTGCTGTTGGCGGACATGCGGCACATGAGCAGGTGCTTCTGCAGCTGGAGCAGGTCCATTTCAGTTAGAAACTTCTTCCGCACGATCCTGTTGACGAGCCGCATATGCGAACGGTGCAGGTCGAACTGTTCCTGGGTCGGCGTGATGCGGACGATTTCGTTCGTGCGCGGCGGGAGTTGCTGACGCACGGACTGGCGCGTGCGGCGGAGCAGCACGGGCTGGAGGTTTTCGCGCAGCTCGGCCAGGTTCTTATAGCCGAGCACCTTGCCCTTTTCGTCCACGACGCGGTGACGGTTGTAGAAACGAAACGCCGGGCCAAGCCGCCGGTCATCAATGAACTGTACGACCGAATACAATTCGTCGATCCGGTTTTCGAGCGGGGTGCCCGACAGCACGAGCGCGAATTGCGAACGAAGACCCTTGATCACGCGGCTGGTTTTCGCCTCCCAGTTTTTGATGCGCTGGCCTTCGTCCAGGATGATGAGGTCCCAATTCACGCGTTCGATCGACAGGATGTCGCGCAATACCTGCTCGTAGTTGCACACGGTGAAGAAGCAGTCGTTGGCGTATTGGGCGCCCCGCCCCGCGATGCCGCCGGAGATCAATTGACAATCCCGCGCGCAGAAGCGCCGGATTTCGTTCCGCCATTGCGATTTCACCGACGCGGGGCAGACGATGAGCACCTTCGATATTCCGGCTTCGCGCGCGAGTAGCTCCGACACTCCGATGGCCTGTATGGTTTTGCCGAGGCCCATGTCGTCGGCGAGGACGGCACGGCCGGCGCCGGCCGCGAACGCGACGCCGTCGAGCTGATACGGCAGCAATTCGGCCTTGAGCAGCTCGCGGCGCAGAGGGTGCGACTCCGGCTGGCGCCGAATCTCGGCGACGCGGCGCGCGATCCGGTCGAGCAGCAGCCGCCGCTGGATGAATTCCTCCGCGTCGGGGTAGATGTTGACTGTGCGGCCCTGCCGCTCCAGATACTGGATTCGCTTGAGCAGATCCGGCACGTCCTCGATGTCGCGGTCCCGCAGCTTGCCGAGCGCTTTGCCTGCCTCCGCGTCCAGCTTCGCGGGCAGAAGCAGCCGCAGCGCCGCCCGATCGCGGTACTCCACGTGAACACTGATCGTTTTGCGTTCGTACGGCCGCTGCAACTCCGCGGCCGTAAACCGCCGCTTCAGCTTCGCAAGCACGTGCAGGATGTGCTTACACGTCCCGAGTGTGTTCGTCCGGAAGTCAGGACACGAGCAATACGATTCGCCCAGCTCGTGTCCCCGCACCGCGACGCGGTATGTCTTGCCGGAAATCGTGCTCGTGCCGACGTAATCCGTCCACGGCTGCTTCGGATCCGCCGACTTGACCGTCAGTCGCTCCGCGCGCGCCCGTTCCCTACGCTCCTCGATCGCCCGTTCGATGAGTTCCCGTTCGCTCAGGCTCTCGACCGGCACGCGCTCGGGCGGCGCGATCGCCAAACCCAGCGTCATCTTTTCATCGAGGATCAGTGAGAACGCCGCCCCGATGTGCTCGCACAACGACTCGCACGCCGTGCAGCTCCAATGCAGCCGGTCGTAACACTCAGCCATCAGGCGGATCGTGACGGCGACACGCGCCGATTCACTCTCGCCTGTCGCCAGCGGGAACTTAAGGCGGAACAAATCCTCTCCCAGATACACGTCTTCCTCGATCCGGAAGTCCCACCTGTCCCCGGCCCGAAGCAACTTCGGCGCGTCGCTTCCGAGCAGCTTGACCGTCTGCGAATACGACAGCCGCGAGAGCTTGTCAATGAGAGTCAGTTCTGTGCTCTTCTTCGTATAACTGGAATCAAGGCTGGACATGGCTGTTCCACTCAGGACCGCTGCTTCTCGCACGCGTCCTCGATGATCTTCAACGCTTGTTTGTAGTCATGACAGTAAGGAAACGATTCTGCTCCTGCCGGCGCTCAGACGGCCGGAAATCGGTCTCTTTCGACTCACTGCTAACTCCTCCTGTGTGAGTCTCTGTTTTAACGAAAATTAGGGTCGGATAAGGTCCAATCTGCGAGACCGGGCGAGGTTCTCAAAGAGAACCAGTTCCTTTCGAATCGGGAAAATGAATTCGATTTCCCGTCAGGCGCACCGCTTGCGAGCCTCATCGGTTCATGCGCTCTTGACGCTACATCGGGTAAGACGATATCTTACGCAATATGAAGACAACGGTGTCATCAAAGGGGCAAATCGTGTTACCGGCTGACCTACGGCTGCAAGACCACATTGAAGCGGGACAGGAATTCGAAATCGAGCGACTCGACCGCGGTGAATACCGGCTTGTACGCCGTAACGCGCCGCCGAATGAGGGTGTGGTGGATTGGTTGTCAACTTGTCCGGGAAAAGGGTTTTTTGTTCCGATTGAATCCGAATCTACGGACTCGTTGTGAGGTATCTTGTGGACGCCAACGTTCTCGGTGAGCCGACGAAACCTGCCCCGGATCCCAATGTTGTCGAATGGCTGCGCGACAATGAACGCAAAATCACCGTTGATCCGATAATTGTAGGCGAGCTTCGATTCGGAATACTCCTTCTGCCAAAAGGAAAGCGCCGGACAAAGCTTGAACGGTGGTTTGACGCGGGCGTTCAGCGTCTCCACTGCCTGCCGTGGGAAGCGGAAACCGGGCTCCGATGGGCGGAGCTACTGGCAAAGCTGCGTGCATCCGGCCGAGCCATGCCGATTAAAGATAGTCTCATCGCAGCTACAGCGCTTGTCCACGATCTCGTTATTGCCACACGCAACCGCGCCGATTTTCAGAAGGCAGGCGTGAATGTCGTTGACCCCTTCGTCAGATAGCGCCGCGATTTATGTATTAGCTGAATTGGGGGCAGCGCGGTAATGGTGAATGGCGCCGCGCCGGAGGGACAACTTTCCGCGGCAGAATAAAAGCCAGAATCTTTACAGGTGTCCGGATTCGCGGGACAGGTTGTCGTCAGACCTTCTCCATCGGAAGAAGGCAAATTATGGGCTTATTCGATACCGTGTACGTCAGCAGCGATGTTGCGGCCACCTGGCATCTGCATTGCCGGGCGTGCGGGCGCGCGCCTGGCGAGAAGTTTGGGTGGCAGACCAGGTCTTTGGAGTCGTGCATGCACAGCTACTTTCTTCGGCACGACGAAAGCGGCGCAGTCAGGCTCTATCTTCTGGATCGACCGTCAGACCGTCGCTTCTGGCGTCCCTGGACGAAGCAGGAAATCGAGGCGAGCGAGCGCGTGGCGTCTGAGCCACGCGCCATCTTCGAGCCCTTGACAAAAAAGGCTGGTGAAGGCTGTTTTTTGCCTGACGCGTATCGGCCTGAACACCGCCGGCAGCGTTTCATGGGCGAATTGCCGCATCAGTGGATGGAGATTTATGGCACGTGCGAGTGCGGTCAGTTTGTGGAGTGGTGGATAAAATTTTGCGACGGCGTCGCCAGCGAATTCTGTTCTGAGCCACCAACGCACCCCGCCGGATTCTTCGATGATGGCGAACTGGACTTGTAGTCACGACTCGAATGATCTTCATCCAGAACACTGACCGTGAGGAGAGTGAGCAACTGACTTTACGTTCCATAAGGCATGTGAAAAACGATGGGGCGACGGCAGGTAGTGTAGCGGTTCCAACCATGCTGTGGTGGATCTCGTTCTTTTCTGAATGACGCTTGAGAAATCGTACGTTCGGCCTTTGTGAAGAAGCGGTTCCGGATGGTGAAGATGTTCAGGCGCCATTCAAATCAGCAATAAAACACCGTTCGAAGGCAGTCGTGAATTGATGAACAACTGACTTTGCATCAGTTTGGATCACTCGTTTCGCGGTCGAATTTTGTTTCTTGTCAAATGGCTGGAACACGCGCCAGTCGTGGATTTGGCGGATGCTCCGAATGAGCCGTGGAGGAATCGAACCTTCAGCCGACTGATTAAGAGTCAGTTGCTCAAACCCGCTAGGTTACTGTATTCGTGCGGGTTAGACGTCGGTCGAAGATGAGCATTGTGAAAAACCGCGGGACGGAAATTTTCTCTGACATTGTCGCGTCCGATCTCCTTGGAAACCAGGAGTTTGCTGGCTAACTCTGGCAGGCTCGCCAGAGTTAAGAACTTCGCGGACATAACTCTGGCCCGCTCGTCACAGTTAAGAACTTCACGGACATAACTCGGAAACATCAGCGACGGCAAACCGGAGGTATGAAATCCTCTCCTCCGAAGGATAAGCGATCAAACGGCAGGCAGTAAGTATCAGAAAATGGCCTTTTACCGAATTTCGCGGCTGCTGCGACGTTGCAGTCCGGGTTTTAGGTCACAGCGCATGCTCACGGCACTCATTCAAAAGCTGACTGCACGTCTTACGAGTACGGAAAGTTGAATAGTACTGATCTAGTAGCGGCCGGGTTAGGAGCTTACCTTCAGCATTCATTTGTTGGTACTGATGGAGAATGCGGCTTTTCACGGACGGCTCCAGTCTCGTTGTCACCGTCGATCCAATGGGTGTCGTCATGGGGCTCAGTCTTTCTGGTGATGCTAATTCGACAGTCACGGAATTATAGGAGACCGGTAGAAGGGTTGGGGACCTCAGGCGAAAAAAGCCAGGAACAAATGCGACAAACCAATCGTCGGGTGCCCCAGCGGTGCCCCAAGAAAAATGGCCACCCGACGGTGGCCGTAACTTTCTGATTTTAAAATGAGCCGTGAAGGAATCGAACCTCCAACCTACTGATTAAGAGTTTTTTCTAAAACACTGATTTCATTGCATTCAATAATTTGCGTGCCGGGTTTTGCGGACTTTTCCGCATTTTGCGGGGCTGTTTCCGACAACAAACCGGCAACAGCATGCTGGGCTTCTGGTGGCTAGTTGAGGACGTCAACGATCACGTGGGTGCGCTGGCGAAAACCACTTCGCGAATGTATCAACGGTAGTAGCGTTGCGCTCTTGGCAAGCATTCGGCTCCATTTCGATTACGTCTTTTTTGCGCGAAAAGCGGTAGTATTCAGCAAGTCGGTGAAACATGTTAACCTTAGAGGCATGAAGACGGTGAGTGTCCGTGATCTGCGTCAACGATGGCCCGAAACGGAGAAGGCGCTCCAGACGGAGAAGGAGATTCTTGTCACGCGCGACTCTAAACCTGTCGCGAAATTGGTCCGCTACGTCGAGCCGGACAAGCCGCGGAAGCGCTTTGATCCGACGGCGCATGGGAAATGGCAGCAAAAGATGAGCAGAGGCAAGATAACGCGCTGGGTAGACGAGGGACTTCTCAAGGAGCGGGACGAACGCTGATCTGCATGAGCTACATTGACAGCAGTTCCCTGCTGAAAACTCTTTGGGAAGAGCCGGAGAGCCGGGCGGTCCGAGAGGCGATCGCCGCCGAGCAAGAGGTGGTGATTTCAACGCTGGCGGAACTCGAAACAGAGGTACAGCTCCGGGCGAAATGGCTCGGCGGCGCCCTCACAAAGACTCGTTACGAGGCTTACCGGAAGAAGCTGTCGTCTTTCCGCGAAACAGCGCCTTTCGAATTTCGCGATCTTTCCGGGGCCGTCTTCCGTCGGGCCATTGAACAGCACCTTGCCGGGAAATGGCATTGCCGCTCTCTCGACCGGCTGCATGTGGCCGCTATGGACGAACTGGGTCAGCGTCGTCTGCTGACTAACGACGCCAAACAGGCCGCCGCCGCCCGGGCGCTTGGCTACGAAATCGTGTCTCCAGGAATAGGGCTTCCGGAGCGATGAACTCATCGTGACGAAAATGAGTAACCGATTTTGCGTCCCATAGGCATGTGAAAAATGATGGGACGTCGTAACGAGTCTGACTCAGTACACCCTGACTCTTTGGATGTCGTGGATCTGGTTCATTTTTAAAATCAGGTGCGCAGGAATCGAACGTGCAACCTTTATTACCTTTTGATTCGTTATTGATTCGTCCTCCCCTGGCCGTCAGAGTTCGTTTTGCACGACGGTTATTGTTCCAAATTATTTCCAAATTTTTTGCGTTGCCCTTCTTGTCACGAAACGCGGAAATTGCCATTGAGATCTGGGCTTCAAACAACAGATTCGCGAGTGCGACTCGAAACCTCAAACCCTGACTTTCCAGAATCTGGTGGGTCGTCGTCCCGGCTCTGCTGGGCGCGCACGTGATATAAGGTGGAGAGAACCGGCCGAGTCATTTCCCGCCCGCCGGCGCGCGCCGGTGCAACTCGTCGAAGAAGTTCAGCAGGAACGTCAGGTGGGTGGGCGGTTCATCGTCCGCCAGTATCGCCGCGAGGCGTTTGCCGTCGGGCGCTGCGTCGTAGTTGGAGACGTTGCCAATGAAAGGTTGCAGGCGAGTCTCCGCCCATACCCGAGGTTTGCCGGAAGCGAAGGATTCGCCCTTGGCGGAATAGCTCACGGCCATTACACGCCAGTCCAGGGACTCAAAAAACAATTCACGCCCGTCCCGTGACCACAGGGGCAAAATGCCACCACCGCTCGAAATCTGCGATCGTCCACCCGGCCCCGGGAACGGCCGCACGTACACCTCTGCAGTCCCCGAGTCACTTGAGGCGTACGCCAGCCACCGTCCATCGGGAGAAAACGCCGCGGATGATCCGTTTCTCAGGAACAGTTCGGGCTTCCCGAACCGGATCCCGTTGGCGCCCCGGCCGGGATGCCCTTCGACAGGCGCGGTGAAAATATCCTGGTTGCCGCCGTTGCCGCTTTGGACGAAAACCAGGCGCTTCCCGTCCAGAGAAAACGCATATGGGAATTCGCCGAGCTTACCGTCGGTCAGCCGCTGCGCCTCTCCCGAGCCGTCCGAACGGATCCAGTACAAGCCCGGGGCGGCTGGGTTCGTCGATTGGAAAACGATGTTCTTCCCATCGTGACTCCATACTGGAAACCGATTGACGCCGAAAAGAAAGCTCAACCGCGATGGAGCATCCCGATCCAGATCCTTCACCCAGATGTCCGACCCGTGGCCGTTGAGCATGGAAAAGGCCAGCCGCTTGCCGTCTGGCGAGAAGCGCGGCGTGACGTAATCGCCGACTTGCGCGTGCAGCGGCTCCGTCTTACCCACGCTGTCCAGCCAGGAGATCGGATGACCGGCTGATCCTTTCCGAGCGAGGTAGACAAAAGTGCCCGGCAAAGAGGGTGCCCCGGCGAAGGCATACTCGCCACCCGATATCGCGACACGGCTGACGTCCCCCAGAATGGGCGCCGGCGCGCCGGCCAGCGCCAGTCGACCCGGATCGAAGGGCACGGCGAAAAGTGTGCTCAGGTGAAGGTGGCTGAGACCTTTCCGTCCTGGATCTGGTTCATTTTCTAAATGAGGCGTGCAGGAAACGAACGTCCGGCCTTTATCAAGAAAGGATTCCGGGCCGGTGAAGCTTTTATATGCCTTCGAAAAATTAGCAACCAGTGTCCTGAGTCGGAAATTCATTCACAAATTCGATGCCATGCACGCGGGCTTTCCGACTGTAGCGGCGGTCTATGACCGCCGGTTTTTCCCTGCAACATGCCATAAAACCGGCGGTCATAGACCGCCGCTACAGTGGAAAAATGGTCCTGAATATTTAAGCGAATTTCTGACTCAGGACGCTAGGGCGGCGCGATCGACGCACTCGTGGAATGATGAGCAACTGACTTTGCATCAGTTCGCATCACACGGTTTACGGCTGATTTCTATTTCTTGTGAAACGGCCAGAACCCGCGACAGTCCCGGAGTTGCGGATCAGACGAATGAGCCGTGGAGGAATCGAACCTCCAACCTACTGATTAAGAGTCAGTTGCTCTGCCAATTGAGCTAACGGCCCGTGGTTAGTGAAAGCAGGAAATATAGCATGCGAGGATGAGTGGCGTGAAGAGGCACTCGTCTAGCGGGAGTTTACTGAGAGAAGCCCGGTTCTGGAGTC
>WNFT01002674.1_pt1 | contig 15256 bp, 16 predicted proteins | sample 5400191 | NCBI WGS metagenome assembly WNFT01 (sample SAMN13153359, study PRJNA577476) | soil metagenome | isolation source: 80 cm saprolite under Madrone tree | place: USA:California | collected 2016-06-14 | reverse complement strand
TCGTCGAAGCAGCGATCCTGATGCATGGTGAGGACGCGCTCTTGACTGAACAGGGAGACACTCACGAGCACGGCGGCATAAAGCACCACACCACTGAAAAGTGCCAGCGCGACGTTCCTCGCCCGCCTCCATTGGCGGCGAAGAAGGAAGAAGAAGAGCACACAGAGGGTGAGAACACTCCCCAAAACAGCAAGAATCAGCACCAGATCGAAAACCGTCATCACTCACCTGCTCCTTGTATCTGCCATCTGCATCAGACAGCGTCTGCTCATGCCTGATCAAGCAGCAGTATAGGAGAAGTAAGCCCGCTCTGCAATGGTTTGGGTATGTTGCCATGCGCACGCGGGGCCCGCCTTAAACGTTTCAGAACCGAGGCCGGGCTACTGTTCCGTCGAAAGCGGCCCCCTTTCAGGGCATCCGCAGCTCCTCCATGTCAGTCGTCTCTTATGAGCCAGACCCCTGCCGAATCGGTAGCAAGCGTCTTCCACCAAACGGGTCCGAGAACCCAAATCGACTCTCGGACCCGTTTGGTGGTGGTCGCTGGTAGGCTGCTCCCACCCACCTTCTCGGCCACTGTACAGGTTCAGGGTTGTCACATCCGAGCTAAAGCGATAGCCACGAGAAGAAGCAAGTGCTGTACTTGCTTCTTCTCGTGGCTATCGCTTATTTAATGGTCGAGATTGCTGTGGAAGCGATAACCATGATGGTAAAACTGGCAGCGATGAAACTAATCCATCCTGGTGTCCCTCCGACGATCACCAGGCAGATAACAGCAAAGGCGAGCAGCGCCACCATCGCTACCCCGAACCATATGAGACGGAGCATATTCTTGCTGTCACTCAATGGCGGGTACACTTTCCCTCCTGGCTCTTCTCTTAATGGTTGCTCGTGTATTGACTCACTGGCTTCTCTTTGTGGTATCATGAGATCTTCCTCCTCTGTAGAGTTGATGGGTGTATGTGGGAAGAACCTCTTCTCACATCAAAGAGATACCACATCGGTATCACAGCAGTATCACGTTAGCAGCGTTCACCCTCACAATGCTCTCACGCCTAGAAAGCATGCATCCATTCCCGTGTTGGTTTCCTGGTAATGGACGAACAGGTGGTTTCTCGTGATAGTGAGGCCCTGCTCTGCCTGAACTGCTCGTATTTTTCATACGACTACCACCAAACGGGTCTATGAACCCAAATCCTGGCCAATCATATGCTACAAACTTGCGTGGTTATGCCAATGCCAAAACAGCTTTCATGCTGGAAATTGAAGCAGCAGCACAGACAAGTCAGCCAGAAACAGTGCCTTAAAGAGGTGTTTCTATCGGAATGACAGTAGCGGAAAATGTAAGTAAGGCTAAAGGACGCCCGAGATGTTTAGGTGTATGAGCCAGCATCAACGCAACATCGGGCTCATTCTGGTTCATTCACTCAGAAGTTCATTCCGCTATGTCAGCCACCATTGGCTGATCTTCGGCATAGTGTTTCTCTGCTACCACGTCTGGCGGTCGTATGATCAAAAGCGGAAGCGTCGTGGAATGAAGGACGCGCTCAGTCATACTGCCCAGTGCCAGGCGTTGTAGCCCACTATAGCCATGCGTCGCCATGGCGATCACATCACAGCCCCCGAACACGCCTGCTCCTGCAGCGTCCTCACCATTCTCCGCCACTCTGACAATGCCCGCGGCAATATCGTCATCGATGGTGACTGACCAGGTAATGGAGAGGTTGAGTTCTGCACCATAATCGGCAAGCAGACCTCCACGCATCTCTGCCACGGTGGAGCTGAGGTACTGTTTGGCCTCGCGCACAATGGTTTCTCGCTCGTTGTGGCTCATCTGCTCCATACCCGGCATGACTACCACGTGCGTCAGGTGGAGCGCGCCTCGTCCTCGAGCCGTCAATGCCGCGACGAGCTGTGCAGCAGGCGCGATCGCTACCTCGGCTCGCGCGGAGCCATCCAGCGGGACGAGCATCCGCAGAGATCCACTGCCATCTGGCCGCAGGTTAGCAAGAGGAGGTTTCCCCTCGCGCAGGACGAGCACCGGCGCTGGAGCGGAATGGGCGACTTTCTCGGCGACACTGCCCATGAGCCAGCGTGTCATGCCGGTATATCCGTGGCTACACATCACTACCAGATCGATCTGCTGCAAATCGACAACCGAGAGGATATTTGCAGCTGGCTGTCCGAAGAAGACCAGGGTTTTGGTGTCTACCTCATGCATAGCACCTGAGTGAGCCAGATTACGCAGGTAGTCTTTAGCCTCCTCAAGCCGAAGATCTATTTCGCGCTCTGTGATGAGCGGCTCCATCGCTACATAATTTGCAAACTGATTGGCCATACTCACGACTCGCAACAATACGACCCTGGCGCCAGATGCTTGTGCAAGGCGTGCAGCGACAGGAAGAGCCTGCTCTGCACGATGTGATCCATCCAGTGGAACAAGAATACGTTTAAACATCGGATTACTCCTTTCTGCCCTGTTTGATCGAAGGCAACTTGTCTCACTGTCTACAGCATACCGTGTTGGTATCACAGGAGGGTCACATTGCAGGCAGATCATCTCACAGAATGCCATCACTGAATTTCGCCTGGCACTCGTGCCGCAACTCCCTGTACTTCGCTTTTGATCTCCGCAGAAAGAGCCACCCCTCTTCATGCTTTTTTGCACACTGCGATATCAAGCCCTGATTAGAAAACAGTCTACTGCCATCGTAAGGATATTCGCTGGGATGTCGTGAGGGCACAAACTCATAGCATAAGGGCTTTCGAAAATTAAAATATCCGAGAGGTGGTGATGATCTGACGTTTTGGGAGAAGGCAAAACGCCTCAAGGAGAACTCATTTTTGTTGACACAAAACACTCTTTCTGACTACAATAAAACAAGCGTCGCTGCCGAAGAGGTCATCACGCGTCTTGGCGACACCATCGCCAGCGGTGTCAGCAAAAGCCCCACCTACCCCATCGTTGGCGAAAATCCCAGATCAAAGCTTGCCAAAGCGCAAAGAGTCGGCGTCGCTATCCACTCTAAACAATGGCTGATTGACCTGTGCAAGCAGTACGAAACGCCTGAGCAGTAATGGAGAGGGAACATACGCGATGGAACAGCATTGGGAACGCAGACATCCATTTGTAGCATTGGAAGAGCAAACGATCTCTTCCATGCTACACCCGGTCTTCCCCGGAAAGCAGCTTGCATCGTTTGAGCTTCTGACGGCCGGCAAATGTAACACCAACTACACCTTCACTTTCGCCGGTTCAAACGAGCGTTTTGTCCTGCGCATCTACGTGCGCGACAAACAGGCCTGTCAGAAAGACAGCGACCTCTTCCAGCTTATCCACAAGCGCGTCCCCGTTCCGGAACTCCTTTACACGCATATCAGCGACCAGCATGCCAACAATCCTGATCCTCGTGATATCACCAGCATCACCTACTCCATCATGAAATGGGTGGATGGCGAACTGTTCAGCGACGTGCTGCTACGCCAAGATAGCAGCGCCATCCCCGCCTGCGCCTACGATATTGGCCGTGTCCTGGCAACACTTGGCAGCTATACATTTCCACAGTCCGGCTTTTTCGGTCCCGGTCTGACCATCGCCGAACCCTTACCAACCAATGGGAGAGACATGATCCTCTCATTCCTGGAAGAGTGCTTATTTCAACAGCATGCTGACCAGCAACTGGGGCCGATCCTCACTGCACGCCTCTGGCAGTTCGCAAATGACCATGCTGCCTATCTTGATGTGCTTGATAATGTTGCTTCTCTTGTCCATTCAGACTATAAAGGCATGAACATCCTGGTGCATAATGATCACAACAGTTGGCAGGTAGCGGCTGTGCTCGACTGGGAATTTGCCTTTGCTGGTTCGCCATTCTTTGATATCGGTAATATGCTCCGCTTCGACCACGTACACCCCGCAAACTATAGCAGTGAATTTATACGCAGCTACCGGGAACATGGCGGACAACTGCCAGCACACTGGAAAAAAACGGCCAGACTTGTCGACCTCACAGCACTCTGTGAATTCATGACCAATCCTCAATCTCGCGGTGCCATGTCTCACGAGATTACCGGACTCATCGTACGTACTCTGGAACAATGGAATAACCTGGACCAGGATTGGCATCATGGACCTTCGAAAAGAAAACTCTCCGAGAGGTGATGACGGACCGACGTTTTGGGAGAAGGCCAAGCTCATCCTCTCAAAGCGGCAGAAGAGTGAGGGACGCAGACCACAAAAGTTGGGGATGTGGAAGTATGGAACTGGTAGAAGAAATGAAAGAATTACTGAGACAGACAGCAAAAGCGCTCAAAGGAAGTGAGAAACGCCTGTTTATGGCGCGGACAGTGTACGCTTTGGGAAAAGGGGGGAAGACGCTGGCAGAACGGGAGTTGAGATGGAATCGTAGCACCAGCCGTAAAGGCGAGCACGAACGGAAGACGGGATCAGGTGTGTGGATGTCTTCCAGCAGCGGGGTCGCAAACGCAGCGAGGAGCGTCTGCCAACCTTGCTCAAAGATCTCATGACCGTCGTCGATGCGCAAAGTCAAACCGACCCACAGTTTCGCAGCAATCGTCTCTACATCCGCCTAACGGCCACAGAAGTCCGCCGCCAGTTACTGGTGAAGTTTGGCTACAGCGAGAAGGAGTTGCCCACAGCAGAGACGATTGCAGCCAAGCTAAATGGTTTGTGGATATCCCATATACTCTCCCTACAGGTCGGGATAATTAATTCTTCGTGAATCCCTCAGGTAGACTTTATCCAAATGTTTCCGACGATTGCTAGTCATCAAGCAGCAAAAGCGAGTGTATCCACAAGGCGATCGAAAAGGGCTCGTGGAATTTGAACGGTGTCGCCTTCTCTGGACGACACCGAAAAACAGGCGGAGGGCCAGAGATGCTGACGAACGAACGCGAGCGTATCGGAAAAGGTCGGCAGGGTTTTGGAGTACCAGGCCGTCTGGCGAACGGGAAACGATTGACCATCGAGCAATCGCTGAGCAAAAATGGTGACGAGAGAAAACAGGCCCAACAAAGCAGGAGTCGTACGCAGGATCGCCAAATCCGACCATTGGCGCTGGGTCTCCACCCCCAGATGAGTACGCACCTCATGAAAGGTGACTTCGACCGTCCAGCGCAAGACAAACCACGCCACGATCTGGATCGCCTCTGCCTGTTGATCGGTGCACAGCAAGGCCAGTGGCTCGTATTGGCCTTGTGGATCGCGAATGAGGACCCAACGGATCGCGACCGGAGGGACGGGAGATTGATACCACAGAGCCGTGCCAGTGGCGATCTCCATCTCTCGCCTTGTCCCCCCATACCAGGACAGCGTGTATTTCTGCCAGACCGTCTTTGGGTCTGGCAGTCGCTGTGCCAGCTTGGGCTGGCGTTTGCCTTTGAGCGCAGGTCTGCCTTTTTTGCCCGCCTCCCGCTGGGGGGCAGGATCATACAAACAGGCATCCAGACGCAAGCGCGTAATGACGCTCACCAGAGGCAAGCGACTCACCTTCAGCAGGAAATCCAGCACGGCATAGGTTCCGTCAGCGACCACCACCAGGTTTCGACCAGGCATCCAGCGAGCCACTTGCAGGAGCATCTGCCACGCCCAATCGGTGATGGTTTTGTGCCGCATGTTGCGCTCCTGATGATAGCGCTCCGAGGGAGCCAGAACCGTCAAAAAGGGCAAGGCCCACACACGGCAAGCCCACGGGATCGGGGTCAAGAGCATCAGGGAAATCCAGCGCAACCCATTGGTTTTCACAAAAAACTCCTTGCTGGAACGAACCGGATCACGATAGACACCTCGTGCGGCAATCTGGCGCCCTCGTCGGCGCTCGATGGTTTCGTCGATGCCCAGGATCACTGGCTCCTTTGCGGGAACAAACAAACGCACCAGCACCCCCAGCAGCAGGCGACTCAATTCTCGACTGGACCATTTGGCACGATTGAGCACGCGGTGATCGTTCTGGAACTGCTTGTCGTCCGAGCATCCCATCACTCTCAAGATGGCGGCCACGGTTCGTTCTCCGGGAGCCAGGATCGCTCCGATCACGAGCACCTTCGCCCATTCCCACACTTGTTCGCTCAAGACCGCCTCAAACTGGCGCAACACGTGTATAATCCTTTTTGGCAGGGTCAGCATCTCTTCTTTTTCCTTCGTACGAATTTTGAAAGAAGCTTACTCTGCCTTTCCATTTTTGTCTAGCGATTGGATAAAGCCTACCTGAGATGGAACTGAGAATAAGCGGTATATGATAGCTTCGCTACTTCTAGCCTTTCCTAGCAGCGCTATATGCTACTATGCAGCATCCCAGAGAGACTGGGCGACGAGAAGCACGCGTAGGCCGCTTGATGTATACTGTTGTGGTCGAACGCCTGCACGGGGTACTACGTCACAATGAAGTCTTTATTGATTCTTCAGTTGTGCTTTTTGGTGAATAGTAGATGGCTATAAGAAGTTCAACTGGATTTCATCTAGAGAAGGGAGTCGCTAATGACCTCTGCCCATCCATATCCCGGCACGCCTCAACACCAAAATCTCTTGCAAGCCATCGTCTCTCACTACACCGATGATCCGCGTATCCTGGCCGTTATCGTATTTGGCTCGCTTGGACGTGGCAACTGGGACCCCTACTCCGACCTGGACCTGGATATAATTATTGGCGACAATGTGCATATGAACGTTGTCCAGGAATTAGAACGTACGATCCATTCCTTCTCCGATATCGGTGAGAGGGCTGCATTGATCATTCCCCATGTCAATGATGCGGCAGATGTTGTACTTGCATCATCAATGGAGCTTTCAGTGCGTTATCATACACTTATGTCAACTAGCCCAAACATTATAGAGAGCATGAAGATACTCTGGGCGCGCATCGACGAAGCAACTATCAAAGCAGCAGGCCTGGCTAATCGGAATACTGGGGAAGCATCAGCAGGCCAATTATTAGATATGTGTGTGCGCTATGCCCTGGAAACTGATATTGCCTTGCAGCGACGGCAACTCTGGATGGCTACTGAATTAGAACACCGCATACGAGAACTCCTCATGGAACTATTCGCACAGTTATATGACAACCCGCGTCCAATCCATGCTTTTCAAAAAGAGGCGAGTTTATCATTGCAAACGCTCCTGGGTGCCACTTTGCCGCAATATGACCTGCTATCTATACAAAAAGTCTTGCTCAACTTGCTCGATATCCTGGAAAACAGTCTTGAGCAGTTCACAGGTGGACAGGTTAAATTGACGCAAGCCCACTTGAAAATAATAAAACAGATTCGTGAAAGACAGCGTAAAATGAATCTTGATGGAGTGTAGAGGAGAGATGAAGGAGAGATTACCGTGTCACTACTATATACTATCTGTTTTTGCCGTTGCGCTGATAAAGTGCTGATGCTCTATCGCAATAGACCGCCCAATCAGAATCATTGGAATGGGCTAGGAGGCAAGATTCAGGTAGGCGAAACACCTCTGGAATGTGCACAACGAGAGATTTTAGAGATGGGCTTTATATTACTCACCCAGACAACTGGTCAGGCGTAGGGTCTACTTCCACCCTACTGAATGTAGCACCTACCCCACTTGAGGCAGAACTGACATGAGCAAAAAGGGCAATTTGTCCGCTCGTATAATCACTATCGTTGACAGTACTAACCTTCGTGTCGTTAATCAACAGCACGAGAGCTGAACCTTTCATAATCACCGTTATTCTGTTTCTCTGTCCGAGAGGATGAATTGCTGATGAACCATGAGGGCCATCAAGAACAATCGATTGAGTCTGTTGATTGAAGTCTAAATATTCTTTTGCAATATCAAAGGTATTATCACCATTCAATCCTATACGATAATCATGATCCAGATTACTATCACCACGCACATAAATGCCTACACTATCGCCTGTACCAGCTTTGATGATGGTAAAATCGACGGAGAGCGTAAAATCATCGAATTGATTGGTCGTCGGCAAGCTTTCAATCAACGTTGTTTTAGGATTCGTATCTGCCAGAGTCAGCTTTTTATCTGCAATCATGCGAACATAGCCTGTATTCCCTGGATCATTCGTAACGCTCCAACCATGACTGTTATCGGCAAATGTGTCGAAGAAGAGCGATTGGGGAGGAGGCGTGTCTGTAGGTATGGCAGTCGTCGGAGTTGCTGTAGGCGTTTCCTGATGCGCTTTAGGACCCTTGGCATTACCCCCGCTTCTAACAAGAAAAAAGAGGCTTCCGCCTATCAATACCGAAAGTAGCAGCACGATAGAAATGAAACATCTAAGGTGAGGGCTTTTCTGAGGACGAGAAGGCTTTTTATGCCCTTCTACCTCTGGCACGCTCATAACAATCTACTCCTGGCCTCTCCAATTTGTTTGGCAACCGAGGATACAGTATGTGCTCCTCTTCAATCAGCACGTTGCAAAACCTTCGAATATGGTATACCCTACTAACGTACGACTAAAGATCATCGTTACGCCTGTAGTATCACTGAGTAGGTGAAAAGTACGGATGGAAATAAGAGCAAGAAGACTATGACTATGCTCGCAGCCATGTTTCACGCCCCCATGGATGTTCGCCTTGAACAGATTCCTATTCCTCAACCAGGTCCCGGAGAAGTACTACTAAAAGTTGCAGCCGCTGCCACCTGTGGAACCGACCTTAAGGCATTCCGTCGAGGGCACCCTCTGCTGTTCCAGCAGACTCCTGCCAGATTTGGACACGAGGTTTCAGGAGTTGTTTCGGCCATTGGAACAGGGGTAACACAATGCAGAGAAGGCGATGCGGTCGTGGTGGCAAATTCTGCTCCCTGTCAAGAGTGCTACTACTGCCGGCGCGGAAAATTTAGTCTGTGCGAAGACCTGCTCTTACTCAATGGTGCTTATGCCGAATACCTGCTTGTGCCAGAACGCATTGTGCGCCAGAATCTCTACCAGATCACGCCAGGAACATCGTTCGTAGCCGTAGCCCTGACCGAACCTCTGGCTTGTGCGTTGCACGGTGTAGATGCCAGTCAGATTGTGGATGGGGATACCGTCGTGATACTTGGTTCTGGACCATTGGGACTTTTATTGGCGGCAACAGCCAGCCTGCGCGGGGCCCGGGTAATCATGACGGGGCATGGGGAAGAGCGATTGGCTCTGGCTCGTCATTTCGGGGCAGATATTGTGATAGATGTAAGCGCAATGTCCTTTCTAGAGCAGCGGCAAGCTGTCCTAACAGAAACGGACACTCGACGAGGAGCAGATATCGTGATCGAGGCAGTAGGAACACCAGAGACCTGGGAACTGGCAGCGACGATGGCGCGTCCAGGAGGATTGGTCAACTTCTTTGGAGGCTGTCCTTCAGGCACGCAGGTGAAGTTTGATACGCGACCTCTCCACTACAGTGAATTGACCCTGAAAGGTGTTTTTCATCATACCCCGGCCTACTTCGCACAGGCACTTGAACTCATCCAGGGACACCACATCGACGTGGAGGCCTTGGTTACGGCTCGTGTTCCGCTCGCATCTTTATTGAGGGTGCTGGAACTCTTGCTGCACAAACAAGGGGTCAAGTACGCACTGATTCCCCCGGCCTTTCAGCAGGCTCTCTTACCGCAAGCAGGCCCTGCGTGACCATCTGACTATAGATATCGATTACCTGCTGCACGGTCAGGCGTCTACCTGGGCGAAACCATGCAGCCACTTCAGTGCACATCGCAATGATAGCATAGGAAGATACTTTTACGTCACTCTCACGAAAGACTCCTTGCTCCATCCCCTCGCACAGTAAACCCTGAAGCAGCGCTTCATACTGATCTCTTAAGGAAAGAATATGGCTGCGATTTTCGCCTTCAAGCGCACGGATCTCTGTATCAATAATGAAAAATTCCGACTTGAAGGTGGTATGCAGGCGAATATGATTGGCGATGGCCTCGTGCAGACGCTGTTGAACACTTCCCTGTTGATGCACGATATGTTCCAGGTTGGTATTCAACTGGCGCATATGCGTCTCCATGATTTCAACAAGCAGCGCCTGTTTATTCGTGTAATGGTAATAAATACTGGCCGCCTGAATGCCAGCCATACGAGCAATCTCTCTAAGAGGTGCAGCATGATAACCATACTCAGCAAAAAGCTGTACAGCGGCTACCAGGACCTTTTCTCGTACTGAACGGTTATCGGACTGCATCTCTTTTCCTCTTTCTCTCGCTACAATTGCTCACATAAAGATATTCTAACAGATATGTGGGTATGGGATGCAATGCGACAGCAATAGTACTTGTCAAAATAGCATTCACGCCGTGCGGTTCTTGCGCTGTTGTTCCGCCTTCACGACCGTAGTGCCAACAGCACGTCCCATGATAATGGGAGGATCCAACACATCGGCTGCCGAATCACTGATATCTCTACGAGCAGTAATGACTTTACGAGCCTCAAATTCCATCCGTCGAGAAGTACGACCGATCCTGGTGATGCGCCCGGTGGCCTCCACATAATCACCTGCGAACAATGGTGCCAGGAATTCCACGTTTTCATAGCCAACCAATAGTCCTTCGTCTCCATCACACAGTATTGCCAGCTCCGTCGCCACATCCCCAAACAACGCAAGCATATGGGCTCCATTCACAAGATATCCCCCATAATGGGCATCGCTGGCACTCATGCGAACACGAATAGTAGCGGTTAATTCCTTTGCATCAGACATGCCATTTCCCCTTTCTCGTTCTCAGTATAGATATATGTCGTGAACTAACGGCTTCAATCCCAAACTGGAAGCCAGGCGCTTTCAGACTTCTTCTAATTTTTTATATACTATAAAAAATCCACGTTGTAATCTTATATCGAGACCGAAGACTATAACATGGATTTTAGAAAAAGTGTGGAAATCGCTTCTCCTACCTGTCAGGTTTATGTCTTACTCCTTTAAAGTTACCATGATGTTTCCGGTATGTATTTGTGAGAGGAATACCCATCCCCTCAGCAAATTCTACCAACTCATATTCATCAACGTAACGAGTCGCACGTGTCGAGGGAAACTCTTCTACGATGCGTTTACCATCACGCTCATGCTCACGCCGACGTTCCTCTGGCCATTCTGTTGAACCAATATAATATCCTTCTTCACCATCTACAGCAAAGTATACTTTAGCTTCCCTCTGGTGTCTAGCCATTGCCTTTTTCCTTTCTGTTCTGGCCCTTTCTTGCCTGACACTTTGACGTGTGCATGTCATACTTCCATCGAGAACAAAACTGCTTGAACAACGTTTAGCCCATTTCTATTGCTTTTTGAAACGCCTGGTTGTTTCGGCGCAGACCAACGGTCTGTTTGCCGAGATTCACCGTCCGTTTCAGGGAGTAAGGAGGCGATGAAGCATAGTACTGTTGACTGAACTAATTAAAGTCGCAAATGCACCACAAAATGGCTCTTGACCGCTTCGGGGGCTTGCGGCTCGCTTGGTACTCATATGATATACTTGCTCTGCTAAGAGAGCCACAAGCCCATGCTAGCAGGAGGGAGTCATGCAAGAGCTGACCAATGCCGACGTGATTGCGGCCTGGTCCCACTACCCGGAGCATCTCATCGAAGGCTTCGGCGAGGAAGGGGATCTGATCAGTCAATATCTTTTGAACCCAACCATTTTCGCTCTGCTTGGAGAGGTGAGAGGCAAACGCATTCTCGATGCAGGATGCGGCCAAGGTTATCTCTGTCAGCTCCTTGCCAGAATACGAATCTTCGGCAAACAAGGTTCGTGAGTCGCTCTTGTGGAAACCTGCTCAGCACTCTGTGAATAGAGATGATTCATCCCTCTGGATGAAAACCCTTGCATGACTCATCATTTCTGAGTAATATGGAGTGAAATCTCCTTCAATCTATGAAGTGTCCGTCTGTTCTTTTCTCTCTGGAGAACACTAATGCAGGTGAAGCGACGTCTCGAAGGTCTCTGGAATCGACAATACAGATCTCCTCATGGCATGATAGGATGGTTGGCCGGTGAGCGGATGGTGCGCCAGCATGGGCCAGAGACGGCCTGGACTCTGAACCTGCTGGAGATAGAGCCAACGGACGCCGTCCTGGAGGTAGGTTTCGGGGCAGGCCAGGGCATCAAGCTGGCCACTGAGAAAGCCAGTGAAGGGCGCGTCATGGGGATTGACCTGTCAGAAATGATGGTGCGAGTAGCGACGAGGCGCAATGCCCAGGCGGTGAAGGCAGGACGTGTGGCGTTAGCTCAGGGGACTATGACGGCTCTGCCCTTTGAGGATCAGTCCTTCGACAAGGTCATGACGATCCACACCTTCTATTTCTGGTCAGAGCCTGCCCGGGCACTTAGTGAACTGTATCGCGTTCTCAAGCCAGGCGGCAGGCTGATCATCACGCTTTCCACCGGAAAAATCAATGCGCGAGGAGAGGTGGAGGTGTGGCCACTACTTCAGGCAGCTTTGCAGGAGCAGGTGATGCCAGGGATGCGGCGGGAAGGCTTTCAGGTCGTGCGTTTAGAGCCCGGCCCAACCTCCCGGCAGTACACGAGCATGGCAGTCATTGGCGAGAAGTAGCTTGCATCCGTCTTTTTCTTGACGTTCTGCTGGCCAGAAACAACATCTCCTCCCACTCCAGCCTTTCTGGCTGATTGCCTCTCTGTCACGTACGATCAGCGCTGAGCTATTAGCCGACCGGAATTTTGGGCAGGCGGATATCCTGCATCACCGCCCACACGATGGTTAAGCAACTGGTTTCCGTCGTGAAGGCGTCGATCTGATCGGTGCTTTGCCGCACATTGCTAAACAAGCTTTCAATGGCATTGGTGCTCCGAATATAGCGATGCACGACCGGCGGGAAGGCATAAAACGTCAGCAGGTGGTCTTCATCCTCGCAGAGGCTGCGAATGGCTTCGGGATAGCGTTGCCGATACTTCGCCTTCAAGGCGGCCAAATTGAGCAGTGCGTCCTCCTTTTTCTCTTGTTTCCAGATGCCCGCCAGCTCAGCGGCGACCTCTTGCTGCTCGCGTTTGGGTATGGCACTCATCACGTTGCGTTGTTTGTGGACCAGGCAGCGTTGCCGAAGCGTGGCGGGAAAGAGAGAGGCGACTGCCGCCAGCAGCCCATCATACCCATCGGTCACCAGCAGATCAATCCCGCTCACCCCACGAGTGCGCATGTCTTGCAGTACACAATTCCATCCCTCCTTGTCTTCCTCGGCGCAAGCGCGAAAGGCCAGCACTTCTCGGCTGCCTTCCAGGCCGACTCCCAGGGAGGTTACAATCATGGTCGCATCTGTTTTGTCCCCATGCCGATTTACCTCCAGGAAGGCTCCAGAGGCAGGCCACCTCTACGTCGGGCCATTTGCTTTGTACGCTTGCATGATTTCAGCATGCAATAAAGAGAGCAGAAAAGCTTTCTTTGCCAGAGGAATAACGGAGGACGGTGGAAGAAAATGCCGGGAAGAGAATCGCTTCAAGAGGCCTGCCATACTCGCACCGTTCCATCGTTACTTGCTGAGGCGAGCAGTTGTCCATCCGGGGACCATACCACGGCATTAATCCCAAGCGTATGGCCTTGATAGATAAAGATGGTAGTCCCACTTGTAGCATCCCAGATATGCACTGTCTTCTCAAGGCCTGCTGAGGCGGAGGCGATGCGTTTGCCATCGGGCGACCACGCAATAGTACTTACCGCAGTCGTATGTCCTCGATAGGTGAGGAGGAGCCTTCCAGTAGCAGCATCCCAGATGCGTACGCTATGCTCGCCTCCCCAAAAGATGTTGCCACTCGCCGAGGCAATGCGTTTGCCATCGGGCGACCATCCTACGGCATTCACTGTACTCGTATGGGAGAAGGAAAAGATGAGCATGGCAGTGCGAACATCCCACACCTGCATCGTTCTATCATCGCTCGCTGAGGCGATGCGTTTGCCATCGGGCGACCACGCCACTGAAGATACCAGAGCCTTATGCTTAGAGTAGACCAGGATAGGGCTTCCACTGCTAGCATCCCAGATCTGTACCGTCTTGTCTTCGCTCCCGGAGGCCATGTGTGCGCCATTGGGCGACCAGGTCACGCTACGCACCGGTTGCGTGTGGCCTGTATAGGTAAGGATGCGTTCTCCCGTAGCTGTGTTCCAAATCTGCACGCTATGCTCGCCGCCAAAAAAACTATTGCCACTGGCCGAAGCAACATGCTGGCTGCTACGTACAGGTGACCATGTGACTGCGTTGATATTCGTGGTATGGCCACGATAAATGAATGGATGTGCGCCGCTACTCGCATCCCACAGTTGCACTGTCTGATCCGGGGAGCCAGAGGCGATCCGTGTTCCACCTGGGGACCAGGCGACGGTCGACACCTGGCTTAGATGCCCTGTATAGACAACGAGGGTTGTTCCCATAAGTCGCTTTTGCGAAAGTGACCACAACGCCAGCCCGCCAGATGTTCCGGCCAGTCCAACCATGCCTATAGCACCAAATAGGAGCGCACGCCTTGAGATACCGCGTTGTTTAGCAAGTTCTGGCGGCTGAAACTTGCTGTCTGCCATGGTGCGGGAAGTATAGAAAGCGGCTTGCTCTTGCGCGTGCATTGTGGAGGCAAACCGGGTAGTGAGGTCCGGCAGGCTGGTCATTGTGACTGGAAAGGAACTATAATAGGCTGCCTCAAAGGCAGTCGCGAATTCCTGCATACTGGCAAAACGCCGGTGATGATCCTTCTCCAGCGCTTTGAGCACAACGGCCTCAATAGGGGGCGCAATGTCGGGATTCTGTTCACGCAAGGGAGGCAAATCAGCATACAGATGCTGGGTAGCTATCTCGGCCGTTGTGCCGTGGAAAGGGTGACAGCCACATAACCACTCGTAGACGATCATTCCTGATGAATACTGATCGCTGGCTGGGCGTGGCTTGCCCTGGATTTGCTCTGGTGCCATGTAGGACACTGTACCACTGATCTCTTGCGCGCTCTGCGAGCGTGAACTGTGGGCAACCACAGCGATACCAAAGTCGCTGAGCAGTACGTCGTCGTGTCGACTCAGTAGCAGGTTCTCCGGTTTGATGTCGCGATGGATCAACTTTTCATCGTGTGCATATTGGAGTGCGCCAGCAATCTGCTTGAGGTAGACCAGGACGCTATCCAGCGGCAGGCGTGTTCCTTTCGGGTAGCGCTGGCGCATGGTTCCATTGGGCGCATAGCTCATGACGAGAAAAGGGGTATCTTGCTCTACATCAAAATCCAGAATGCGGATAATATGGGGATGCTCTAAGCGCGCGATAGTGCGTGCCTCTGCCAGGAATTTCTCTA
>WNFT01004003.1_pt1 | contig 15258 bp, 15 predicted proteins | sample 5400191 | NCBI WGS metagenome assembly WNFT01 (sample SAMN13153359, study PRJNA577476) | soil metagenome | isolation source: 80 cm saprolite under Madrone tree | place: USA:California | collected 2016-06-14 | reverse complement strand
TGAGATCATGACCCCTTCCGTCGTTGAGTCTTGAGTCGAAGCGCCTCCTCGAGGCCCTCGCGGGCCCCGACGTGGCGTAGATCGCGACCGAGGAGACGCAGGAAGATCTGCGCCGCCTCGTCGACCAGTCCCTGCTCGAGGCAGACCCGACCGAAGCTCATCGTGACGAACGTATCGTCGGCCAGCAGCTGCTTGAGCGCCGAGTTGTCCGACACGGATCCCCCCGCCCCGAGGACGTCGAGCAGCGCCCGCGATTCACGGTCGCCCGGGTCGAGCCGCACCGCGTGCTCCAGGTGGCTGACCGCGTCGGCCAGCGCCCCGGACCGGCGATAGAGATCGCCGGCCAGGCGATGGGCCTGCGCCTCGTGCGGGCTCACCTCGAGGATGGCCCGCACCTCGCTCAGCGCGCCGTCCGGGTCTCCATCGTCGAGGAGCGCCTTCGACAGGATGAGTCGCGCCGTCACGTAATGCGGAAAGCGCTCGAGCCCTTCCCGGCAGAGCCGGATGGCGTCGCGGACTCGACCGGTCTTGCGGTACGCGTCGGCCAGGGGCGCGAACGCCAGCGAGGTCGGATCCCGGGCCAGGCGCTCCTCATAGCGGCGAATGGCGCTGAGGGTGGCTGGATCATCGGGCGTCAGGGTCCCGCCGACCGGAGAGACCGGGTTAGCCATCCATCACTTGTTATACGCGGCAGGCCCTGCAAAGTCAATCATTCCGGTAGCCTGCGGCGCGGCTTCGCTTGGTCGAAAAACAACTACCGTGAGAGATTGGAAGCGATGGGTCAAGACGCTCGGGAGGATCTCTGGTCAAGCCGGCGCTGGCTCATTCCAGTGCTCCTGCCGCTCCTAGTGGGGGTGGCCTACTCACGGGCGCTCTTCGGTGAGTTTCAGCAGTGGGACGATGTCGCCTTGCTGATCGACAACCCGGGCTTTCGGGGTCTGTCGTGGGCCGGGCTCCGGTGGATGTTCACGACCCATCTCATGGGCCACTACATGCCCCTGACGTGGGTCACCTACGGACTGGACCACGCGGTCTGGGGCCTCAAACCGTTCGGGTATCACGTGACCAACGTCGCGCTGCACGGCGCGAACACCGTGCTGGTCTACTTCCTGGCGCTTCGTCTGGTGCGGATCGCGTGGCGGCACGCGGCCGAAGCCGGCGAGGACCGGCTCAGGATCGGGGCCGCGTTCGCGGCGCTGGCTTTCGGTCTTCATCCGCTACGCGTCGAGTCGGTAGCGTGGATCACCGAACGCCGGGACGTGCTGTGTGGCTTCTTCTACCTGCTGGCGATTCTGATGCATCTGCGGGCGGCGTCCGAGGATGGGAAAGGCGCCCGTTCGTGGAGAGCATGCGGTTGGCCCCACTGGGCCGCGGTGGGTTTTTTCGGACTCGCGCTCCTGTCAAAGTCCATGGCGGTCACCCTGCCGGTGGTTCTGCTGGTGCTCGACGTGTACCCACTGGGCCGCCTTCGCCCCGGGGGAGGTGGCGGGCCGATTCCCGGTCCCTGGCACGTCTGGAGGGAGAAGATCCCTTTTCTCGTCGCGGCGGTTCTGGTTAGCGCGCTGGCCTTCCGGGCGCTCTGGAGCGGCGCGACGGCCACGTCCTGGCAGCGCCTCGGGCTCATGGAGCGGCTCGCCCTCTCCGGATACTCCGCGGTATTCTATTTGCGGAAGACCCTCCTGCCGCTGGATCTTTCGCCACTGTACGAGCTGGTCTTGCCGGTGCGCGTCCTCGATTCCCGGTTCCTTCTTAGCGGCGCAGTCGTTGCCCTCATCTCCCTCGCCACTCTCGCCCTGAGGCGGCGATTCCCGGCCCTGTTGGCCGTCTGGATCGCCTACCTGACGATGTTGCTACCGGTGGCCGGCATATTCCACAACGGCCACCAGATCGTGGCGGATCGGTACAGTTACCTGCCGTGTGTCGGCTGGACATTGCTGGCAGGTGCCGCTCTCGCGATGGCCACCGCGGGGCGGCGCGCCCCGCCGCCGCAGCGCCCGGTGGTAGCGATGCCCGTGGTGGTGCTCGCGTTCTCCGCCGTGGCGGTGCTCGGCCTGATCGCGTGGCAGCAGACGAAGGTCTGGCAGAACGATGAGACGCTATGGCGCCACGCCACGCGCCTCGATCCAGGGTCCTCGGTGGCGGCGTCGAACCTGGGCTCTTCGCTGCGCGCGCGCGGCCAACTGGCCGAAGCAATCGAACAATCTCAGCGGGCGCTCCTCCTGAGGCCCGATTACGCGGAGGCGTATCTGAACCTCGGCTTGGCCAAGACCGAGCTGGGCCAGATGACCGAGGCCGAGTGGCACTTCCGGCGGGCGCTCGGGATCAGGCCGAGGCTCGCTCCGGCGCATGCCGGTCTGGGGATTGCACTCGACGCGCAAGGCCGAACGGGCGAGGCTCTCGAGCACCTACGTCTGGTTCTCGAGCTCAATCCTGGCTCGGCGGAGGCCCACAACAACCTGGGGGTGCGCCTCGCGCGAAGTGGCCATCTCCCGGAAGCGGTCGCCGCGTTCTCCGAGGCGGTGCGCATCGATCCAACCTTTGCGAGCGCTCAGAACAATCTGGGCTTGGCAATGGCGCAGACGGGACGGCTGCTCGAGGCCGCGGACCACTTCCGGGCCGCGATACGCGCCAGGCCCACCTTTCCCGATGCCCAGGGCAATCTAGCGGAAGCCCTGCGCCGACTGGCGAAGTAGAGCGCGGCTACCGCAGCTCCTTCAGGATCTCGAGGATCGCGTCGGACGGGACGTCCGGAACGATCCGGAAGGAGCCAATCTCGGGAGCGAGTACGAAGGACGTTCGTCCGTCGCGGGTCTTCTTGTCGCGGGAGAGTGCATCGATCACGCTCGCCGGCTCGACCTGCAAGCCCGTCACCGGTAAGCCGACCGCAGCCAGCAGGCGCAGCTGGCGATTGGCGGTGGCGGGGCTGCAGATCCCCAGACGCTCCGCCAGCCTGGACTCGGCCACGACGCCCAGAGAGACCGCCTCCCCGTGAACCCAGCGACGAAAGCCGGTCGCGGCCTCGAGCGCGTGGCCGATGGTGTGGCCGTAGTTGAGTACCCAGCGGAGCTCGGCATCGTGCTCATCGTGTTCCACCACCCGAGCCTTTAGTCGGCACGAACCCACCACGATGCGCTCCAGGATGGCCAGATCGCGGGTCAGGAGCGACGGTACGTTCGACTCGAGATCCTGGAAGTAGTCGGCGTCGAGCACGATGCCATGCTTGATCACTTCCGCGAGGCCGGACCGGAACTCCCGATCCGACAGCGTCGTGAGGACGGCCGGATCCACGATGACGGCCCGCGGCTGATGGAACGCGCCGATCAAGTTCTTCCCCCTGGGATGGTCGATCGCGGTCTTCCCGCCGATGGACGCATCGACCTGAGCCAGGAGGGTGGTGGGCACTTGGACGAAATTCATGCCCCGCATGTAAGTGGCCGCCACGAATCCGGCTACGTCGCCGATCGCCCCGCCGCCCAGCGCCACCACGGTTGAAGTCCGGTCACAACCAGCGTCGAGCAGACGCTCCCAGAGCGTGGCCGCGATGTCGAGGCGCTTGGCTTCCTCGCCCTCCGGGACCGGCACCTGCACCGTGTCGAACCCCGCGTGGCCGAGGCTCCGTACGACGTCGCCGCCGTGGAGGCGAGCGACGCCGGCGTCGGTCACCAGGACGACCTTGCGGCCGACTTTGCGCTTGACCAGCTCGGGGCCGACCGCGGCCAGCGCGCCGGCCCCGAGCAGGATGGGGTAGGAGCGGGGGCCAAGGTTGACGAGAATCTCGATCATAGCCCGGCCTCTGCGGCCCAGACTACCAGCCTTTGAGGTACTCCAGGTATCCCTGGTGGTTCCGGCGGATCTCGTCCACACTGTCCCCGCCGAACTTCTCGAGGAACGCCTCGGCGAGCACGATGGCCATCATGGCTTCCCCGACCACACCGGCGGCGGGGACCGCGCAGACATCGCTCCGCTCCACCACCGCCTCGACGGCCTCGTGCGTGTCGAGGTCCACCGACCGGAGGGGCTTGCGAAGGGTCGAGATCGGCTTCATGGCCGCGCGCACGACCACCGGCTGGCCGTTGGTGACGCCCCCTTCGAGCCCGCCCGCGCTGTTGGAGCCGCGCTGGAAACCACCGGTCTTGTCGAAGAGGATCTCGTCGTGGACCTGCGACCCGGGCCGTCGGGCCGCCTCGAAGCCCATGCCGATCTCGGCGCCCTTGATCGCGTGGATCGAGCAGAAGGCCCTCGCCAGGAGGCCGTCCAGCTTGCGGTCCCACTGCACGTAGGAGCCGAGGCCGACCGGGCAGCCCAAGGCCACGACCTCGAAGACCCCGCCGAGGGTATCGCCGGCCGTCTTGGCCCGGTCGATGGCCTCGATCATCGCCGCCTCGGCCTCGGGATCGGCGCAGCGGACCTCGCTGGCCTCGGCGCGCCGCCGGATCTCCTCCCATGGGATCTCGAGCGACCCGATGTGCACGCCACCGATCTCGGTCACGTGGCTCAGGATCGTGACGCCGAATTCGGCGAGCAGCCGCTTGCCGACCGCCGCCACCGCGACCCGGGCAGTCGTTTCCCGCGCGCTGGAGCGCTCGAGCACGTTGCGGATGTCGTGATGACCATACTTCATGGCCCCCGCCAGATCGGCATGGCCGGGACGCGGGCGGGTCACGGCCTTGGCGGCGGTCCCGGCCGGAGGCGCGTCGACCGACATCGTCTGCTGCCAGTTCTCCCAATCACGATTGCGGACGGTGAGCGTGATCGGGCTGCCGAGGGTAAGGCCCCAGCGGACGCCGGCGGAGATGTGGGCTTGGTCCTGCTCGATCTTCATCCGGCCGCCGCGTCCGTACCCGCGCTGGCGGCGGCCGAGATCCCCGTTGATGTCCGACTCGGAGAGTGCTAATCCCGCCGGGACCCCATCGATGATGGCGGTCAGCGCCTCACCATGGGATTCGCCGGCGGTGAGGAAGCGGAACCGCCCGACCACCTACCTTCCGGAGACCGCCGGCTGCGCGCCGTCCGTCCGCAGGATAGAGGGGGTCAGGAAGACGACCAGCTCACGACCGGTCTCGAAGTCCTCACGCTGCTTGAAGAGCCAGCCGAGGACCGGGATGTCACCCATCAGCGGCACCTTCCGGACGGTCTTCTGCTGGACATTCTGCGTGACGCCGCCGATGACCAGGCGGTCACCTTCTCTAACGAGGACCTGGGTCTCCGCCTTGCGCTTGTTGATGATCGGAACGGACGTACCCGTGAAGGCGATCAGATCGCCCCGCGAGTTGTTCTCCACGATCACCGTCATCTTGACCTTTCGGATCTCCCGGCCATCGATACTCTCACGGATCACGGTTGGAGTCACCTCGAGCCTGAGCACGGCCTCCTTGAACTGAACCTGGGTGCCGGCCGAGCTCACGGTCGCGTAGGGGATTTCCTCCCCGAGACTGAAGGTCGCCTTGTTGTTCTCGACGGTGACGATCTCGGGGTGAGCCAGCGTACGGGTCTTGCCGATCTGGGCAAGGGCCTGCAACGCCAGGTTGATGTTGAACCGGGTGCCCACGATGCCGAATGCGATGCCACCTGCCGGCGTATTGGCGAGAGCGTTGGGAAGCGCGCTGAACGGGAGGTTCACGAGGTTTCCGCCAGTAGCCAGACCGGTTGCCGCAGACACCGGGAGCAGTGAGCTCAGCGAAAGATTCGGGTTCCCGGGAGTGATACTGCTTGGGGGGATACCGGCCCGGCCCACGTCTGCCGACGACCCGAAGCCCTGACCGATCAGCGTGTTGCTGCCAGAGGTCCCCGCTGCGGCACCACCCCATTGGACCCCGATGGCCTCCAGCGAATTGCGGTCCAGGATCTCCATCCGGGCTTCGATCTTGATCTGAGGCAGCGGCACGTCGAGCTGCTCGCGAATCAGCTTCTTGATGCGCTCGAGATCAGCCTCGTAGTGTCGGATGAAGATGCTGTTCGTCGCCTTGTTGGCCCGGACCGTGATGCCCTTGGCCAGCACGTCCTGGCTGATCGAGACCACGGGCTGGGTAGCCGGTCCGTACGGGGGCGGGTAAGGCGAGTTGGGCGGAGGGAGCTGGCCGAGGGCTGGGTTTGGGGGCCCCCCGATGGACGGAACGACGCTCGGCACCGACGGCACGCTCGGAATGATCGTCGACGGCACGGCCTGGACCCCCTCGGGCGGGATGCCGAGGATGCCCTGCAGGGTCAGGGCGACGTCCACCGGGTCGGCATAGGAGAGCCGGATCACTTCCTCGCGGAGCGGACCACGCGCGGCCTGCTCGGCCGCCGCCGCGTCCGCTACCAGCTTCTTGCTCGCGAGCTCGGTTTCCTTGAGCTGCGCCTCCGCCAGCTTGGTACGGGTCTCGATCTCGGCGTTCCGTTTTGCCGCCTCGACGCGGGCCTGCGCCTCCTTCTCCTTCGTCAGCTGATCGAGGGAGACGATACGGATCACACCGTCCCTCTCGACCTTCGCGAGACCCCGCACCTCGAGAATGGTGTCGAGCGCCTGCTCCCATGTCACGTTCTTCAGGGAGATGGACACCCGACCCTTGACGTCGTCCCCGGAAACAATGTTCCGGCCGCTCTCCGCGGCCAGGATCCGGAGCAGGTTGACCACGTCGGCGTCCTTGAAGTCCAGCGATATCAGCTTCTCGCCGGATGCCGGCGCCGAGGCGGGCGGGGTTGGAGGGGCGGGCGGAGGCGTCGTGGTGGCCTGGGCCATCATCTGGCGCACCGGCGCCGGAGGTGCAGGGGTCGGCGAGGCCGGGGCTGGCGCCGGCGCGACCGCGACGGCGGCAACGACCGAGGCCTGAGCGGGCGAAGCGGCCTCCTTCCTCACGGGGGCCGGAACGGCGGCTACCTTGTCGACCGGCTTGGCCGTCGCGATCACGGCTGGCTTTGCGGCCTTCGGGGCGTCGATCGTGGGATCAGCGCTGATCGGCGTCACTGCGGGGGCCTTCTCGCCTACTTTGGCGGCCGCGACAGCGGCCGGCCTGGGGGCCACCTTGGGCGTATCAGCTGCTCCGCTGCCGGCCTTGGCCGTTTCGGGCTTGCTCTCTATCGCGACGACCAGCCCATCGGGGGTCTCATCGATGCGGTAACCGACGTCGCTCCGGGTCATCTCCACCACGATGCGGGCGATGCCCTTCCTCCACTGGCTCCCCCGGACTTCCTTGACGGGGTCCACTCCTGACGTCCAGCGCGACTTGGCCGAACCGTACGTCGCGCCGCTGACGTCGATGACGAGCCGGGTGGGCGAGTCGATCAGCTTGGCCTCGTACTGGGCCGGGCCGCTGGTCTTGACCGTGACGGAAGCTCCCCCCGAGGCCCGGTCGATGCTCACGTCCTTGAGCTGGACCGGCGAGTCGGCCGTCTGGCTCGAGCCGATTCCAGTCACGGCCAGCGACAGTGCCACCACAAGACCGGCTATCCGCGCGCTTCTCATCAGATCGGTCCCCCCCCTCATACCTTTACTGGTTCTCCGGTAGGCGCAGCGTCAGGCTGGAGGCGCTCTGTGAGCCCCGGGCCGAGACGGCGAATGTGACCGAGTTCGGTGTGATTCCGGTGACACGTCCGTCGCCCAGGGCGTCCCCAGGCTTGAGGATGTAGCCGATGCCATCAGGTGCCTCGACCAGTGCCATCAGGCCGCCGCGGCCGCCCACGACTCCGGTCAGCTTGACCGCACTGACCGAGAGGGCCGCGTTGTCCTTTCCAAGGAAGATCGGCGTGAACGGGTCGCGACGTCCCTTGGGCTCGTAGGCGATGGGCGGCAGGGCTTTGCCGGAGTCCGGCTCTTTCGGTCGTACCACCGGTGCCGGAGCTGCCGAGGCGACGGCGGCCGGCGGCGGCGTTGGCGGGGCGCCGCCCCCACAGCCGGCCAGCAGCGCGGCGGTGGTGCCGAGAAGGACTACCAGAGACGTCTTCGCCGGCGCGCTCATCGAGTGGCCCCCGCGGGCTGACCGGGGGTGCCGGGAGCCTTGGGTGGCGGAGCACCTTCCGGTCGGAAGATGTAGGTCATCAATGTGACCTCCGCCCGGATCGTGCCCGTCGGTCTGTCGATGCCGAGCAGCCGCCAGTCCGTCAAGTTCACGATGCGGGGCATCCGACCCATGCGGGCGAGGAAGTTGCCGAATTGGTGGTAGTTGCCCTCCGCGTTCACCGTGATCGGAACATCGAAGAAGATTTCCTTCTCCTCCGGGGCCCTGGGGGTGAAGACGGCCATGGCCAGGCCGGACTGGAAGGCGAGATCCGAAATCTGCCGGTAGAGGCCGGGCATCTCCTTCTCGGTGGGCAGCCGCTCTTGTGCGGCCTCGAGCCGCTTGCGCAGGGCCTCCGCCTGGGCCCGGAACCCGCGCAAGCTGGCCTCCAGCGCCTGGGCCTGAGCCAGCTCGCCCCGGACTTGCTCACTCTGCTGCCGCAGCAGGTCCCGCTCGGTCTGCTTCGGCGAAAGGAGGAGGAAGTACCCGAGGGCGGCCACGACGACGCACGCCATGACCCCGAGGGCGATCTTCTGGTTCTTCGGAGCGTTCGTGATGGGATCCAGGAGCGCCATGGCCTAGATCTCGAACCGGCACGTCACCTCGAAGGTGATCGTGCGGGGCGACTTGCTAAGGTCCTGCTTGGCATCCACCAAGTCGACGTCCTTGAACCGCCCCGAGGCCTTGAGATTGGCCATGAAGTCCGAGAGGGCGACCGAGGAGTAGGTGGTGCCCGCGATCCGAATGCTCGGCCCCCGCTCCTCGAGACGCGTCAGCCACAGGTCCGGGGGTAGCGTGTCCGCCATGGCGTCGAGCAGGTAGACGGGCCGGGCCTGGTTACGGGCCACGGTCTCGATGGCGTTCAGCCGCTTCTCCAGCTCGTCTCGTTCCCGCCGGTATCGCTGGCCGGCCGCGATGATGGGCTGGAGCCGCGCGAGTTCACGCTTGTTGTTGTCGATCTCCGCCGAGAGCCGCCGTTGCTCGAGTGACATGGCGAGCCACCAGCCGCCGATGATCAGGACGAGGGCCACGAGGATTCCGCCGAACAGGAGGCCCAGGTTGAGCTCGGGGCCGCTGGCCGTCGCTCGGCGGGGTCGCTTGGTCGTGGGGGGCGCGAGGTTGACCTTGATCATGCCGGCTTGTCTCCCGGGCGGCGGAGGGCGAGCCCGACCGCCACCGCCAAAACGGGGCCGATCTGCTCAGGATCGTCGTCGGCGAACTGAGCGGCGTCGTGCTCGATGCCCTGGAAGGGGCGGGCCAGCTCCACCGGCACGCCCCAGGACGACCCGAGGAAGTCGTCCAGGCCCGTCAGCTTCGCACAGCCGCCGGACAGGACGATCTTGCCGATCCGTTCCGACTCCGCAGTCGAGGCGAAGTAGTCGAAGGTTCGCTGCACCTCGAGCGACAGCTCGCGGGAGACCGCTTCCAGTGCCGGTACCAGGTCGTCCCAGTTGACGCCGACCTCCCGCCCTTGCTTGGCCGCCTCGGCCATCTCGGTCGAGACGTTCAGCCGCTGGGCGATGGCGTCCGTGTAGTTGTTCCCACCGAACGGTACGTCGCGGGCAAAGATGCAGGCGCCGGCGTGGATGACATTGGTCTTCATGACGCTGGCGCCGATGTCGATGAGGGCGACCGCGTCGGTCCCGTCGCCGCCCGGGCTGCTGAGCTCGAACTGGTTCTGGATCGCGAAGGCGTCCAAGTCCACCACGACCGCGTCGAGACCGGCTGCTTCCACCGCGGCCACGTACTCGAGAACCTTGACCTTCTTGGTCGCGACCAGGACCACCGACATGGCATTGGCTGACTGGCTGACCACCTGGTAGTCGAGGAAGACATCGTCGATGGCGAATGGAATGTGGTGTTCCGCTTCGAGCTGGATCGCGTCACCGAGTTCCTTGGGAGTGACCTTGGGGAGCGGTACCCGCTTCACGATCGCCTCCCGTCCGGAGACGGAAATGATCGCGCTGGTTCCGCTGATGCCGGCCTTCTCGACGCATTCCTTGATCGCGTCGGTCACGACCTGGGGTTCGCGAATGGTCCCCTCGGCGATGACGTCCCGCGGAAGCGGAACGATCGCGAAGGATTTCAGCGCGAGGCCGCCCTTGCTCTGCACGAGCTCGACGAGCTTGACCGCGCTGGTACCAATGTCGAGCCCGAACGTCGCAGGCTTCCTACCGAGTCCAAACAGCGCCATATTCGGCTCCCGGCCTTCTCCTGACTCTGACCCCGCTTCCGAGAAGCGTAATCAGCTGTCAGCCCGGTGCATTGTGGAAGGGAAGTCCCTATCGTGGTGACAGTTTATAACGGTGCCCAATTTAAACCGTCAACACTTCTTGCACGACATCATGCGTTTTGGCGTTCCTCCGACCCCGACCTATGGGGATCCGAACGGAATTCGAACCCTGCCCGCGCATCGACCGCTGAGGAACTCCTAGCCGGCGGCTTCCCGGTAGGTGCCGGGCTTCACGATCCATCGCTGCACGATGGCCCCGCCTCCGGTTCGGCCGGTCTCGCAGCGCCAGGCGAGGGCCGGCCCGGTCATCGGACGAGCCTCGATGCGGCTCGGTGCGGTGCTGCGCACGTGCCCGGCCATGGCGGCGCCCAGGATCTGGGCGGTTCCGGCCTGACTGAACCGGTCCGCAGCGAAGGCAAGGCCCTCGAGGACCACGTTGCCATCGATCGACAGGTTTCCGTTCACGATGATCCAGCCGCGCACCACACCGCTCGAACGAGACGAGGCGCCCGTACCGAGGGTGACCGCGGCCAGATCTGCGTCCGAGGTCGCGGCGGAGATCGGCTGTCCGCTGGCCGTGTCCACGAAGACCACTCCGTCTGGGACCGGACGGGTTGCATCGAACGAGACACGCCCCTGGTAGTAGGTTCCGCGGGCGCGGGCCAGGGCCTTCAGCGCGCTGAGCTCGGAAGACCCGAAGGCTACCTCGTCGAACACCGCCGCCTCTTGCCGCTGCCGGACATCAGCCTCTCCGTTCGGGGCCGCTGCGTCTCCGCCGCGTCCGCGGACCTGGCTCCCGGCAGAGAGGTTGGTGGGCCCGCTCGACCACGTTCCGGGCTGGCTCCCGCAGGACGCATCCTGGCTCGCGTCGATGATGACGCCGGACCCGATCTCAAGGTCGCCCCGCACCATGACTGGGGCCGCCGGCGATGGGAATCGGAGGCGCACCGCCGTGGCGCTGATGTCCTGTCGCGCTCGGCCAATGGGTCCCGAATCGCCCGGGACCAGCCCGGTGGCGACTATCTGCCTCTGCCGATCCCCGGTCCCGCTAATGGTGACGCGGAAGCCTCCGAGGGGTACCCCGTCGACCGCCATTCCGATCAGGCGGCTTCCGTCGTACGGCACCGGGATCGGTGCATCCCACGGCACGCCGTCGGGGGCCCCAGGCGTACTCAATGCCCACAGGGCTCGGTCGAGACCCGCCTCGGCCATGGCCTGCGCCTGCGCCATCATCATGTGGTTCCTCGCTGCCAGCGGCTCCTGTCCGGTCAGCAACGACAAGGCGAGGAGCACCGCCGAGAGCACGAGCAAGCTCACCATCGCCAGCGGGAGGACCGCACCGCGCTGGTCTAGGGGTGGGGGCCGACGAAAAGTAGAATCCCTCACCGGGACCCGATATATGTGGTCAGAACGACAATCCCTCGGTGAGCCGCTCCCACTCCCGCCACCGCGCCCGGGTATCCCACTGTCACCGAGACCTGGCGCATCCCGGGGCTCTGGATGCTCGAGCAACCCGGGGGGAGCCCGCAGTCCAAGATCCGGACGGAGCGGCTGAAGGCCGCATGGGGTGCCGAGAGATCCGGCTCGTCGGGGAAGGCCCCGGCTTCGCGCAACGGATCTGCGTCGATCTCGGAGCGACCTACCGTATGCCGGATCTGCTCGAGGCGCTGCGAGGCGAGAAAGATCGCGCGCGAGCGGTGCTCGCCTTCGTGGATGCTGGAAGCGGCCGGTCCAAGCAGAGTGATCATGGCGACGAGACCGATGGAGAGCAAGGCCAGTGCGGGTAGTACCTCCGCGAGCGTCAGGCCTCGCTCCTCCGTTGGGAGCGAACGCACGTCTAGGGGCCGATCGAGACCCGACCGGAAGCCGCTACCGTGACGGTCAGGGTACGGCCGCTCACGGCGTCGGTCACCGTATAGCTTGCGGCCGTATTGGCATTGCCGAGGTTACCGAAGATCGCGGTCGTCGAGCTCAGGGTGACGTTCTCCGGTAGGCGAATGCTACTGGTGGTGTTCGCCAGGCCCGCGACGGCGATCGCCGTGGCATTGCACGTCGTACCCGTAGCGGTTCGATACTGGATCGTCGTCGAGCTGGTGCGGAAGACGCACACCGCCGCGTTGGTCTTGATGGCAATCTGGCGGGCCTCGTTCAGGTACGCACTGACGACCTGCGCCCCGGCCCGGACGCGGGCGCTCCGGTAGTAGTTCAGGAACGACGGCATGGCCCATGTCGTGATGACCAAGATCATGCCGACGGTGATGACCAACTCCACGAACGAGTAGCCGGATTGGCGTCCCGCGTGAAGTGCAGCATGGAGGCCCCGGCGGTGAATGATCATCGCGAACCCTGAGGAAGCAAGAACGAGACCAAGCCGACTGGGTCACACCTAGTGCAGGATTTCATCAGGGGTGCATGGTCCAGGGGTTTTGGGCCTGGGCTGAGTCTGGTGGACGCCATATAAATCAATAACTTCCGGAATTCGCCCCGAAGCTCGTCGCCGAGGTCCCGCCACGATCAAGCCCAGGGTTCCCTCGACAGGGATGACGTCAGCCCTTCGACAGATTGGCTAGTTCAGGAACTGCGCGAAATACCACCCGAGAAGTGCGTCACCCCAGAAGAGGCTGACCACCCCCCCCAGAGCGAGAAACGGCCCGAATGGCAGCGGATCTTTCCGCGCCTTGCGGCCGCTGGCCAGCAGCGTCGCGGCCAGGAGCCCTCCAACCAGTACCGACAGGAGGATGCTCAAGAGGGCGAGCTGCCAGCCGAGAAACGCCCCGAGCATCGCGCCCAACTTCACGTCTCCGACTCCCATGCCGGGCTGTCCGAGCACGAGCGCGCTCGCCAGAATGATGACGACGAACACGCCGCCTCCGATCAGCACACCGAGAAGGGAGTCCTTCCATCCGATTCCATACGGGGTAAGGCTCCACAGCAAGCCGGCCACGGTACCCGGGATGCTGAGCACGTCTGGGATGATTTGATGGTCGAGATCGATGCCGGTGATGGCGATCAGACCGGACAGGAGGATCAGGGCGCCGACGAGCTTGAGGCTAGGCCCGAAGTGGAGATAAGCCATCGTGAAGAGGGCGCCGCACGTTAGCTCGACCGCGGGATAACGCCACGATATCTGGGTTCGGCACGTGCGGCAGCTCGCGTGGAGCAGTGCGTAGGACAGGACTGGCAGATTGTCATACCAAGCGATAGCACTGCCACACCCCGGACATGCGGAACCTGGGCTGATGATGCTCCGTCCTGCCGGCAGTCGCGCAACAACGACATTCAGGAAGCTGCCGACGCACAGTCCGAAGATCAGGACAAAGATCATCGCCACCGGGAACGGTGTCATCGGCCGCTACGCTATCCAGTCGAGGTGAGACGCTTGCCCAGGATCTTGTGCACGTCGGACTCGATCATATCCTAGCGATTGGGCGGTCCCTGACAACAGGCGGGACACGGACTCGGAAGAGGTGGGATGCCATGTCCCACCTCTTCCGAGGACCATCGTTCTAGCAGCGCGACTACGGAAGGCTGACGGTGGTACCGTCGCCGCTGTTGCTGATGGTAAACGTGCCGGACGTGGTGCTGCTGTAGCTGTACGCGCCCCAGCCAGCCGGCCCGGAAGGTACCGAAGCCAAGAAGGGCCCGCCGGCCTGACCCTGGGCATTCGTGATCACGGAGGTGAGGTCGGTCAGGGCGGCGGGGAGAGAGCCTACGTGAGCGGAGTAGATGCTGACGGCAGACGCGAGGGCCCGGGCATCGGCCTGAGCCTTGGCCAGGCGCGCACGGGCCTGGACGTTGGCATACAGCGGAATGGCGATCGCAGCGAGGATGCCGATGATCGCGACGACGATCATCAACTCGATGAGGGTGAAGCCTCGCGGGCTGCCGAGCAGTCGGTGCTGCCTGATTCGGAGATTGGTCATTTACGGTGCCTCCGTTCCCCCGGGAAGTGAGATGGTGTCCTCACGCCGTGCCGACGTCCGGAAAAGCCCGAGCGATCGACTGAGCGTTCGCTCTCGCCCGCTGCACATCATGTGCCACTCAACTCGTGATCGGACCACCTTGAAACGGGCACTAAAGGCGGCGGGAGCTCAGCCGGGGCCACTGTTGGGCATTGGACGCCGGTCTGATACCCAGAGCCCAAAAGGGTACGCGGGGAGGGATTGCCCCTCCCCGCGTTGTGCTTCGAGCGACCGTCAGTCGAGCGCTACGGAAGGCTGACGGTGGTGCTGTCGCCGCTGTTGCTGATGGTAAACGTGCCGGACGTGGTGCTGGCGTAGGTGTACGCGGCCCAGCCAGCCGGCCCCGAAGGCACCCGAGCCATGAAAGGACCACCAGCCTGGCCAAGCGAGTTGGTCACGACCGACGTGAGGTCGGTCAGCGCGCCGGGTAGAGAGCCCACGTGAGCGGAGTAGATGCTGACGGCAGACGCGAGGGCCCGGGCATCGGCCTGCGCCTTGGCCAGGCGCGCACGGGCCTGGACGTTGGCATACAGCGGAATGGCGATCGCGGCGAGGATGCCGATGATCGCGACGACGATCATCAACTCGATGAGGGTGAAGCCTCGCTGGTTACCCAGCATCTTGCGGTTCCAGAACCTGTTCATTGCTATTCCTCCTGGGATACTTCGTGGCCTTGCGGCCGATCATAGAAGTTGAATTGCTTCTGGCAGGAGGTGAATGCAGGTCCGGTGCCATGACGGCGAGCCGGGAAAGCGTCAGGGGTATGACACGCTTCCCGGGCCTTCTGTCTGGAGGCCGACTTTCAAGTATTTGGATTTGTTAATAAAATACGTTGAGCCATCCCGGGCTCCCGGAACGTGCGCCCGATGACAGCACCTCCGATGCTGACATCACCTGTTACCCGTCACGTCGAAGAATGTCATTCGTCTCCCGACGCACCACGCTTGGCCAGACTGTGCTTCTGAAGCTTGTAGCGGAACTGCCGGAACGTCATCCGCAACAGCTCGGCGGCCTTGGTCTGGACGCCACTTGTACGATCGAGGGCCCGCTGCAGGTAGCGTCGCTCCAAGTCGTCGAGTGTCGCCTC
>WNFT01002928.1_pt1 | contig 15260 bp, 10 predicted proteins | sample 5400191 | NCBI WGS metagenome assembly WNFT01 (sample SAMN13153359, study PRJNA577476) | soil metagenome | isolation source: 80 cm saprolite under Madrone tree | place: USA:California | collected 2016-06-14 | reverse complement strand
AGGAACGGGAGGTTCTTCTTGTCGGGCGCGGTAGCCAACGCCGAGTAGGTCGCGATCCGCGCCTTCAGCTCCGCGGGCTGCGCGTCCTGCGGAGGCGCCACCGCGGCGAGGGCCGCCTCCCGGATGCCGGGCTCGGGCGCGCCCAGGGCAGCGAGCATTCCTCCCAGGCGATCGATCGAAGAGATGACCGGCGCGCTCTTTCCGGCCCAGTCGTTCACCAGGACCGAGAAGACGAAGCGCTCGCCGCCGAGGCTCTGGACGTACCCGGAGAGCGCGGTGACGCGCTCCAGCGTTCCCGTCTTTGCCCGCAGGCGCCCCGCGGCGTCCGTTCCTTCCATGCGCAGCCGCATCGTGCCGTCCCGGGCCGCGATCCCCAGCGAGGAGACGAACTCCGAAGCCACCGGGAAGCGCTTCCACACCGCCTGCAGGAGGGTGGCGATCTGCTTGGCGGTGAAGCGGTTGGTGTCGTTGAGCCCGCTGCCGTTCTTCAGCACATAGGTGCCGCGCGGGATCCCCAGCTCCGCCAACAGATCTTCGGCGACCTCCAGACCCTTGGGCCAGGAGCCGGGCGTTCCCTTCAGCTCCGCGCCGAGCGTCTTCACCACCATCTCTGCGATGAAGTTGGAAGATATCTTGTTCATGTCGTGGATGATCTCGCCCAGCTCCGAAGACTCGTAGCTCTGGATCAGCACCGCGGTCTGCGGCGTGGTCCCGCGCTTCACGCGGCCCGAGACGCGGATGCCGCGCTTCTTCAGCAGCAGGCGCAGCGTCTGGCCGTAGTAGAAGGCCGGGTCGCCGACGCGCCGGTAGAGGACCACCGCCTCCGCTCGCAGCGGAATCCGCCCCTCCACCAGGATGCGCGTCCGCTCGCCCTCCGGAATCGTGCGCGGCCGCAGCTTGCGGCGGCCGTTGGCGCGAACGGTCACCACGCGGTTGTCGACGATGAAGTAGTCGCGGGCGTCCGGTTCCACTTCGACGCGCGCGCGCGCTCCCGTCCGGTCGCCCGGCGTGATGTAGATGGCCACCGCGTTGTGGTTCAGCGAGAGCGCGCCGACGCCGGCCGCCCAGGCCTTGTCGCTGGATTCCTGCTCCCAGCCGGCGCCGAACTCCTCCCGATCGAAGAACGAGTCGTCGAGGACGATGTCGCCCAGGTTGCGCACGCCGCGGTGCCAGAGGTCACCCACCAGGGTGTCGAGGCGCTCGGTGGTGACCGAAGGATCGGCGCGCCCCTTCACGTACAGCGTTCCCAGGCGTCCGTTGTTCAGGGGCTTGTCCGACAGGTAGTCGGTGTTGAAGCGATACTCGGGGCCCAGCCGCAAGAGGCCCGCGGCCGCGGTGACCAGCTTGGTGTTCGAGGCGGGATTGAGCAGCTCGTCCGGATTGCGCGAATAGATCACCTGGCCGTCGTCGAGGGATTCGACCTGCATCGCGACGCGGGCATTGGACAGCGGCGGCTGCGACAGCAGTTGCTCCACCGCCTTTTTCAGCGCATCGCGGTCGGATTGACCCCCCCGCGCGGCGAGTGGCGACAGGGCGAGCATCACGACCGGCAGCAACCTTCTCACGTGGCAAACCTCGGGGCGCGCGCTCCGCCAGAATCTTACCCGGCGCTTGCCCGCCCGGCAACAAAACTGCCGGGTAATCAAACGCTTGCGCCCACATCGACCCTCGACTCCGCGGGCGGCGCCTCGCCCGCTGGCACAACAAGCCGACTTTCCTGCGGCATCCCGGCGTGCGAGAGTGCGCACCGATTTTTCCCCACCCTGAGGTGCTGAAATGGACGAGTTCGACCGCCAGGCGGCCCGCTGTGTGTTCGTGGGGATCCAGGGCACCACACCCACTCCTGCGGAGCTGGATCTGGTCCGGCGCGGCGTGGGCGGCGTGATCCTGTTCGCTCGGAACGTGGTCGACCCGACGCAGGTCGCCGAGTTGTCCCGGACCCTCAAGTCCAAAGCGCCCGGACCGCTGCTCATCTGCACCGACCAGGAGGGCGGCCGCGTCCAGCGGCTGCGGCCACCACATTGGACGGCCTGGCCGAGCATGCGGCGGATCGGAGAGCTGGATGAGCAGGGCGGCGTCGCCGGGATGAACGGGACGGCGATCGTGGACGCGCTGGGGCGGATGTTGGCGCGCGAGCTGTCCGCCTGCGGCATCGACCTCGACTTCGCCCCGGTCCTGGACGTGGACACGAACCCGGCCAACCCGGTGATCGGCGACCGTTCCTTCTCCCGCGATCCGCGGCGCGTCGCCCGGCTCGGAGTGGCGCTGGGGCAGGCCCTGGAGCGCGCCGGCGTCGCCAGCTGCGGGAAGCATTACCCGGGACACGGCGACACCACCCAGGACTCACACGTCACGCTCCCGCGTCTTGCCCATGACCCCTCGCGGCTCTGGGAAGTGGAGCTGCTCCCCTTCGTGGCCGCCGCGCGTGCCGGGCTGGCCTCGGTGATGACTGCGCACATCCGGTTCGAGACGCTCGACCGCCTTCCGGCGACGCTCTCGCCCGTTGCGCTGGGCATGCTGCGCAAGGACGTCGGGTTCGGCGGCTGCTGCATTTCCGACGACATGGAGATGCGGGCCATCTCGGAGAACTGGGGCGTCCCGGACGCCGCCGAGCTGGCGGTGGACGCGGGATGCGATGCGACCCTGGTCTGCCACACCCTCCAGCACCAGCACGACTCCATCGACGCCATCGCCCGCGGCGCGCGCTCGGGCCCGCTGCCCCGCGGGCGGCTGCTGGAAGCCAGCACGCGCGTGGAAACCCTGCAGAAGTTCGCCAGGGCTGCCAGCGCCGTGGACCCCGGCGCCGCTCCGAACGCGTGCAACACGGAGGAGCACCGCCAGTTCGCCGCCCTGCTCGCCGAGGCCATCGCCAGGATGGAGCGCCCCAAGGACCCGACCGAGTACCGGGTCTGAGAGGCCGACTACTTTCGCGTCAACGCGCCTTCGCCGAGGAGCGCGAGCGCGCCGAGCAGGAGCAGCCCGCTCCAGAGAGGCGTACCGTGCGCCCCTTGGGCCGCCGCCGACGAGGCCGCCACCTGCGCCGATTCGGCGCCGCCGAGCTGGGCTTTCAGCTCCGCCTCGTCCACCCGGCGCAGATCGCTCTCCTTCGGGTCGAGCCCCGCCACGAAGGTGAGCGTCGGCTCCTCGCGAGGCTCCACTCCTCGCGGCGCCACCAGCGCGCGATAAGGCCCCGGCGCCGCCAGCGGCACCACCGCATCGTCGGGGTGCGCGGTCTCGCGCCGGAACTGGACTGCCTGTCCGTCCGGTCCCACCACCTTCTCGACGCGCGCCCCAGCGGCCGGACTGAGCGTGCGTTCCTCCCCGACCAGGGCGGGCAGCGGCTGGCGCTGCTCGAGCGCGTCGGCGAGCCAGCTCACCGTCTGCTGCAGCACGGGAAGGAAGGAGACGCGGATCGGCCAATCGGTCCAGGTGCGCGAGGCCGTGCTGGTGTAGAGCAGGACGCGCCCGCGGCCCACCGGCTTCTCGATCAGCGCCGGCGCGCCGTCGTCGTAGGAGGCCAGCGTGTGCGCCTGGCCCTCCGGCTTGAGCAGCGCGTACCGGAACGTGCGCGCGCTTTCCAGTCCCTCCCGCTCGGCCGGGCCGAAGACGCGGAAGAGCGGGTGCGTCCACTCCACCACGCCGAAGCGCGCGGCGCCCTCCTCCGTTCCCTGCGCGGCCGGCTCGACGGCGGTCTTGATCAGGTGCAGCGGGCGGGGGAGCAGGTCGCCGAGCGAGTCGTTGTACGCGTCGGGATCGACGTGATCGCCGAGCGCGATGAAGATGCCGGCGCCCCGCTGCACCGCCGCCTGCCGCAGCTTCTCGGCGAAGGGCTTGGGCGGGGCGGGGACGTTGAGCAGCAGGATCACGTCGTAACCCTCGAGCGGCGCGTTGGCTGCCGCGTCGGCGTCGAGCGTCTGCGCGTGGATCCGCCCCCCGGTGCGCGCGGGCGCCAGCGCCGCCTCGACGAAGAACGCCTCGTCCCTCGAGCGGAGGCTGGCGGGCGCGCCGTCCACGATCAGCGCTTTCACGTCCCGCGGAACGTGCACCACGAAGTCCTGGCCGTCGTCTTCGTCCAGCCCCTGGGCGTCGTTGCGGGCGATCTCGACCCGTCCGCCCACCACGCCTGGGGGCAACACAGCCCCCAGCGTCTTCTTGGCTGTGCCGCGGGCGGGCACGTCCACGAACCCCTTGGCGACGGTGTTGGGCCCCACCTTGAGCGAGACCTGCAGCCCGGACACCATCTGCGCCCCCGAATTGGCGATGGTGGCGACCACCTCGTACCCTCTCGGACCCAGCGATGCCGAGGGACGGACCGCGGTCGCGACCACCGCCGCGTTCGGCAAGTCGCTCGCCCGCGCCGCGTCCACCAGGACCACGTTGGGCCGGATGCCCGGCGAGCCCGGTGGGGCGTTCGCCGCAGGAGGGACCAGGGGCGGCGGCGCATCCAAGCGGATGGAGTGCGCCGCCAGATCGCTGAAGGCGATGATCCGCTTCCCCGCGACCGGACTCTCGCCCAGCGCCTTCGCCGCCGCGGCCAGGCAGCCGGTCAGGTCGCTTGCGAGGTACGTCGGCTGCGCCGACTGGAGCAGACGCCGCGCGGCCAGCCGATCGAACGAGGGCGCTCCCATCCCGCCGCCGGTGAAACCCGCGGGACCGGCGCAGAGCCCGACCGCCGCGGGCTCATCCGGGCCCAGCCGCTCGAGCGCGGAGAGCGCCTCCGCCCGGGCCTTCTCGAACAGCGTCCGGGTACCGACCCGGTAGCGCATCGACAGCGATGCATCGAGCACCAGCGCGGTCGCCTGCGGCCCCGACGTTTGCGCCGCCTCCACGCCCCGCGGCTTGAGCGACGGGCGCGCCAGGGCCAGCGCCACCGCCGCGATCAAGAGGCAGCGAAGCGCGAGGAGCAGGATCTGCCGGAGCCGGAGCCGCCGCGCCTTCTGGCGTTGCGAGCGGAGGACGAACTCGATGGCGCCGAAGGCGAGCGGCCTCGGCCGCCGCTGGTTGAAGAGGTGCACGAGGATCGGCAGCGCGATCGCGAGCAGCCCCCACAGGTACGCCGGGTGGGCGAACTGCAGCACTAGTGTCCCGTCCCGGGACTGCCGCGCATCAAGCCGCCTCCCTGCGCGCGAGCAGCTTCAAGAGGACGCGGTCGGGCGCGGCGTCGGTGGCGATCTGCTCCACCTCGACGTCGGCCCGGGCCAGGTCCTTGCGCGTGCTCTCCAGGAAGCTCCGGATCTGCTGCAGATAGCTCTCGCGGATCTGCCGCGGCTGCGCCTCGATCTGGCGCTCGTCCTCCATGGAGAGGAACCGCGTCGGATCGTCGAAGGGAAAATCCAGCTCCTCGCGATCGTGCGTCTGCAGGAGGAGCACGTCGTGCCGGCGGGAGCGGAGCATCTTCAGGGCGGGAATGCTCCGATCGGTGGCGTCGAACAGATCGGTGAGCACGATCACCAGCGCGCGCCGGCCTGCCTTCTCCGCCGCGAAGTCGAGCGCGGCCGGCAGCAGCGTGGGCCCGCGGCCCTGCGCGCCCTCCAGGATGTGGAGCAGCTCCTGCACGTGGCTGGGAGAGGAAGCGAAGGGCAGGAACTCCCGCACTCCCGGAGAGATTCCCCCGTCGCCGGCGAGGCAGAGGCCGACCTGATCGCCCTGCCGCGAGAGCAGGTAGGCGAGGGCGCCGGCGCACACGGCCGCGTACTGCAGCTTGGTCATCGGCCCCCGCCCGTACGCCATGCTGCCGCTGGCGTCGAGCACCAGCAGCGCACGCAGATTCGTCTCCATCTCGAAGCGCTTGACGTAGTACTTGTCGAGCTTGGCGAAGGCGCGCCAGTCGATGTGCCGGATCTCGTCGCCCGGCGCGTACTCCTTGTGCTCCGAGAATTCGACCGACTGGCCGTGGTGGGGGCTCTTGTGCAGCCCCGTCAGCACGCCTTCCATCACCTTGCGCGCCTGGACCTGCAAGGGCCCCAGCCGGGCCAGCACGGCGGGAACGTTCGACGCCGGGAGCGTCACGCCTTGGTCTCGCGGAGCAGCTCCGCGATCACGCGGCGGGAATCCACTCCCTCGGCTTCGGCATGGAAGTTCGTGATCACCCGGTGGCGCAGGACCGGCTCCACCAGCGCCCGCACGTCCTGGACGTCCGCCGCCGGACGCCCTTGCAGCGCCGCCCGCGCCTTCGCCGCCAGGATCAGCGCCTGGGATGCGCGCGGTCCGGCACCCCAGCTCACGTGGTCCTTCACGTGCTTGCCGGCGTCGTCGTGCGGCCGGGTGCGGCGGACCAGCTCCACCGCGTGCCGGATGACGTGCTCCGCCGCCGGCACCCGCAGGACCAGCTCTTGAAGGCTGCGGATCTGCTGCGGCGAGAGCACCTTGTCCACCTGCGGCTGGCCGCCCGAGGTGGTGGCGCGGACGATCTCCACTTCCTCGTCGGCGCTGGGGTAGCCCACGTCCACCATGAACATGAAGCGATCGAGCTGGGCCTCGGGGAGGGGGTAGGTGCCCTCCTGCTCGATGGGGTTCTGGGTGGCGAAGACGAGGAACGGCTCGTCGAGGGGATAGGTGCGCCCGCCCGCGGTCACCCGGTGCTCCTGCATGGCCTGCAGCAGCGCGGCCTGCGTCTTGGGCGGCGTGCGGTTGATCTCGTCCGCCAGCAGCACGTGGGCGAAGACCGGGCCGGCGACGAACCGGAACGTGCGGCGGCCGGTGGTGTGGTCCTCTTCCAGCACGTCGGTCCCGGTGATGTCCGAGGGCATCAGGTCGGGCGTGAACTGGATGCGGTTGAAGGTGAGCGAGAGCGCCTCCGCCAGGGTGGAGATCAAGAGCGTCTTGGCCAGGCCGGGCACGCCCACGAACAGGCAATGGCCGCGCGAGAAGAGGGCGATCAGGAGCTGCTCGATCACCGCCTCCTGCCCCACCACGCGCTTGCCGATCTCCTGGGCGATCCGGGTGCGCGCCCGGGCGAGCTCCTCGATCAGCTCCGCGTCCGAAGCCGTGCCCAGCGCGCCGTTGATAGCGAACTCACTCATGGTGCCCCTTTTCCGTCGTCACTCCTGCCGCCAGCGCGAGCGCCTTCCGCTCCCGCTCTTCCAGCGCCGCGTCCTTCAATCCTCGCGCGACCTCCAGGTAGGTCGCGTGCAGATCAGGATCGAAGGGGTCCACCGCAATCCCGTTGTCCAGCGCCAGACGCGCCTTGTCCAGTGCGCCGCGCTTGAGCAGCACCCGCGCGTAGAGCGCTTGCGCCGCCTCGTCGTCCGGATCGTGCTCCACCGCGCCACGCAGCGCCTCCTCCGCCTCGGCGAAGCGCCCGAGCTGCATCTCCGAGAACGCGTAGCGCCGCGAGAGCTGTGGAACGTCGCGCGGGAGCCTGGCGCGCGCGCGTCCATATTCCTTGGCCGCGGCCGCCCACCGGCGGCGCGAATAGAAGATCTCGCCCAGCCGCGCCGCCTTCTTCGCTTCCGAGTCCTCGGCCTCGGGACCCCTCAGGGCGGCGGAACCGCCGTCGAGCGAGGGCGGTTCCGCGCGGCCTTTGGCGTCTTCCTTGAAGACGAGCTTCTTGGCCGCCGCCGGGCGCACGTTCTTCTGCGACACCGCCTTGGTCCGCGGCTTCTTCACTTCCGCCCGCCAGTCCTCTTCGAACTCCTCGAAGCTCTTTCCATACGCCTGCGCCACCGCCTGCTCTTCGGTCATGCCGGCTGCCATGGCGGAGACCAGCTCGGTGAGCGCTGTCTGGCCCCCGCGCTGGTGCAGCAGGCGGATGGCGGCCTCGACCTCCGCGAATGCCAGCGCGGCCTGCTCCTGGGTGGGCAGCATGGCGATGGAGGGATGCATCTTCGCGAACGGGATCAGCTTCCCCTTCCTGGCCGCGTCCTGCAGCAGCGAGAGCGACAGGTCGTCGACGGCCAGCCCGGGCGCCCCGCGCCAGCGCGTCTCCAGGAACTTGGCGAGCCCCTCCTGCAGCCAGATGGGGACGTTGTTCCGGCCCTTCTGCGTCACCAGGTAGTGGACGAACTCGTGCGAGACCGTGTCCAGCCAGGGGTACCCGCGCAGGAGCGCCTTGGGGCTCGTCACCATCAGCCGGCTGTACTTGCAGAGCGCGATGGTCCCCGAGTTCTTGATCTGCTCGACGGTGAGCGGCGAGACGTGCGCCAGGGACTTCGCGGAGTCGTAGATCTCCACGCGGATCTTGTGCGCCGGCTCGATGCCCAGGTCCTTGGTCAGCCCCGCGTACGCCTTTTCCAGCGCCTCGAGCGCGTAAGGCGCGAGCAGGGTGTCCTTCCCTGGCCGCGTGCGCACCGTGAAGTGCGCGCTCTCGAAAACCTCGGATCCCTTGGTCTCCTCCGCTGCCGCCCGCGCCAGCCGGGCATCGTTCTCCACCGCCCCCTTGCCCGCGCCGCGCGACTCCGCCTCGGCGTACGCCTTGGCCGCGTCGTCGTACCTGCCCTGCTCGAAGAGGATCCGCCCCCGGAAGTACGCCGCCTCCGCCGAGTCGGGATGCTGCTGGACCAGCTCGTCGAGCGCCTTGCCCGCGCCCTGGAGGTCCCAGGCCTCGAGCTCGGCCTCCACCTTCTCCGCGAGCGCCCGGACGGGCGCCGCCAGCGTCAGCGCGAGGAGCAGCGCGATCACTTCACCAGCTCCTCGTAGTACTGCTTCACCCGCTCCTTGTACTTCTCCGGCGGAGCTTGCTTCATCGCGTCGAGCAGCTCCTTGCGGAACTCCGCGGGCGCGCGGGAAGACTCGGCGTCCGGGATCTCGACGCGGTCGTGGCGCACGCCGTCCGACTCGGGCCCCTCTTCCTCGCCCGACTCGCCCGACGGCTCGCCCCAGGGCATGGGCATCCCACCCTGCCCTTGGCTCTGGCCTGCCTGCTTGGCGAGCTTTTCCATCGCGTCCTGGAATTGCGAGAGCTTCTCGATGGCCTGCTGCTCGCCGGCCTGCGCGCCGCGCGGCTCGCCGCGATACAGGCGCTGCTCCGCGCCCGACATGCCTTCCTGGGCCTGCTGCAGCATCTGCTCGTGCTGGGGCCCGAAGATGGGCACCTTCTTGCCGACCTCCCCGAGCTGATCGCGCACCTTGCCGAGCTGCTCCTTGAGGCGCCCCTGCTCCTGCCCCTGCCCCCGGAGCCGCTGCATCTGCTCCTGCGACATGCCCTGCCCTTCGCGCGGCAGCGCGTCCTGGAGCTGCCGGACGATGTCCTGGAGCGGCGCCTGCGCTTCCGTCGCTCCCCGCAGGCTCTTGCGCACCCCGGCCGGATCCCGCGAGAAGCCCGGGTAGCGCTGGGCGACGTGGTCCTCCATCCCCAGCCGACCCTGCAGCGTCTCCACCGCGCGTTCGGCCCGCTCCGCCAGGTCGAGGGCCTCATCGAAGTCGCTCATCTCCAGCGCGCGCGAGAGGTCGGAAGCGCGCCCCTGGGCCATGTCCAGGGTGTCCTCGAGCCCGAGGTGCTCGGCGACCCGGGGATCGATCTGCGAGATCGCCTTGCGGGCCATCTCCGCCTTCTGTTGAAGGTCCTGCGCCAGCTGCTTCCCGCCTTTCTGCTCGAAACGCTTCTGCGCCTGGGCCTGCATCTCCCGGCGCAGCTGCCCGGTCCGCTTCTCCAGCTCTTGCTCCTTCGCCTGCAGCTCCTTCAGCTGATCGGCGGCCTCGCGCAGCGCCTTCGCCTCTTGCGCATACTGGCCTGACTGCTGCTGGCCAGCCTTCTGCTGCAGCTCCTTCTCCAGCCTCTCCAGCTGCTGCGAGAGCTTGTCGAGCTGCTTGAGCGCGTCGTCGATCTTTCCGCTCTGCAGCTTCTTCTGGATGTCGGAGAGCTGTCCAAGCAGGTCCTGTTCCTTCTGCATCGCCTCGGCCGCTTCCCGGTTCAGGTGCTCGTCCTGGATCCCCTTGGCGAGCTCCGACATGCGCGACATGAGGTCCTGGATGCGCTCCCGCAAGCGATCCACTTCCGCCAGCAGCTCGCGCTTGGTGTCCTCGTCCTGGGCCTTGCGCAGCTTCTCGGCGAGCCGCGCCAGCTCGCGCCGCGACGCGGCCAGCTCCTTGCCCAGCTCCTGCATGGCGTCGAGGCGCGCGCGATCGAGCAGGTCTTCCAGGTAGAGGACGTCTTTCTCCTCCTCGCGGATCTCGGCTTGGAGCGCGCCGTTGAACTGCCGCACCGTCCCGTCTCGGGCGGCGGCGCCGCGCGAGAGCGGCGCGCGGGCGAGGCTCGTTCGGTGCACCGCCGGACCCAATCCCGTGGACGCGTATCGGAGCGCGCGACCCACCGCCTTCGGCGCGAGCTTGTCCTTGAGGAGCTCGCTCCCGGCGGCGTAGAGCTCCTGCGACAGGGCGCGGGCGTCCCGGTCCCGCTGCGCCGTCTGCGCATACCACTGCGCCGCCGCATCGGCGTCGGGGGGCGGAGGCTTCTCCTCCAGCCTGTCGCCGAGCAGCGCCACCAGCCGCTCCCAGAGCGCCTGGGCGCGGATCAGCGACTCGCGGGCGTGCTCCGCCGCGGAGAAGACCTTGATCGCTTGCGTCGGGGAGACGCCCCGCTGGGCGCCGTCCACCGCGTCGTTGTCCTTGGCCTCCAGATGGTAGCTGACCCGGTCTCCCGGCCTCAGCCTCAGAGGGGCCATCTCCCAGGTGTACGCGCCGCGCAGGCGCTTCGCGGGAGCGGCCGGGGTCTGCAGCACGACCCTCTCCTCCTTGGCGCCGGCGCGCTGCCACACCAGCGAGACCTGGGTCAGCCCGTAGTCGTCGGCGGCGGACCAGCCGACCTGCACCCGCCCTTGCGGGTCCACCTCCAGCACCGCCTGCTTGGGCGCGTCGATGCTCACCTGTGGCGCCTGGTCGGCCACGATCTCGATCGGCCGCGAGGGCCCCTGGGCGATGGTCCGCCCCCGAGCGTCGGCGAAGCGCAGGCTCCACTCGCCTGCCTGGGTGAGCTGGAAGGTGCCGGCGAGCTGCCGGTGTCCGGCGCCGGAGGCGTCGAGCTTCACCGGCGCGCCGTTCACGACGGCGAAGGCTTGCGACAGATCGCGGTCGGCCCGCGCCGCGATTCGCACTTCGGTTCCGCGGGGAGCGCGCAGGTCGCCCGCCGTGCCCTCCTCGGTCCGGGGCGGGAGGGCGGTGTAAGCGGGGTACAGGTAGGTGATCGAGAGATCGCCCGCGATGGGCGACAGCTCCACCGGCGGTGCGCCGCTGTCGCCGGCCCACAGGCGCAGCACTCCGCGCGAGACGTGCCGCGGCGCGTACGAGGCCGCGATCGCCCAGACCAGCGCGCCAGCCAGGAGCGCCGCGAGAGGTCCCTGCAGCGACGAGCCCGGCAGGGCCCGGGAAAGGTCGAGCTTCCGGGCGGACTCCGCGGCCCGCACGTGCAACAGCGAGAGCAGCTCCGTCGACACCCCGCGGGGGTCCTCCCGCGTGAGCTCGACGCTGCTGAGCAGCTCGGAAGGTCCTCCGATCAGCCTGGCCAGCAGGCGCGGATCCCGCGCCCGGACCGCGGCGCGCTGCAGGGGAGATCGCAGCGAGAACCACACCACCCCGCACGCGGCCAGGAACGCGAGCGCTCCCGCCGCGATGCGGGCGAACAGGGCGCCGTCCACGCTCGCGACCAGCGCGCCCGCGAGCAGGGCAATCGAGAGCCCCGAAACGAGCAGCGCGCCGGCCCGCGCGAGGGCCAGGCCCAGGGCGCGGCGGCGGGCGCGGGCGAGCACCGAGCCGATCTCGCGGCGCGAGCGCTCCCCATCCGCCGCCAGCTGCTCCCGGCGTGACCGCGGCGGGGGTTCGCCAAGTCCGCCCAGCGTGGGGATGTTCTGCTGGAGCTGCATCGAGAGAAGCTTCCTTGTATTCCTCGCGCGTTACAACCGCCCAAGAGAAGACACGCATGTCGGTCCGAGGATTCCCGCCGAGCCCTCGCTTCCCCGACCGTCCGTTCTGGTACGTTGCTTGCGCACACCGAACTCCCGTGAATTTGCCATCCTCCAAGGCGTCCGAATGAGCGAGGGTCCGAAGGAGGCGGGCGACGATCGGGCGCTGGTCAGGGCGGCGCAGAAAGGCGACGAGCGGGCCTTTCGCATGCTGGTCGAGCGCTACCAACGCCGCGTGGTGCAGCTCGCGCTGGGCATGACGAAGGACCCGGACGAGGCCATGGACATCGCGCAGGAGACATTCGTCAAGGTGCACCGCTACCTGCCCTCATTCAAGGGCGATTCGTCCTTCTTTACCTGGACTTACCGCATCGCGATGAACCTGTGCCTGGACGCCCAGCGCCGCCGCGGGCGGATGGAGCGGGTGGATCTCGAACAGGGCGACGAGGCGGAGGTGGAGGCGGCCATGGACCCACCCTCCGCGGCGCTCGCGGGTCCGCAACGCCAGGCGCTCAACGCCGAGCTCAAGGGCAAGATCGAGGAGGCGCTCGCGAGCCTGTCCGAAAACCATCGCGCCATCCTGCTGCTGCGCGAGCTGGAAGGGCTGAGCTATGAAGAGCTGTCGAAGGTCCTCGCCATCCGCAAGGGCACGGTGATGAGCCGCCTGTTCCACGCGCGCTTGAAGATGCAGAGCAAGCTGCGCGAGTACCTGGGCGAGGACGCGCCCGAGGCCGGCAGCCGTGAGGAGGACGAGGAATGAAGCGCTGCCAGGACATCGTGCCGCTCCTCGGGCCGCTGCTCGACGGCGCGCTGCCGGACGACGACCGCGCCTGGGTCGAGGACCACCTGCGCGGCTGCCCGTCCTGCCGCGACCGGATGGCGCTGATCGCCGCCCAGGCGGAGGCCATCCGCGAGGTGCTCGCCGCGCGGACCCGAGCGCTCGACTTCAACGGCTTCCCGGATCGCGTCCTGGCCCGCGCGCGCGACGAGCGCGTCCGCGCTTCCGAGCGCGCGCCCGTCTGGGGGCGCGAGCTGTGGTGGGCGCACCGCCCCGCGTTCGCGGCAGCGGGCGGTCTCGCGCTCGCCGCTTGCGCGGCCCTGGCGATCTTCTTCTCTCCTCCGCCGAGCGACGACATCGGACCGCTCGCGGACAGCTCACCCCGGGTCGAGGAGGTGGACTTCGGCACCCGCAGCGGCGCGGTCCTGCAGCTTCCGCGGCAGACCACCGTCATCTGGATGTCCGACGACCGCGCGGTGCCGGAGTGAAAGTCCTGTTGCTCACGGCCGCGCTGCTGCTCGCGCAGGCGGATGCGGGCGTGTCGCAAATGCGGGTGAAGATCGTCGTCCGGGCGATCGCCGCCTCCAACGACGCGGCGGCCCCGGCCGGCATGGACCCGAAGCTGAAGCCGATCGCGCCTTCGATCGAGAGCTTCGGAGAGGAGTTCCGCTTCCGCAGCTACAAGCTGATCGAGGAGCACTCCTTCGATCTCGACTGGAAGAACGCCGCGCAGGTGGAGCTGCCGGGGAGCCGCAGCCTCCAGGTCACGCCGCGACAGCTCGACTCCGACGGAAGGATCAAGGTCCATCTCGAGCTGCTCGGCGAGCACCCGGAGCATTCCCGCCAGCTGCACACCGACTACGCCATCCAGCGCGGCGGGACCATCCTGGTCGGTGGAATCCGCGTGGACCCCCGGAACGAAAAAGCGGGGAAGCTCCTCATCGCCATCACCCAGGAAGTCGAGAAGTAGCGTAGAGTTTGCCCTCCTCTCCCGAAAGGTCTCTCATGCGTCTCGCTTTTGCGCTCGCAGTGCTCTTCTCGCTCTCCGCTTCCGCCGAACAGGCCCTGAAGACCGACGACGAGAAGTCCCTCTACGCGATCGGATTCCTGGTCGGCAGCCGGAACATCGCCCCGCTCTCTCTGAAGCCGAACGAGCTGGAGATCGTGAAGCGCGGGCTCTCCGACGGCGCGTTGGGAAGGAAGGCCATGGTCGAGCCCGAGGCGCAGATGGAGAAGGTGAACGCCTTCGCGCAGAAGCGATCCTCCGCGGGGGCCGACAAGGAGAAGGTCGCCGGCCGCGAGTTCGCGGACAAGGCGGCGAAGGAGCAGGGCGCGTCCAAGCTGCCCGACGGGCTCGTCTACAAGACGCTCACGCCGGGCAACGGCCCGAGCCCCACCGCGACCGACAAGGTGAAGGTCAACTACGAAGGCCGCCTCACCAACGGCACCGTCTTCGACTCTTCCTACAAGCGCGGGCAGCCCGCCGAGTTCGGCCTGAACCAGGTGATCAAGTGCTGGACCGAGGGCGTCCAGAAAATGAAGGTCGGCGAGAAGGCCCGCCTGGTCTGCCCCTCGGACATCGCTTACGGCGACCACGGCCACCCGCCGACCATCCCCGGCGGCGCCACTCTCGTCTTCGACGTCGAGCTCCTCGGCATCAGCCCGAAGGAGCCCACCCCTACCCCCGCCCCCGCCCCCGCAAAGTAGGCCGTCGCCTCAGATCAACCGCCAAGCACGCCAAGCACGCCAAGGTTGTTGGGGGTTGTGATCATCTCGCCAACGGCGACGATCGGAGCTACCCCGGCGATCAGGGTGACTCAACCCAAATCTTGCCTTCACTGACGTACTTCTGTACAAGCGTACAGTGGGTACCAACGGAGGAAACGAGTGACGACCCCGGAAAAAGAGAAGGCGATCGAGCTTGCCGTTTCTGCCATCGAAAAGCAGTTCGGCAAGGGCGCCGTCATGCGCCTCGGCAGCGACGAACCCCTGGTGCAGGACATCTCGGCCATCTCCTCCGGGAGCATCTCGCTCGATCTGGCGCTCGGGGTTGGCGGCATCCCGCGGGGGCGCGTCGTCGAAATCTACGGCCCGGAGGCCAGCGGCAAGACCACGCTGACCCTGCACATGGTGGCCGAGGCACAGAAGGCCGGCGGGGTGGCCGCGTTCATCGACGCGGAGCACGCGCTCGACGTCGGCTACGCGCGCAAGCTCGGGGTCCGCACCGAGGATCTGCTCATCTCCCAGCCCGACACCGGGGAGCAGGCGCTGGAGATCTGCGAGATGCTGGTCCGCTCGGGCGCGGTGGACCTGATCGTGATCGACTCGGTGGCCGCGCTGGTTCCGCGCGCCGAGTTGGAAGGCGAGATGGGCGACCAGCACATGGGCCTGCAGGCGCGCCTCATGTCCCAGGCCTTGCGCAAGCTCACCGCCACCATCAGCAAGGCGAACGCCTCGGTCATCTTCATCAACCAGATCCGCATGAAGATCGGCGTGATGTTCGGCAATCCGGAGACCACCACCGGCGGAAACGCCCTCAAGTTCTACGCCTCGCAGCGCCTGGACATCCGCCGCGTCGGCGCCATCAAGGACGGCGAGACGGTGATCGGCAACCGCACCCGGGTGAAGGTGGTGAAGAACAAGGTGGC
>WNFT01002673.1_pt1 | contig 15261 bp, 10 predicted proteins | sample 5400191 | NCBI WGS metagenome assembly WNFT01 (sample SAMN13153359, study PRJNA577476) | soil metagenome | isolation source: 80 cm saprolite under Madrone tree | place: USA:California | collected 2016-06-14 | reverse complement strand
GCTCGTTTGCGCGACGAGCTGGTGGGAGCGACGGGCTTTGGACGTTTGATTGGTTCGAGTCCGGCGCTGGAAAAAACTTTGAAGCAGGCCCGTGCGGTTGCAGACACCAGTGCCACCGTTTTGATTATCGGTGAAAACGGTACTGGCAAAGAGATGCTGGCGCGCGCGGTCCACGAAGAAAGCGCGCGCGCGCGTGGACCGTTTATCGGCGTGAGTTGCGCGGCGCTGCCTGAGTCGCTTATCGAATCGGAATTGTTTGGCCACGAGAAAGGCGCGTTTACCTCGGCCAATTATTCGCGGCAGGGGCGTTTTGAATTGGCTGATGGCGGCACGCTCTTTCTCGATGAGATTGTTGAGCTAACGCCGAGCGTGCAGGTTAAGCTGCTGCGAGTTTTGCAGGAGCGCGCTTTTGAACGCGTGGGTGGTACAAAAACTTTGACAGTTGATATTCGTCTCATCGCGGCCAGCAATCGCGACCTGGAAACGGAAGTGGAAGCAGCAAACTTCCGTCGCGATCTCTTCTACCGGCTAAACGTAGTGCCGTTGGTGCTGCCGCCGCTGCGCGAGCGCGCCGAAGACATTCCCGGTCTGGCGGCACACTTCGCGGCGAAAGCGGCCGAGAAACATCGCCGTGCCACGCCGCAATTGCAACCCGCATTGGTGGATTCGCTTTACGAATACGAGTGGCCGGGTAATGTGCGCGAGTTGGAAAATCTGATGGAGCGACTGGTGTTGCTCGATCGCGGCGCGACGCTGGGTTTGGAATTTCTTCCGGAAAAAATGCTGAAAGTGATACCCGCACCGGGCGTGTCAAGCGATAAGACTTTTGAGGGGGCGGTCACCGCTTTAAAGCGCCGGCTGATCGTTACCGCACTCGAAACCGAAAACGGAAATAAGGTTGCCGCTGCCAAACGCCTCGGCATCAGCAGATCGTATTTGCACCGGCTGATTAGTGAATTTGGAATCCAGGCGCGCACCAATAGCAGCGCTATGTAAGAACAGCTATAATTCGCATCCCGAGGAGAAAGCGAAACGAATGGCTGAGACAATCAAATGCAAACATTGTGGTGAGAAGCGACCAGCGCTTGGTTTTTCTCCCTTTCCGAATGAGTTGGGCCAGCGCATTGCCGGCGAGATTTGCCAACCGTGCTGGAGCGGCTGGTTACAAAAGCAAACACAAATCATCAATCATTACGGCCTGGATCTAACTAACCCGGACGCGCAAAATTTTCTGTTCGACAACATCAAGGGATTTTTGTTTGGCGAAGCGCAACCGTTAGAAGCTGAAATCGATACCACCAAAGAAGGCACGGTCAAGTGGTAAGGATGAAGCTGGACGAGGATCAAGTAAGAGCGTTTTTAAGGTAGCAGGTCAGTTTAGTTTGTTATATAGACTTCTTATTAAAACTGCGAGCGGGTGGGACGCGAAGCGATGTCATTAGCACCGTGGCTTCAGCCCGGTGGTCAAGTTCTTCAAATGATTCCTGAACCGTTTCCAACGGTTTTTCCTTTCTTCTCCTGCCAACAAAACCGTTAGAAACGGTTCCTTGTTGATTCCGACCCGTTATCACCGGGCTGAAGCCGCGGTGCTAATAAGATCGATCCGCGTCTCCCGCCGCCTTCATCGTTTTCTTTTGTTAGCCCAATCGTTGCTGTAGTTTTCTGCACTACATGAAACCTGACGTGCCGGTAGTGCGTAACAGCGTGGGACTCCCCGTCTGTTTGTTTTACTTAAGTTTGCTTTCTGAGCTAAGCTCGGCATTCATTCACAGCCCCAGTGCGTAAAACGTCAGCCATTTGTCTCTGCTCCAGGTTGGATCCAGCAGACGAATCTGAACGACTCAAAACAAGCAAGAGTAGATTTGCTCAGGAGGAACTAGCCTTGTCCAATCGCAGCGTACTTCATCGTCTCTTCTCCACAGCTATGTTTTTGGGGATCGCGCTCGGCGTGGTAACGACGGCATATTCCCAGACGAAGCTGCTTCGTTTCCCGGACATTTATGGCGACCGGGTGGTTTTCACCTACGGTGGTGATTTATGGACCGCGCCGTCCGCGGGCGGCTCGGCAGTGCGCCTGACAGCCCATCCGGGCATGGAGGTATTTGGCAAGTTTTCCCCTGACGGCAAGTGGATTGCTTTTACCGGCCAGTACGATGGCGATGAACAGGTTTATGTTGTGCCTGCGATCGGGGGCGTGCCGCGGCAACTTACTTTTTATCCGGCAAAGGGTCCATTGGCGCCCCGCTGGGGTTGGGACAATCAGGTCTACGGTTGGAGCCGCGACGGCAAGCGAATCTTTTTCCGCTCGCTGCGTGATTCGTGGGCGTTGCCGATTGCGCGGCTTTACTCAGTTTCGGTTGAGGGTGGACCAACTGAGCCGTTGCCGATGCCGGAAGCAGGCTCGGGCGATTATTCTCCGAACGCGGATCAGATGGTCTATTCGCCGCAGTCGCGCGATTTCCGATCCGAGAAGCGTTACGGCGGCGGGCAGGCGAATGCGCTTTACACTTTCGATCTCAAAACCTTCGAGACCAAACGAATAACTGAAGGCCCCCGCGCCACGCGCGATCCAATGTGGATTGGCGACACGATCTACTTTAATTCAGATCGCGATGGCCACTTTAATTTGTATGCTTACGATATCCCCAGCGGCAAGACTACTGAAGTAACCAACAACAAAACGTTCGACGTGCGTTGGCCCAGCTCGGATAACGAAGACAGAATTGTTTACGAATTGAATGGTGAGCTTCAGGTTCTCGACGCAAAGAGCAATCGCAGCACTCCCATTTCGATTACCGTTCCCGATGAAGGCTTGTCGCGCCGTCCCAGCCATATTCCAGTTTCTAGTTTCATCGAAGCTGTCGGGCTTAGTCCGAAAGGCGAGCGTGCGCTGTTTGCCGCGCGTGGCGACATTTTTACGGCCCCGATCGAGAAAGGCCCGACACGCAACCTGACGCATTCGTCAGGCGCACATGACAAGTGGCCCGCATGGTCTCCCGACGGATCGCGCATCGCCTACATTTCCGATCGCAGCGGCGAAGAAGAGTTGTACGTCGTGCAGCAGGATGGACTGAAGCCGGCGGAACAAATGACCAGCGGCGGCAGCGCCATGCGTTATCAACCGGAATGGGCGCCCGATGGCAAACGTATCGCGTTCAGCGATAAAGACGGAAAGATTTATGTGGTGACGCTTGCGGACCACAAGATGATTGAAATTGCAGACGAGCCGCACGGCCAGGTGCGCGATTACGTGTGGTCGCCGCGAGGAAACTTTCTTGCCTTTAGCATGGATACGAATCCCAATCGATTTTCGGCCATCTATGTTTGGGGCGTGTCTGACGGCAAGCTGCGTCGCCTCACCGATGACATGTTCAATTCCTACAGTCCCGCGTGGGACCCGCAGGGAAACTATCTTTACTTTCTCAGCGATCGCGAATTTCAACCACAGATCTCGCAAATAGAATTCAACTATGCGACCAACCGCACGGCCTACATTTACGCGATGGCTTTGCGCAAAGACGTCAAACATCCCTTTCCGCCCGAAAGCGATGAAGTGACCATCAGCAAACCTGACGAGACGCCCAAGCCGGCGGGTACGCCTCCAGGCGAAGAGCCCAAGTCGCCGGCGAAAGATATTAATAAGCAATTAAAAGAACCGGCGAAGGAGCCGGCGAAAGGGCCAACTCCGGAAGCGGAGAAAACGGCGACGCCGGCCCCAGACGAACCTAAATCGGAAACGACCGTGAAAGCGCAAGCGCCGCTGACGATCGATTTCGATGGTATCGGCACGCGCGTGGCACGCGTTCCGGTGGGAGCAGACAACTATGGCGGCATCTCGGCGAAGTCCGGCCATTTGATCTACGCGGTTGGTTCAGCTTTTTACTATGGCCGCCAGGGCGATCGTCCAACCGTCCTGAAAATTTTTGCGTTCAAAGATCGCAAAGAATCCACGATCGCCGAAGACATTCGTGGCTACACAATGTCTGACGACGGCTCAAAACTGCTGGTTGCGCAGGGGCCGGGCTACAACATCTACGACGCCACGCCGCAGGGCGATAAGACGAAAAAACCTGTATCGACTGCGGGGCTTTTTGTAGATCGTGTTCCCGTCGAAGAGTGGAACCAGATCTTCAATGAAGTGTGGCGCCGCTATCGCGACTTCTTTTACGTGCCGAACATGCACGGCTACGACTGGGTTGCTTTGCGTGAGCAATATAAGCCGCTGTTGCAATATGTGGCGCATCGTTCAGATCTCAACTACGTCATCAGCGAGATGATTTCGGAGTTGACGATTCAGCACGCCTACATTGAAGGCGGCGATTTCCAAATCCCGCCGCGGCCACGCAGTGGTTTACCCGGCGCGCGTTTTGAGCTCGACAAGCAGTCGGGCCGCTATCGCATCGCTAAAATTTTCGAAGGCGAAAACGAAGAGGACATCTATCGCTCGCCCCTTCACGAAATCGGCGTCAACGTCAACGTCGGCGACTACGTGCTGGCGATTGACGGCGAAGAGTTGAAAGGCACCGACGATCCATATCGGCTGCTGCGGTTCAAGGCCGACAATCCCGTTTCCTTGACAGTCAACAAGACGCCTTCGTTCACAGGCTCGCGCATCGTCTCTTATCGTCCGATTACTGATGAAGGAAACTTGATTTATCTGGACTGGGTAAATCAGAACCGGCGCAAGGTGGAGCAAGCCACCGGCGGGCGTGTCGGCTACATTCACATTCCTGACATGGGCGCCAACGGTATTCGCGAGTTTATCAAATGGTATTACCCGCAGATTCGCAAGGAAGGATTAGTGGTCGATGTGCGCGCCAACGGCGGTGGCAACGTTTCGCGCATGCTCATTGAAAGGCTGCGGCGAAAGTTGCTGGGACTTAACTATGAACGCACGGACGATGACGCGATTACGTATCCGGACAGTGTATTTATTGGCCCGATGGTCGCCTTACTGGATCAAAACTCGGCATCGGATGGCGATATCTTCCCGTACATGTTCCGTAAAGCTGGGCTTGGTCCATTGATTGGCAAACGTTCGTGGGGCGGTGTGGTTGGCATTCAAAGCCGCGGGCCACTAATCGACGGCGGCACGATCTTTGTCCCCGGTTTTGGGCTGGCTGATGAAAATGGCAATTGGATCATCGAGGGCCATGGTGTCGATCCGGACATCGAGGTCGACAACGATCCAAAGTCGGAAATTGAAGGGCGCGACGCGCAACTCGAACGCGGCATCGCTGAAGTGATGGCGCGGCTGAAGACGCCGGTGAAGTTGCCGCCTAAGCCACCTGGTCCAATCAAAACGATTCGATAGCAAGATTGCAGGTTTTTCGGTTAGATGTTTTGCTGATTGTCCGGCGAACTTTAGTTTTTTGCTTTATGTCAGCGACAAAACTAAACTTCGTCGGACGTATCAACTCCTTCAAACAATTCATCAACCGAAACCTTCCAACCAGGCAAGACTCTCGATTCCGCGTGGTCACCCTTCGCGTAACGCCGCCGCTCCCACGCAGGACGTTCCTGATTACCGGATGCACAACGAACTTCGATCGTCATGGTGACGGAGTCTATTATCCACAGCTCGCGAACACCTAGGGCAAGGTATGTATCGGCCTTGGTGGTTCGATCGTAAATGGCTGTGCGCTTAGACGAATATTCAAAAACGATGTCGGCCGACGGGCGCTTCCGGCCCATCTGTTCGCCTAACGCTCGCGACACATACATCATGTCCGGCTCAAGATACGTACCCATTTCTTCGTCAATATAGATTCCTTCACGCGGATGGTGGACCTCGCCCTCGATTCCATTTTTCAGTAGGTACCCAACCAACAACTTGTTCAGACGAGAGTCGATGCTGCCGTGCGGCGGAGCCGGGGGCGGAACCATGAAAAGCGACCCTCCAATCAAATCGTAGTGATAACGATCTTCGGGCTCAGCCAGGGCCCAAAATTCCTGGAGGGTGTAACGGCGTAATAGCGGCGAGAAAAAGGGCTGCTGCGGAACTTCGACTGACTGCATTAGATCCTCCTCTTTCACTTGAGCATCCTAACACCCTAGTTTGCTCTGTCAACGGATTGTGCCAAGAAGTCTGCTGTGAATGGATGCCAGAGAATTTGTAAGCCTGAGTTAGGATAGGCACTAACCTTTTACTAGCAATTTCTCCTGCGGCAGCATGGCCGGCAATCCTTTGTGTTGCCAGCAGCGTACCGGTCCATGCACGCGCCGCGAGCACGGCGTTCCTTTTTTGGTCCGCGCGCCGCAGATGTAAACGTCTGCCTCAATCGTGTTCAGGGAAGAGGTTGAAGCCGCGCCAGGAGTGGAGGCGGTTGACGACACAGACTGCGAATTGTTAAGTGGCGAATCGGATCGTCTTTCGATTATTAGCGGCGGTGTCGCCGCATGACGCGTCCGCCCCAGCAGGTATCCGGAGGTGATGAGCGCCAGCGAGATTAGCAGCAGAGGAACAAAGCGCTCTCTTCTTAAACGCCGCGCGCAGATGTTACAAAACCGGCGGCTGGTCCAGAAATGCCAGCGCAAGCGGATCAGTTTGTTGCCACACTCGCAACAGAAGTTTGGCTTGTACACGGCGCGGTGCTCCGCGTTCGGGTCTTGACTGTCTGGTTAAAAGCGGCGGGTGATGAACCTAGAAACTTAACTTCGAAAGTCCAGCAGCTTAAAGGGTGAGAACATTATATGCCGGACTCGGCTTCACGCGAATTGTTTTACATTTTCATCCCATGCTGTTGTCCCGGTTTTGTTCGAATCTCGCCGGCGCCAAGCAACGCAAGTTCCTTTTGTCGCGTCGGAACAACTCGTTTCCCTTCGATGACGACCGGTCGAATTGCAAAAGCACAAGTTGCGCGGGCATACTCTTCGCTCATCCGCAACCCAAAGTTATGAATACATCGCGATTTTCCAGAGCAAAACAGCAGCTTCTGTTCGTAATTCATCCGCGAATTGCTGCACTTATCCGCTCAAACCGCTTTCGGTTCCAGGGACAGACTGGAAAGTCTGTCCTACTTCTTGCAGCGCTGTTCGTATTTAGTTTTCTTCCCAGCGCGGCCCGCGCCCAGCAGCCCGACGATGTGGTGCGTACCGACGTTGCGTTAGTGCAGTTGAACATCGGCGTCGTCGACGCGCGCGGGCACGCAGTCACGTCGCTTTCGCGAAACGACTTCACCGTTTATGAAGACGGAGTGAAGCAGCCGATTCTTAACTTTGATCCAACGGATACGCCGTTCAGTTTGGTGCTGCTGCTGGACACTTCAGGCTCGACCGTAAATTTTCGCCAGCAGTTGAAACAGGCGGCGGGACGATTTCTCGATGCGCTGGGGCCGGAAGATCGGGTGGCGGTCATTCAGTTTAATGCGAAGGTAAAAAATCTTTCGGGATTCACTATGGACCGGAAAAAATCTGCGTACGCAATTCAGCTTGCCGAGGGCGCCGGTGAAACTCACTTGTATGAAGCGCTGTCGCAATCGCTGCGGGAACTGGACAAGGAAGGAAAGCGACGCAAGGCAATTGTGGTTTTGACTGACGGGCTCGACACCTCGATGCGCAATGCGGATCGCGCTTCTGCTTCACGCGCGCAAACGGATGAGGAAGCAGTTAATTCAATTGATCCAAAGGCGAGTGCGGCGCTTAATTCGGTTTTGACAACAGCCGATCGCGAGGGTGTGACCATTTATCCGCTGGCATTGCCGTCTGGCGATCCGAAGCGTTTGCCTTTGCCGGATCCGGTTATTACCGGAATCTACAGCGCGGCGCGCGCGCGCCTGCAAAATCTGGCGGACCGCACCGGCGGCCGGCTCAACGAGATTCAGCGGCTGGATCAAATGGCAAGGTTATATGTGGAAGTGGCGGCGAATCTGCGAACGCTTTACACGGTCGGTTATCAGCCTCACAGCGGGCGCGTGCGCGATGGGAAGTGGCACGAGATACGTGTTGAAGTAACGCAACCGGAGCTGATCGCCCGCACCAAGCCGGGATATTTTGCCAGGTAGTTTGCTCCTCTAAGCAGTAAGGGCGAGTCGGGATTTTGCGTTGGTCTTATCGTATTTTTATGGACTTCATCTTGATACCAATTGAGCTTCTGCCTTCCTCGCCACACCGACTACACATTTCAAACTAAATGCCCCTTCAGAGAGTTTGACTTCATCCAGCATTACTACGGGGGACCCGAACAGACTCACCTTTGGAATGACTATCAGGTAAGGCCCGAAGTTGCTGAGACGGTGGTAAGGGCTGGCGGACCTCAGCGACGAGTTCTTTGAAGAGCCTAACGAGAGCTATTGATTCTTGGATCAGAAATCTTGACGCGGTAATCGCTAGCAGTAGAGCCCCGGCAGTGTAAACGATGATTGATTCGAGTCCAGACATAACGTATTTCTCCATCGCAACGTTTATCTGAACCAAATTGACGTTGCAATGCACAATATCGCCAAAAGCCGAGTTCCGCAACACATATTTCCCCTATTTATTAACTCCACATTGCACAAGACTTTATGAGTCAGCTACAAGCCAAAAAGCCTCGTCAGCCATACCGTTGAGGATTACATTCAGAGCTTAAACGCCAAGCCGAAAACCAGGGCGAATTGAAATCCGCTCGATGGATACCAGCTTTTGGACAAGCGAGAAAACGAATTTTATGGCCAAGGTCGGAGCGTGCGATGGCAAGTGGCACGAGATACGTGTTGAAGTAACACAACCGGAGCTGATTGCCCGCACCAAGCCGGGTTATTTCGCGAGGTAGATAGAAATAGTGCTGAGTGCTGAGTGCTGAGTTCCGAGTGGGTTGAGGTCTCGATTCCAGTTACGCGCCACTCGGAACTCAGCACTCAATACTCAGCACTTCCACTTTCGGCGCGCGTTTTACTATTCACCATTTACCATTTACTATTTACCAAAAAGGCACGCACCCGTAGCTCAGCTGGATAGAGTACCTGACTACGAATCAGGGGGTCGCATGTTCGAATCATGCCGGGTGCACCATTCTTTTTCGGGCAAACAGGGCACGTGTTAATCAAGGGCCCTTTTTGCTTTTCCGGTTATTCTGCCCGTTACCGCGCCCAGCCTGACATTTAAGACAAGTAGTGCCAAGTAAAAACCATGGGTGAAGCAGAAAAATTCTCAGAGAGATTTGGATTCGCGCCTAGGGACAGGGAGATCACGATCTACCGTGACGCACCGCAAGAGTTAAGGGACGCAACACTGGCTATCGCGTACGAAGCGGGACTGAGTCCAAACCGGCTGCGAGAATTGATCTGTGGCGCCCTAAGAAAACGTCCCGACACTTCCAATAACTGGTCTGATGGAAACGTGCGTTGGGAAAACGGGGACTTGATCGACAACTGTGAATGGTATGAGGTCTATGAGATTATCGAGAAGATTTATCATACAGATGAGGGTGCGTTTTTTGAGAGGGAAAATGGAAAGGGAAGTGAATATTTCGCGGCAGAGATCAATAAGATTTTTAGAAAATTCGGCATCGGTTGGCAGTTGCTAAGTGGTCAGTTACAGATTAGGGGCGCGGAGTCTTTTGAAGCGGCAGTTAGCGAGGCAAAGAATGTGCTTGAAGCAAGTGGTCGTGATACGGCGCGCCGCGAGATTCATCAAGCGTTGGCAGACCTTTCGAGAATTCCTGAACCTGACAAGACTGGAGCCGTGCAACACGCAATGGCGGCATTGGAATGTGTTGCACGTGACGTAACAGGCGATGCAAAAGCCACTCTAGGAGAAATCATAAAAAGAAATCCTGATCTGATTCCCGTACCGTTGGATCAGGTAGTAGATAAAGCGTGGGGTTTCTCATCTGAACATGCTAGACATTTGCGCGAAGGCCGCCAGCTTGGCATGGACGAGGCGCAGTTGGTCGTTGGCCTTTCTGCCGTGCTGGTGACTTACCTTTCAAACAAGAGTCTCGGATCGCTGCGGGACGATGGGCGATAAGCAGCTATGGATTTCACACAAATTACGCTCGCCTCTGCAATTACGTTCATCGTTACTTGGTTCGCGAGATCTTTTTTTGGCTCCTACCTGAATAGAAAAGGTATCAATCGAGCTGAACTAGAAGACTTAGAAGCCATTAATCAAAAACTGGAAGCTATAAGAAGTGAATTTGTCGGAGTTAATGCTTACGCATCCGAAAAGGCTAAGGGGTTGGCCACCAAAGAGGACATCGGCGAAATCACACGCAAAGTTGAGGAGATCAAGGGTGCGGTGTCGTTGAATTTGGAGCTAATAAAATGGGAGCTAAGTAAGAAGGCTACAATCCACCGACTCGCGGCAGAAAAGGAATTTGGAGCCCTAGGAGAAATTGGAAAGGCGTTATTTGAATTACAGATAGCAACAAATGGATTACGACCTTCTTTTGATCAGTTCGATCCTAACGAACCAGAACAGGAAAGACACAACAGGCGTTACAAGGAATGGGCTCGAAGCCATGATGCCTTTCTGGACGTTGTTGAAATGCACAGGTTATTCATGCCTCAATATTTGTACACGCAGTTTTTCAATATTAGGCGTTTAGCTCATGCTGAGGCCCTAGATTTCGAATACTCACTCAAAGCTGGAAAAGGGAAATTAAGCTTCGAGTCATACCAGCGCCGCGAAAAGAAAATTGAGGAGCTGAATAATGCTATCCATGAAGCTGTTTTGAGAATTCGCGAACGGTGTGGAATTGAAGGTTATCCTTACAAGAATGATTCAGTTACAAAAAGCGATCCTGCAAATGAAACCGAAAACGCGGAAGGCAATGCATAAGTAACAGCCGCCGACAACGTTTGAACCTTCGCTGTCGGCGGCATCTTGTAGATCGTCGCAAAGATCGATCAAAGCTGCAGCTTGGATATCTTCAGCCGTTATCTAGTTCGATGCATCTCAGAGATGCGTTAATTCGCTTTGAACACGCGGCGTCATCGGGATGGTTCGCGCCCGTGCCTTGCCACATTGAACCTAAACATTGGACTTGGCATTCGACTTTTCTCACTGCGGCGGCTCGAGGCGTTTGCCGGGATTCAGGAATTGCAATCCGCCTTCGCGCAGTTGTTTGTTCAAATTCGCCACGTCCGTATCAACGAATTTATTCAATTCAGAAATCAGATCGTTCAGCTGCTTTGCCAGATCGTCGATGTGCACCATTTCATCAGCAGTAGGCGCGCCAGTGTAGCTGTCAAGACTGCCGGCGACGTTGTTTATCTGACTAAGCAGTGGGCGCGGCTCGTCGGGTAGCGCTGGGCCGGCACTGCCAGTGTCTGGAGCGGCAACCAATTTCTTCTGGATCTGACTCAACTGATCAGCCAACTTCTGTATCGAGTCGTTCGTTTGTTTCGAAACCTCCGTGTTGTCTTTCAAGGAAGTTTGCAGTGTTGTGATCTGGGTGTTCAGACTGCGCATAGTTTTGCGCGCCGCTTCAGCAGATTTTTGCAACGCGTAAACTCGTGTGATTGCCCCAGTCAATTTGCCGCGGTCCGCTTCCACGATCTGTATGCGCGGGTCTTCCTGGACCACCACATTGCCGGAAGCAGTCTTATCAGCAGCCACAATCTTCACCAAGTATTCTCCCGGCAGAACTCTTGGCCCACGCGGCGGACCAAAGAAACCGCCTCCTTCGCCCTGACCTTCCGGCGGCGGCGCGGGCGGGTTCTGTCTTAGGTCCCAAACCACGCGGCTGAGGCCTGCTTCTTTTGGCCCTTTCAGTTCGCGCAAGACGGTGCCGGCGCTGTTCGTAATTGTAATCTTCACATCGTCTTTCGGTTTATCTTTCAGGTAGTAATTGATCACCGCGCCGTAGGGCGGGTTGGGCGCCGTAAACCACTTGTGCCCGATGTTGCCCTTGCGGTTGTAAAGACGGAAGTGAGTAGCAGGCGCCACGTCGAACAGATGAATGTCGGAAGCGAGTATGCTGTCCGCGGCGCGTTCGAGCGGACTGAGATCGTCAAGCACCCAAATCGAGCGCCCGTGCGTTGCCAACACCAAAGCATTATCGCGCGGATGAATTTGAATATCATCAACGCGCACCATTGGGAAATTTCCCTGTAACCGAGTCCAACGCGCGCCACGATCAAACGAAACATAAGCGCCAAACTCAGTTCCCAAAAATAAAAGATTCTGGTTGCGCGGGTGTTCGCGAACCACGCGGGCGGTGACACCAGCGGGTAGATTGGACTTAATGGCTTTCCAGGATTCGCCGTAGTCCGTAGTAACAAAAACATAAGTGCCGTAGTCGTCCGCGCGATGGCCATCCAGTGTCAGGTAAGCCGTGCCTTCCGCGTAACGCGAAGGAACAATGCGACTGACGTAAGTATTTTTAGGCACGCCGGGAATGTTCGCGGTGATGTTCTTCCAGGTGTGACTGCCGTCGCGCGAGATTTGCAGATTGCCGTCATCCGTTCCGGCGTACAGCAAGCCTTCCTTGATCGGCGATTCCGCAAACGTCACGATCTGGCCAAACGTTTCCTGACCATCATGGCGCGACAGCATGTTCTTGTCGGGCAATGCGCCCATGATCGGCAACTTCTCGCGGTCCTGGTCCTTCGTCAGATCATCGCTCCAGGTCCAGGTGTTGCCGCGATCCGTTGATTTGAAAACGCGGTTGCCGGCGAAATAGATCGTGCGGTTGTTATAAGGCGAGATGACGATTGGCGAATTCCAGTCGAAGCGATAGCGCTTTTCGCCGGGCCGTGATTCCGGTTTGATCGATTTGCGTTCGCCTGTCTTCAACTCCAGGCGTGACATCGATCCATTTTGTGATTCGACATAGACGATGCTGGGATCGGTCGGGTCGACAACTGAATAGAAACCATCACCGCCGCCCGTGCGAAACCAGTCATCGTTGGTGATGCCTTCCTGATTCAACGTGCCGCTTGGTCCTGACCAACTGCCGTTGTCCTGTAAGCCGCCGTAAACCCAAAACGGTTTTTGATTGTCCATTGAGACTTCGTAAAACTGGCCCAGCGGAATCGTATTGATAAAGTCCCAGGTCCGGCCGCGGTCGTAGGAAGCATGCAAACCGCCATCCGAGCCGGTCAGCACGTGATTCGAATTCGCGGGATCGATCCACAGCGCGTGAAAGTCGCCGTGAATGCGCTGCACAATGTTTGAAACCCACGTTTTACCGCCATCGTCCGAATTGTACATATTCGCCGCGAGCTGCCAGAGACGCTGATCGTTGTTCGGATCGATGCGAATCTGGCTGTAGTACATTGGCCGCGAATCGAGATCACTCATCTTGCGCCAGTTGTCGCCGCGGTCATCTGAACGAAATACGCCGCCTTTCGCGTTTTCGATGAGCGCATAAACTGTATTTGGACTACTGCGATAAACATCCAGTCCGATGCGTCCCGTTATCCCTTCAGGCAATCCTTTCGTCAGCTTGGTCCAATTCGCGCCGCCATCAATGGTGCGATAGAGGGCGCTGCCGGCGCCGCCGCCGTTAAATCCCCAGGGCGTGCGCCGGCGTTGATAGGCCGCTGCGTAAAGCGTCATCGGACTTTGCGGATCCATTACCAGATCGATAACACCCGTGTCTTCGTTGATGAACAAAACATTCGACCAGGTTTTGCCGCCGTCGGTAGTTTTGAAAACGCCGCGCTCTTTGTTTGGCCCCCACAGATGGCCCAGCGCGGCAACATAGACAATGTTCGGATCGCGTGAATCGATGACCACGCGGCCGATGTGCCTGGTGTCGCGCAATCCCATGTTCGCCCACGTCTTGCCACCATCTAATGATCGATAGACACCATCGCCCCATGAAGAGCTTTGCCGGTTGTTGGGTTCGCCCGTGCCAACCCAAATAATGTTTGGATCTGACGGCGCAATCGCAATGTCACCGATGGATGTGTTTGGTTGCGCATCGAAAATGGGTTCAAACGTTGTGCCGTTATTAACTGTCTTCCAGACGCCGCCCGTCGCAGCGCCCACGTAATAGGTACTCGGATTGCTTTCGACTACGGCGATGTCGTCGATGCGCCCGCCCATGATTGCTGGTCCAATGGCACGAAACTGAAGGTTCTTGAGAAACGTTTCGTCGAGCTTGTTTGGGCTTTTGTCCTGCGCCGGCGCAAACTGAGCCGCAAGCATGATGCCGGCGATCAGGATGATTGAGCGGCAAGTTTTGTAGTTGAATTGAATCTTGATCATGGGCAATCCTTTTGCAAAGAGTGAAACTAAACGTGGCTGTAGTTTAAGATTGAGACAGCTTTAGCAAACTGCGATTCGGTTTCCGGCAATGCTTTGGTTTATTTCTGCCAGGGCTGGGAAGCGACAAAATAGCACAGGAAGGCGCTGGGCTGAATAGTTTTCTGATAGGTAGTGTCCTGGTTTGAATTAATCTCTGTGCGTTCTCTGTGTTCTCTGTGTCTCAGTGGCGGGCAAGCGGTAATGAAGATTCACCCCGGAGACACAGAGAGCACAAAGGTTACACAGAGAAGCCTGAAATCACTACCTTCTGGTGACTTTGGAGATTCAAAGAGATGAGTAAACCACGGGTCCTGATTATTTGTACCGGCAATGCCGCGCGCAGTCAGATGGCGGAGGGCTTGCTGCGCCACGACGCCGGCGATCGTTTTGAAGTTTTCAGCGCCGGTATTTATCCGAGCTATGTGCGTCCGCTGGCCATCGAAGCAATGCGCGAAGTGGGCATTGATATTTCGGGGCAACGATCAAAGTCGGTCGAAGAATTTGCGGATCAGGATATCGATTACGTGATCACGGTTTGCGATCACGCTAACGAAGTCTGCCCGGTCTTTCCCGCCAAGACAAAGCGCATTCATTGGAGCATTCCGGATCCGGTAGCCGCCTGGGGCGATGACGAAGCGCAACTACAAGCGTTTCGTGTTGCGCGCGATGACATCCGCGCTCGCTTGCGCGCGTGGGTCGCTGAGGGCTGAAGCAGGCTCCTCCTCCCGTTACGATGCCAACCAACAAACACTCGATGAATCTTTTGCGACGCGTGGTGGCCGAAGCGTTGGGCACAGCGTTCTTACTCGCGGCTGTGGTGGGTTCCGGAATCATGGCGGAGCGATTGGCAGGGGGGAACTCGGCCATCGCGCTGCTTGCCAACACTCTCGCGACCGGCGCCGCGCTCGGTGCGCTAATCTTAACGTTCGGGCAAATCTCCGGAGCGCATCTCAATCCCGCAGTCACGCTCGCTGATGCATCGCAAGGCGGAATCAGTTGGCGTCATGTGCCCGCTTACATCGGCGCTCAGATCATTGGCGCGTTTGCCGGCGTTGCGGCGGCAAATGTGATGTTTGGCTTGCC
>WNFT01002672.1_pt1 | contig 15261 bp, 17 predicted proteins | sample 5400191 | NCBI WGS metagenome assembly WNFT01 (sample SAMN13153359, study PRJNA577476) | soil metagenome | isolation source: 80 cm saprolite under Madrone tree | place: USA:California | collected 2016-06-14 | reverse complement strand
TATTTTCTGCAGAACCCGAAACAGGTTTCGATGATCTGGATGCAGAACCATCAGGTACGCCGCGTCTACCTGGATGTGCCGCATTCGGCCAACGTAACTCCGTCATGGTACGGTGAATCGGTCGGTCATTACGAGGGCGACGCGCTTGTCGTCGATACGATTGGAATCTCCGACAAGTCCTACGTCGACAACTATCAGACGCCGCATACCGATCAGTTGCACGTCGTGGAGCGCTTCCACTTGGTCGACGACGGCAAGACGCTTGAGGTGAATGTTCGCGTCGAAGACCCGGGCGCGTTCACGATGCCATGGAATGCGATCCAGCGGTACCGGCGCACGAACAGCGGCCCGCTGAGCGAAATCGTCTGCGCCGAAAACAACGACGACCATTTCCAGCACGGCCTTGAGCCGATGCCGGAAGCGGACAAGCCGGATTTCTAGATCGTTTCGGTTCAGCCACAGAGCCCGACGTGCGCCCCATCCCCTTTATCGCCGCTTTGTTCTTCGCCGCTAGTCCGACGGCGGCTCAAAGCTGGAAGGAATACGCCTACCCGACAGACTTCTTCTCGGTCGCGTTTCCCGCCGACCCCAAGGTCGAGGCCTCGACCTATCAGGCCGCCGATGGCCGCCCAGTTGAAGCGCGCGTCTATTCGGTGTCGCAGGACGGCGGCGTGTTCAGGATGACGGTCGCCGACCTGCCCGATCCCGCCATGCAGGAAAGCGCTGTGCTCGACCATGCGGTCAGGACGCTGGCACAAGGCAGCGAGATCAAGGTTGATATTCCGCACCGCATCAGCCGCGTCTACGGCCGTCAGCTGAGCATCGCGGCGCCGGACGGCGGCTATTCGTCGGTGGCGGTGTTTTATCACAAACAGCGCCTCTATCAGATCGAGGGGACGGTGCTTCCCGGCGCCATCAATGCAACCTCCGACGCCATCCGGTTCCAGCAATCGCTCGCCTTCACCGACGATTCGACAAACAGGTGAGTGAGGTGGAAGCACCTGGCGCAGATTCCAGTCACGTTGAAGCACTGGCCTCTCTCGCAGGTCGTGGCCGGGCTTGTCCCGGCCACCCCGATTATTCTTACTCTGTGTCTCAACGGTCGAGGTCGCCGGGACAAGCCCGGCGACGACGCCGGTCGGTGATTCAACGCGATCGAAATCCGCTTCAGGATCAAGAACACCGTCACGCTGCTGCGACTTCATCCGCCGAAGCGTCCTCCGCGAGGAGCCGCTCGCAATTCATCCGCGCGTCCACCCGCGCCGCTTCCGTGGCGAAGCGGCGCAGCAGGATCATGAGCGGGTCGAGGTCGCCGATATCGCTGCGCTCGCACCGCGTGATGGCGCGCTCCACCAAACGCCGCTTGAGTCGCCCGGCCCCCTCCCAACCCTCCCCCGGAAGCGGGGGAGGGTTGGGGAGGGGAGTCGGGGCTAGGGAGGAGGCTTGGTGCTGCGCCTCCCCGATCGCCGTCAAAACTTCGCGGAACGCCACATGGGCTGAGGCCGGCAGGCCGGCCTTGTCGGATATGGCGCGCAAGCCGTTGCCGTCGCCATGGACGAGGGCCTGCACGCGTCGCAACGGCAACTCAGCTTGCTCCGCAAGCGCACTCTCGAACATCGCGATGTTGCCCGACAGCAGCGCCCGCAATATCAGGCCCGCGGTAAGTTGCCCGCTCGCCCGCAAATGACGGACGAGCGGGCGGACGTCGTGATCAGGTCGAAGCGCCGCAATGGCGATGGTTGCGTTCTCGCACGCTTCCCGTCCTGCTTCTTCGGCGCGATCGCGCGCAAGCCAGTTGCGGTCGGCGATGAAATCGACCAGCGCGCTGGACAACTGCCGCACCAGAGACTGGCGTGCCGGAAGCGGCAGATCTGGGCGCGCGAGCAATACCTCCCGGATGGCGCCGAGATGGCCGAACCGGTCGACAATGCGCGCGAGCGAGGAGGGAGCCACATCGGCACCCGGGTTCTCGATAGCGACGAGGCAGGCTTCGGCGCTCCCGACTTCGGCGATCGCGGCCGCGACCGCACGTCGAAGCGGCGCCCGCGTCGCGATGGTGGCCTGAAGCGCGCTGTCGCAGGTGGCGACGAAATCGACCAATTCGGCGTCAATCAGCAGCGGCGAACGTGCCAGCACCACCGCCGCGATGTCGCAATGGTCGGACGCCAGTGCGTGAACGACAGCGCGGGGCGCATCCGGACTGGCGGCCAGCGCCTCGGCCAGCGCGCGCCGGACCAGGGGCGAGGGGTCGTCCAAGAGAGCGATCATGGCGTTTTCGGCGGCGTCGCAGTCGTCGGGCGAGAGATCGCAGTGCAGATAAGCCCGCGCCAATGCCCCTGACGCTGCGGCCCGCGCGCGAGGTGACGCGGTGCGGACCCAACGCAGAAACCGCTTAATGATCATGATGTGACCACTCTGTCGCAACGAGGGAGGACTCACACTCGGTGAACTCCGAAATCGCTCCCGTTTCGTAGGCCTTCCCCGCCTCCGCACGCGCCACCGTCCTTGGCTGAAAAATGTTCCGGCGCAACGCCGGTCCGAAAATGCCGGTTGCTACAGAGCGCCGTTCGACGTCAGTCTAAGCGGTGAAGCTTAACAAAAGGTTCACCATGAATTTTCACGAACGCGAAAGCTGTAGGGGCGACCCTTGTGGTCGCCCTATTGCCGGCGGACGGTGCGCAAGCCGGGCGACCACAAGGGTCGCCCCTACAGTGCAATGCTGGAGAACGCCGCTTGCGCGCCCCTATGAGTTTGGTCGATGCTCCAATCCCCCCAGATTGGCTGAAGCGGTCGACTAAAAGCAGCGCACTTCGGCTTCGGCCTGAGCGCGGCGCAGTTCGTCGACCGCCGCCTTGGCGTATTCCGTCGAGCGGAACTGATTGCCGAGTGTACCTGGCACCTGGGCCATGCTGAGCACCGTTTCGGCAGTGACATAGCGTTCATATGGCAGGATGGTCGCAATCACGTCGATCGAGCACGAGCATTGCTCCAGGGCGCGCCGCGTCTCGCCATTCGCCTTCATGCAACCGAACACGTAATCGACGCGCGCAGTGGTCGGATAATCATTGAGATTGTCGGCGCGTAGGGGCGAAATCGCGTTGGCGGCGCATATCGCGGCCCCGAGGCCGAAGGTCGTTGCGACGATTCGCATGGTTGGCACTCCGCTTCTCGTTGTCGCCCAGAAAGCATCAAATGCGCGAGGCTGCGCCACCCATCTCCGCCCGGTCACGAAGGCCCGGATATTCGCAATGATAGTGCCTCACGGTCCACTGCGGATGTTCGCCGATCCATTGCGCAATATAGAGCTGCGCCGCCATTGCACACTGTTGCAGCGAACCTTGCCACGCGAATTGGAGGTGCTGTTCCTCGCACAGGTCGGGTTGCCCTAATCGGCAAACCATCACGATGATCTGGATCATTGCCCGTCTCTGGACGAATGAGCGTCGCTACTTTGTGGACGAACGCGTCGACTTTGTATTCTCAGGATGTTCGTCGCCAACGTCGGCGGCACCATCGGGCGCCCGATCCAAAATCGCAAGTGCGGCTTCGACATTCGCCCGCGCCGCACGTTTTCGCATTGTCCGCAGTCCCCGTCGATGGCCTAGTCCTTCGGCGATGAACGAGACCAGCATCTGATTGATCGACACGTTGTCCTCTTCAGCCGCTACCTTCGCCTGATCGTAAATGTGATCGGGCACTCGAAGCGCAAAAGACGTCATTGCTGTTTCCTCTCGCGTGTCGTCACGGCGACGAATTCGGCGGCCGTAAGTGCAGTCAGTCCGAATGCTGACACTGCCGGGTGACGAAAATGCTTGTCGTGAGTCACGATCGTTCGCGCACCCGCGGCCAACGCACATTCGACATAAATGTCATCCTTCGGGTCCTCCAGGAAAGGCCGAAACCTGAACCACGGCAAGGATGGGACAGCCTTTTCGCAAATCGCATCCAAGATCTGATCAATCTCCTCTATCGCAATCCACGGAGTTGACCCAAGTTGCCCCGGCCGCTTCAAAACATCTTCGTATTCCGCGATGACCGCTGGCGACGCAGCAAACGGAAAATCGCCCGTCAGCAAACCTCGCAACACGACATGCGATGCACCGTTGCGGGAGCGGAGTCCGCTGACGAGGATGTTCGCATCAACACAATTATATTATATATGATATTATAGATGATATCAGTCAAGACACTCCTGCCCCCGGATCTGTTAGGCCCGCAAAAAAATCTCACCCTTGCCGAGCACTGCCATGTCGCCGGCAAACCGGCGCAGAGGCCGCCTGAAGAGCTTGGCCGCATGTGCGCTGTAACCGCCGATGAAGCCCGCGATGAGGCGCGCGGCAATGAGATCATGCACGCCGCAATCGATGAACGTCGGCGATAGGGAGACGGCTTTGTCGCCCAGCACGATCGTTCCCCGCCTCATCAAGTAGCCGGGGAGCGGGCCGCTGCGGCCCACCACCACCAGCGTGCCGGCGATCATGCGGCTGCCCGCATAGGCGCCGGCGTCGCCCTCCACCACGATGGTGCCGCGCCGCATGCGATCGCCGGCGCGCTCGCCGACTTGGCCGTGCACCACCACTACGCCGCCGCGCATGCCGGCGATCTCGCCTGGGCCCGGTCCGCCCAGGCGCTCTCCCGCGTGGCCGAAGATCTCGATCGTGCCCCCTTTCATGCCGGATGCGGCCCACGGGCCGACGCTGCCATGATCGTCAGGCGCCCGTCGGTCATCAGGCGCCCGGCCCGCGCGCCGACCTCGCCCTCGGCCACGATCTCGCCGGCCGTCATTTCGTGGCCGAGCCGGTCGAGGCGGTCGCAGGACCCCTCGATGCGGATTTGCGCGGCATCGCCCATACGCAGGCGAAAAACGTCGGCCAACAGCACGCGCTTGCGCGTCGTCTGCAACTCGATTCGTTCGATCTCCGCCGCCGTCATCCCGGCCAGCCGGTGCGGCACCAGCGGCGCGAGATCGAGGCGCTGGTCGGGACGGCCGCGCAGCGTCACGACGAGCGGTTTCACGGCAGCAGGTCCCGCAGGTGGTAGTGGTGCGGTCCGAGCTTGCCGCCGTAGTTGCCGGCGCTGATGCGCACGGCCCCGCGCCTCGGACCGAGCTTGACGACGCCGGCGACGCCGGCGCCCATGGCCGCGGCAACCGCCTCGGATGTCAATCCGTCGATCACGATCTCCAGCACGCAAGCCGCATCGGGGTCGAGCGCCGTCTCGACGGCGCCCCGCAGCGTCGGGCAGAAGGCATGATTGGTCGATGCCGGAACGCCCTTGTATTTCGAGCCGACCTTGGAGCCCGATCGCACGATGCCGCCCGGAAACGGCATGATCGCGCCGGGCACCTTAGCGATCGCGGCCGTTGCGGCTTCGGCGGCTGCGAGCGTCGATCGCGCGGTGCGGCCCATGATCAAAAGATTGCCGCCGCCGACGGCCTCTTTGGTGAGCCCGGTCGTCGCTTCGCAGACAAATTCGCCGTCCATCACCGGAATGCGCCAATAATGTGCGCCGCCGAGGCGCTTGGAGATTTGCCAGCCGTCGCCGAAATAGCGCAGCGCATTGCCGAGCCGGAGCGTCTCCTCGCCCTTAAGCCCCGCGTAGCATGCGGAGCCGGGACTCGTCAGCACGCATTGGGCAACACGCGTCTGCAGTTGCTTTTGCAGTTCGGCGGTCGACACCGCAAACAGCAGCACGCGCACGCCCGGCCGCCGGTCCGGGGTTTGCGTTACCGTCAACTCGCCATCTATCCCGGCCTCGCAACCGCAACCGATGACGGAGGTGGCGAAGCCCGTCATGGTCAGGGCGGCCTGACGCGCCCAGCGGATGCTGTCGGCCGTGATGATGACCGCGGTCGCCCGCATGCCGAACGCTTCCGCGAAAGTGTCGTCGATGCGCACGCCCTTGACCGTCAATGCGCGCATGAAACCAGCTCGAACGGCTCCGGTCTCCCGATCGCATGGTCGGGCACCTTGATGAGATCGTCGGATATTCCGTAGCGCTCGTCGTAATAGGCCTTCAGGCGCCGGTCGATCGCGTGGTCGCGCTCCGGTTCGACCATGATGGCGCGCCCGAAGATATGCAAGGTCGGCTTGCCGTCGCGCACCACCAACTCTCCCTGCTTGAAGACCAGAGCGGCGCAACGGAACATCCTGGCGCGGTCAGGCTCGTTCTCGTAGACCGCGACATCCGCGACCGCGCCTGCACCCAGATGCCCCCGGTCCCGCAAACCAAGCAACCGAGCCGGCGCCGCGCGGGTCATGGTGGCGATCTCGACCAGCGAATATTCGCGGGTTATGGAAGGTAGCGTCGTGACCGCCATGGCCTCAGTGGGCAGCCTCGCCATCCATTGCGCGCGCAGGTCGCGGCTCATGAGCAATGCCAAAATCTCCGGATAGACCGTGAAGGGCGCGCCGTTCGGATGGTCGCTGGTGAAGAACACCCGCCAGGGGTCTTCGATCAACAGGAACAGCTCCATCCCGACCGCCCACTGCACGGCATTGTAGAAATCGGCGGCGCGGTAATTGTACGCAACGATGCCGGCGCCATTGGCGTCACCGTCGAGTATCGCCCACTTCCTCGGCCGTGCCTGGTTGCGCGCATTGAACTGGCGCAAAATGTCGAGCGACACCGTCACGGTCTGGCCGAACATGACCTGGCCGACGTCGATCGTCACGCTCTTGGCGGCGTTCACGGCTTCGGCGAGGCGCGCCGCCGCGGACGAGAAGCCGCGTCCGCCCTCCTTGCCGTAACCATAGAACTGCAGATGAGCGAGATGGAGCGGCAATCCGTCGGCCGCCGCGATGGTGGCAAGCGCACTGTCGGCGCTGCCCGCGATTCCGAGATTGTTGCAGTGAACGTGGAGCGGATGCGGCACGCCGAGCGCGTTGACGGCGTGTTGCAGCGTCTTGACGATCTCGCGCGAGGAGACGCCGTAGGACGGCACCACGTCATCGAAGGAAAACTCCCGCACGTTCTCCTTGAATGCCGCCGCGCCGCCTGCATTGATGACCTTGATGCCGAGCGAGCGCGTCGCGGCGAGCGTCCAGGCGACATAGTCGCGCACCGCGGCGGCGCTCTCCTTCCGGTGTATCAGGCCGAGCAGGAAGTCGTCGTTGCCGAGCACCGCGAGCGTCGCCTTGTCGATGATCGGAATATCGGCGAGCTCGAGATGCGCGTGCAGCGCATAATGCGGCGACACTGCGGGCTCGACCACGGTGGTGAAGCCCATCGCAGCATAGAGGCACCCGATCTCGAAGGCAGGCCACCCGGCGCTTGACGAAGGCGTACTGCCGGGGCGCGCCGCAGAGCCGAGGCGGAACTCCGGCAGCAGCAGGCGCGCCGTGTTCACGCTCCAGCCGGCGATGTGGGAGTGGATGTCGATCGCGCCCGCCATGACGATCTTGCTGGTCGCGTCGTAAATCGCATCCGCATTTGCCCCGGGCGGGGCTTCGACGATGCGGCCATCGCGTATCCAGATGTCGCCGATCCCGTCATGGCCGTTGGCAGGATCGATGACGCGGCCGCCCTTGATGCGGGTCAACATGACGACGGCCCGTCGGCGAGGTGCTCTGCGATCGAGGCGATCGCGTCGGCAACCGAAAGCGCCTTGCTTCGGTGCGACGCTGCGACCGCCGTCAGAGTTCCGATCGTGGCGTGATGCTCGACGCCGTCATGGTCGCGGCCGGGCGCGCCGACGGCGATGTGAACACGCGGTCGCTTCCGGAACCTGGCGTCCGCCGGCGCCAGCGCAATGGTTGGCAGATCGCCGCTCCATTCCGGCGCCGCCGCCCGGTAAGCGGAGATCCAAAGCACGCAGTCGGCTTCGCCGCTGTCGACGAGCCGGGCGGCCCGGTATTGCCACGGGTCATGGTCCGGGTAGGAGCGGCCTAGCCCGGTGCGCGGCGGAAACCCTGTCATCCAGCCGCAGACCTGCAGCACGCCGATGGCGTTGTCGCCGGGCGCGAGCGGGAGCCCGGCAAAGCGGGTCGTTGCGTTGAGGTCGGCGACGAGGCCGCACAGCATTTCGATCGTGAGCGCGTCGAGCTCCGCGGCCGACCAGACCGCAACCCCGAACCGCGCCGCCTTGAGGCTGTCGGCCACTCCGTCAAGAACCGGCATGGGAACCGCAGAGGCGCCGGCAGGACGGCCATTGACGCGGGCCCGCAAGGCAGCGAGCAGCACCGGCAAGTCGCGCGCCTCGAGGCCGACGATCGTGATCCTGCCGGCGGCGCCCGCGTGGCGTCCGGGGCACAGCCAGAATATGCGCCGGTCGATCCGGCCGCTGTCACCGCCCTCACCGCCAGCGCCGCGCAGATGCACAGGCAGCGCGCCCGATGCATCGGTCATGCCGGGACCGACCAGCAACAGCGTGTCGGCGCGCAGGCTCGTCTCACTCGGCGTCGTGAGCATCACGCCGGCTTCACGCAAGACATCGAGATCGCGCAACAGCGCGTCCGCATTCATATGGTCGATGACTGCGCCGATGCGCTGCGCCAGTACGATCGCCGCGCGAGCGCCGGCGACATCGGTGCCGAGGCCCGCGACGAGAGGCTGACGGCTGGCGTCAAGCAAGCGGGCTGCCGTCGCGGCCGCAGTGTCGAGTTCCGCCGGCGTGCCATCGATCCAGGCATGGTGCATTGCGATTCCTTCACACCCGGCAGCCGCTCAGCCGTCATACTTGATGTAAGCAAAACGCTGGTCGCCGACGGGCGTCCCCTCGAGCGCGCCACCCGCCTGTGCGGGTTGCCAATGGACAACCTCCTCGATCTTTTTCGCCAGTTCGAAATCCTTGTCGGTTATGCCCTTGGCTGCATGATTTTGCAGGCGGACCTCGACCCACGCATACGACGCCGTGATGTCGGGGTGATGCCATGCCGCTTCCGCCAGATGCCCGACCGTGTTGATCACCATCAGTGTGCCCTTCCAACTGTTGGTGCGGTATTTGCGGCGAATCCAGCCGTTTTCGAGGTACCAATGCGGCAACTCGGTTTTGAGGCGCGCTTCGATCTCGGCATCCGTGTAGGTGCGTTCTTTGCTGCGTTCCGTCATGGGACCACCTCCCAAAGGTCTGTGCTTGTCCAGATTGCCAACCCGCCCGGGTGTGGCGCATTGTAGGCTGGTATTTGTTTTCGAAAAGCCTGCTGAGGTGAATGTCAAGAACGGGGAGCGAATCCATTGAGGAGCGCGGCCATACCAATGCCGGAGGGCATAACGGTAACGATTCCGGCGCGACTGCATCTGGGTTTCCTCGACCTTAATGGCGGTCTCGGTCGTCGTTTCGGCAGCATCGGGCTTGCCATCAGCGGTCTGCGCACGAGGATCGCGTTTCGCCGTGCGAGGAAAAATCACGTCACGGGGCCGGAGCGCGAACGCGTCATCCGTCACGTCGATAAGATGATGCAACGCCTCGCGCTCGGCGATAGCCACACGGTCGATGTGCGTGAGGTCGTGCCGGCCCATGCGGGGCTCGGCTCGGGTACGCAGCTCGCGCTGGCGGTGGCGGCCGGCATTCGCCGCCTGCACGGCCTGTCTCTCGACGTTGAAGGGGATGCGCTTCACCTCGGCCGCGGCGCGCGTTCGGGCGTCGGAATCGGACTGTTTCACCGCGGCGGACTCGTGGTCGACGGCGGTTGCAAAAGGAGCGGGGCCCCGGCGCCGATCGTGAGCCACATCCGCTTTCCGGACCGCTGGCGTATCATTGTGGTGCTCGACCCGGCCCGTCGCGGGCTCCATGGCGCTGATGAGGCCGCCGCATTCGGCAAGCTGCCGCCCTTCGCGGAGAACGATGCAGCCCGGCTCTGCCGGCTCGTCATCATGAAGATGCTGCCCGCCGCGGCCGAGGAAGACATCGTGAGCTTTGGTGCGGCGATCACGGAAATTCAAGAATGCATCGGTGACTATTTTGCCGGCGCACAGGGCGGATCGCCGTTCACCAGCCCCGATGTTGCCGCGGTGCTGGCTACCCTTGACCGCGAAGGGGCGTGGGGAATCGGGCAGAGCTCATGGGGACCGACCGGATTTGCGTTTTCAGCCGCGCCGGCGGAGGCCGACCGCCTGGCCGGCATCGCGCAGCGCCATCCGCGGGGCCAGGGCCTGGACATCCGGGTGTGCGCGGGCTTCAATCACGGGGCTGAGATCGCTGTCGAATCAGTGGACGCGAGCGCCGAATAACGCCAACGAGCGGCAAGGAGCGACAAAGGAGCGTATCTTGGCCGACAAGAACATTCTCCACATGGTCACCCCCCTCAAGCATATGAGTCCGTTCGACGTGAACATGGCGCTCGACGCTGGCTTCGATGCCGTCGTCACCTACACGAATGTGACGCTCGACGAGGTGACGGGCCTGCTGCAGGATGCGATTTTCTCGCGTCCCCCGAAGGTGGCCGCGCGTACGGGCATGTTCTTCGGCGGCAAGAATGCGAGCCTTGCGCTCGACATGCTGGCGAAAGCCAAAGCGGCGCTGGTGCCGCCGTTCGGCATCTCGCTCTTCGCCGACCCCGGCGGATCATTCACGACCGCGGCCGCGATGCTGGCCTGCATCGAGAAAACGCTCCGCGACAAGAAACAGCGCGACCTCAAAGGAGCAAAATTTGCCGTGTTCGGTGCCACCGGCGTGCTCGGATTTGCGGTGGCGGTGGTCGCCGCGCTCGAAGGCGCGAGTGTCACGCTCGTCGGTTATGACGGCGTCAAGCGCGTGAACGACAGCGCCGGCGAAATCAAGACGCGGTTCGGGGCCGAGGTGCAGGCGGCGGACGGCAGTGACGAAACCAAGAAGGCCGCAATCCTCGCCGCCGCCGAGGTCGTGGCCTGTTGCGGCCGTGCCGGCGTCCGCGTGCTGACCCGTACGCAACTTGAGGCCGCGAGCGGCGTTCTGGTCGCCGCCGATGCCAACGCGGTGCCGCCATCCGGAATCGAGGGACTCGAGGCGATGGCGAACGGCGTCGAACTGACGACGAACGGAGTCCTCGGGATCGGCCCGCTGGCCATAGGAAACATCAAATACAAGACCGAATCCGGCCTGTTCGGGCGCATGATTTCCGCCGCCAAGCCGGTGCAAATCGATATCCGCGATGCATTCGTCCTTGCCCGCGAACTCAATGGGTAAGGGCGCGGTGCTGATCGCCGCGGTTTCCGGGCGAGCGTTGGCCGTATCGGCGCGCCGCGGCGGATATCTGCCTTTGGTCGCTGACTTCTTCGGCGATCAGGACACTGTGGCGGCGGCGCAAGGACAGGTAACGCTTGGCGGCGAACTCGCGCAGGGCTTCCGTGAGCGCGAACTGATGGAGGCATTGGGGCGGCTCGCTTCGCAACATGTTCCGGTCGGAATCGTCTGTGGCACCGGTTTCGAGGACCGGCCGCAGCTGCTGGCACGGCTGGCGCAGCGCTGGCCCCTGTTCGGCAACAGCGCGGACAAGGTCGCGAGGGCCAAAGACCCGGAGGCCTTTGCGGCGCTTTGCCGTGACTGCGGCATTGCCCATCCGCGCGTGTCGCTGTCGCCTCCGGCGGCGCGCAACGGCTGGGTGGCGAAGCGGCGCGGCGGGTCGGGCGGACGTCACGTGGCGGCGGCATCGGCGAAAGAATTCGCCGAAGGCGTTTATTACCAGTCCCGCGTGCCGGGCAAGCCGGTTTCGGCGCTGCTGCTGGCGAACGGCGTTCGCGCCGTCGTGCTGGGCTTTAGCGAGCAATGGGCCTGCCCGACACCACGTCAGCCGTTCCGGTACGGCGGCGCGGTGCGGCCTGCGAACATCGCACCGGGCCTCGCCGAACGCCTTGCGGAATCCGCGTGCCGGCTTGCAGCGGCGCTCTCGCTCACCGGACTGAACAGCGCGGATTTCATGGTGGATGGCGACGATTTCTGGATCCTGGAGATCAATCCAAGGCCCGGCGCGACGCTCGACATCTTCGAGGCCGACGGCGCCTCGCTGTTTTCACTTCACATGGGAGCGTGCGCCGGCGACCTCCCCGACGAGGCGCCGCGGCTCGACGGTGCAAAGGCATCCGCGATCTTCTATGCTGAGCGTGATGTCATCGCGCCGGAGCGGTTCGAATGGCCGAACTGGTCCGCCGACCGCCCGAACGCGGGCATCGCGATCAAGGCGGGCGAGCCGCTGTGCACGGTCCATGCCGGCGCCGCCACCGGGCTGGAAGCGAGAGCGCTCGTCGATGAGCGATTGGCATCGGTTCACATGTGGATGCATGACTGGGCGGATGATCGGATGCGCACGAAGACCCCATGAACGCCGGGCTTAGCGTCAATGTGCGGGCGAGCAAGCTTGTCGACCTCCTGGTGGCCGAAGCGGACTCGCTTAAGATCGGGGTTGCCCGCGGCTCGTTGGGCGAACAATTGATCGATGCCGGGAGCCGCTTTCAGGGCGGCATCGCAGCGGGACTGCGTATCGCGGAAATCTGCATGGGCGGATTGGGACACGTCGCCCTGACGCCCGTGGCAGTAACGCCAAATTGGCCATGGACAGTTGCCACGCGCTCGTCCCATCCGGTGATCGCATGCCTCGGCAGCCAATATGCCGGCTGGAAACTTTCGTACAAGGCGGATGATGGTTCGTTTTTCGCGCTGGGCTCGGGCCCGGCGCGCGCGCTCGCCCGGCGCGAGCCGCTGTTCGAGAAACTGGCCTACGTCGACCGTGCAGACAGCGGCACGCTGGTGCTGGAGTCCGCGGTCGCGCCGCCGGCGCCGGTTGTCGAAAAGATCGCGCATGATTGCGGGATTTCGCCGCCGCAACTGACGATCATTTTTGCCCCGACCCAGAGCCTTGCCGGCGCCACGCAAATTGCTGCGCGCGCGCTGGAAGTTGCGCTCCACAAGGCGCTCGAGCTTGGCTTCCCGCTCGATCGCATCGTCGACGGCATGGCGGCGGCGCCGCTGTGTCCGCCGCACCCTGATTTCGTCGCCGCCATGGGGCGCACCAACGATGCCATCATCTATGGCGGACAGGTGCACCTGTTCGTATCCGGCGCTGCCGGCGACGCGCAGTCGTTTGCCGAGCGGCTGCCGAGCCGGCAATCGCGCGACTACGGACGGTCGTTCGCCGAATTGTTTGCGAGCGTCAATGGCGATTTCTACGCAATTGATCCGATGCTGTTCAGCCCTGCCATGGTTATCGTGACGGCGATCGAAACTGGCGCGAGCTTTCGCGCCGGCGAACTGAATCTTGGCCTTCTCGATGCGTCCTTCGCCTGAAGCCGCTGCGGCGCAACCCGCGGCCCGGCGCCCGCGTGTCGGCCTCGTGGTCGACAACATGGATTGGCATGCGCGCGCGTTGTCGCGGGCGCTCGTGGCCCTGGGCGCGACCCCGACGCCGATCAGGTTGACGGCATGCGGTTTTGCGACCTCAAGCCCGACGGGACTGGCCATCGACGGGCTCGGGGCCGCCTTGCCCGACGCCATCGTGGTGCGCAGCCTGTCGGGCGGAAGTTTCGAGGCGGTGACGCTGCGGCTCGGGATCCTTCATGCGGCCCGCGACCTCGGCGTCATGGTGTGGAACGACGCCCGCGCGATCGAGCGCTGCGTCGACAAGTCGATGACAAGCTTTCTGCTGGCCCGCGCCGGGATTGCGACGCCGCCCACCTGGGCGGTCGAATCGCGGCAAGCCGCCGCCGCCATAGCGGCGCGCGAGGCTGCTGCCGGTCCTCTCGTTCTCAAGCCGCTGTTCGGCTCGCAGGGACGAGGCCTGCGGCTGATCCGCACGCCGGAGGACTTGCCGGAGCCGGCCGGGGTCAACGGGGTCTACTATTTACAGCGCTTTGTCGGCGTCGAGCACAACGGCTTTCGCGACTTCCGCCTGCTGGTGTCTCACGGCCGCGTCGTCGCCGCCATGGCGCGGCATTCGTCCGGCTGGATTACCAATGTCAAGCGCGGGGCGCGGCCTGTCGCCGTGGCCGCCAACGAGGAAATGCGGGAGCTCGCATTGCGTGCCGCCGCCGCAGTGGACACTGCTTTCGCGGGCGTCGATATTCTTTATGGTGCTGACGGTCGCCCGACCGTGCTTGAGGTCAACAGCATGCCGGCGTGGTCCGGTCTGCAGCAGGTGACGCCGTTCAACATCGCCGCCGCGCTTGCGGGTGACATCGTTGCCGCCATGGCGGAGCGCCTGACGCGACGGGCCGGCCCGTGATATCTCGGCCCATCGTCGCCGCCGCATTCATCGCCGCCTGCCGCGACGAACTCGCAGCGCCGAAGCCGGGCAATGTTCATGTTTACGCGGCCGGCCACCGGATGACGGCGGCGCAATTCGTCGATAGCGCCGCCGCCGCGGCCGATCCCTTGTGTGCGCCCGCCGCGCGCGTCGGCGCCCGCATTCGGGGCGCGGTCGAAGCGACGCTTCGGGCGGTCGGCGCCAATACCAATCTCGGCATCGTGCTCCTTTGCGCGCCTCTGGCGGCTGCGGCCGAAAGGGACGCGCCCCAGCTGCGCGATGGGCTCGTTGCCGTGCTCGACGACCTCGATATCCGGGACGCCGACGACGCCTTCGCGGCAATTGTGCAGGCGTCCCCTGCCGGCCTCGGACGGGTGGAGAGACATGATGTCTTCGCGGCGGCGCAGGTCACCCTGAAGCAGGCGATGGCCGAAGCCGCCCATCGCGATCTTGTCGCCCGGCAATACGCGACCGGATTCGCCGACGTGTTCGACCTCGGCATGAGGCTTCACGCCGCCGCCGCAACGCGCTGGTCCGATCCGAAACTTGCCGCGCTTGCGGCCTATCTGGGCTTTCTATCCCGGTTTCCCGACAGCCATATCGTGCGCAAACATGGCGCTGAGGCTGCGGCGGAGGTGTGCCGGACAGCAATGAAATTTGATGCTTTGCTGTGGTCGGCGCAGGAACCGGCCGATCTCTTCAGCGAACTCCTGGCGTGGGACGCCGTCCTCAAGGCGAGCGGCATCAACCCAGGCACCACCGCCGATCTTACGGTCGCAACCCTGTTTGCCCACCGCTTGCAATCCGTCTTGTTGCAATCTGTCTTGTTGCAATCTGTCTTGCCGTCCGGTCGTAACAGTGATTGACTTCACTTAGGCGGGACCAGTTTCCGCCGCTATCTGGCTAACCGGTCCGGCGCTTCCTGCCGGGCGCTGACAACAAGGATAGACGAGGTACGCCCGCTGGAGGTTTCCGGCGTGGCGATGTCATAAGTTCCTCGCAAGGGAGAGATGGCCATGCCAGTAATCAATGGGCTCTGCGTCGGTGAATCACTCGTGGGCGACGGCAACGAAGTTGCCCACATCGATCTCATCATGGGTCCGCGCGG
>WNFT01002670.1_pt1 | contig 15266 bp, 10 predicted proteins | sample 5400191 | NCBI WGS metagenome assembly WNFT01 (sample SAMN13153359, study PRJNA577476) | soil metagenome | isolation source: 80 cm saprolite under Madrone tree | place: USA:California | collected 2016-06-14 | reverse complement strand
CGGACCACCCCAAGGACCTCACCCCGCACTTCAAGTTCCACTCCACCGCCGGGTCGGTTCCCGCGCCGCACGGGTTCTCCTACTTCATCATCCAGGCTTGTATCGCCATCCTCATCCTGGTCGGCTTCGAGTCGGTCACCTCGATGGGCGAGGAGGCGAAGAACGCCAAGAGGGACATCCCGCGCGCAGTGCTCCTCTCTCTCGCCATCCAGGGCGGCGTTTGCTACCTGATCGAATACTTCGCAGCCAACTACTTCCTGAACAAGGGCTACACGCTGGCGAGCGCAGCCGGGTCGGGTGCTCCCCTCGGGGACATGATGGTGATGGTCGGCACCTGGCTCTTCGGCAGCTATGCCGCCGGCCGCGCGTTCATGTTGGTACAGGCGTTCACGGTCTTCCTCGCGCTGATCGGCACCACCCTCTCCTGCCTCTCGACCGGCGCCCGCGTCACCTATGCGATGGGCAAGGACGAAGAAGTGGCCGGACACTTCGGCATGCTGCACGGCAAGCGGCTCACGCCCTATCGCGCCATCTGGACGCTCGCCGCCATCTCCGCAGTGATCGGCATCATCACCGTGATGGCATATCTCGGAGGCACCACTCCCGCGCCGCTCGAGGAGAAGTATCACTCCTTCTGGTACGCCTTCGGCGTCTTCCAGCCGTCGACCTACGCGGCGCTGCCCAACACACTCGTGATCGTGACGCTCATCAGCAACTTCGGCACCTTCCTGCTCTACATGCTGACCTGCATCATCGCCATCGTCGCCTTCCGCGAGCACCACCTCTACAACGGCTTCAAACACATGGTGGTTCCGCTCTTCGGGCTCGTCGCCAACCTTCTCTGCATGCTGTTCTACCTGGTGGGGCCGTTCACCGTGTCCGGCATGAGCATCAAAGAACCGTACATCGCGCTCGCCGTCTGCGGAGTGTGGGGCATTTACGGGGCGGTGTATTTCATGCGCGCCAGCAAGTCGAAGGGAAAGCCGGTCTACATGGACAAGCCGGCCGTGGCCATGAGCCCCTGACCATGTCGGGCTCGACGCGCACGGCGGCGCAGTCAGCTCCGCCGTGCGCGTCAGGTGCGGGGATACGCGTCGGAACCCATCTCCAGCGAGTCGAGCCCGGCCCACTCCACCTCCGGTTGGACCCGGTTCCCGATGACCCGGTCGAGCACGCGGAAGAAGCCGTACGCGACCGGGAAGACGAATACCAGATTCGCGAGGATGCCCACGCATTGCGCACCGAGCTGCGACACGTCCCCGAAGAGGAGCCCGCGCACCGGACCCTCGACGCCATTCCAGCCGGAACCGTAGGTGCCGTCGGCGAAGAGACCGAGCGCGATCGCTCCCCAGGTGCCGCAGAGGCCGTGCACGGAGATTGCGCCCACGGGATCGTCCAACCGGAGCCGGTGCTCGAGCAACACGACGGAAGAAGCGATGAGCAGGCCGGCCACCGTGCCGATCAGCGCGGCCGCGGCCGGCGCCACGAAGGCGCAGCAGCCGGTGATGGAAACGAGGCCGCCGAGAAGCCCGTTGCAGGCCATCCCGATGTCCGGCTTGCGCAACGAGGACCAGACATAGAACAGCGCGGCGAGCGCGCCCGTGGCGGACGCGAGCATGCTGTTGACGGCGATGGTTGCGATTCGGGGATCGGACGCGGAGAGCGTCGAGCCGGCGTTGAACCCGAACCAGCCGAAAGCGAGAATGAGGGTACCGGCCACGGTCATCGGAAGGTTGTGACCGGGCATGGCGAGGACGGTCCCGTCCCGGCGGAACTTGCCGGCGCGCGGCCCGAGCGCGAGCGTGCCGGCGAGCGCGGTCACACCACCGGTCATGTGCACGACCGTGGAACCGGCGAAGTCCACGTGGCCGTGTCCGAGCCCGGCGCTCACCCCCAGCGTCGCCAGCCATCCTCCGCCCCACACCCAGTTCCCGTAGAGCGGGTAGAGGAACATGGACATGAACAGACCGTAGACGATGAAGGAGGCGAACCTCCAGCGCTCGGCCATGGCCCCGGTGGGGATGGTGGCCGCGGTGTCCATGAAGACGGTGGAGAAGAGGAACATGGCGAGGCTCGCGGGATCGTGCGCCACGCTGACCAGCGCGAATTTCGCCGCGCCGAACAGCCCCACCAGATGTCCGCCGACCTGGATCGCCACCTCGTGCTCGCCGGCCACCGCCGCCCCCAGCGCCGGCCACTCGCGCACTCCTCCCAGCATCAGCGCGTAGCCCACCAGCCAGAAGCCGATCACGCCGATCGGATAGATGATCAGGTTCATCCCCATGGTGTTGACGGCGTTCTTGGCGCGGGTGAACCCGGTTTCCACCATCGCGAAACCGACTTGCATGAACATCACGAGGAACCCTGCGATGAGCACCCATGCCAGATTGAGCGACTGCTCCATGTCATCTCTCCCGGACCGTCGCGGGCGGGCGGCGCGGCGGTGGATGGCGGCTGGTGGCCCAGACGAGCGATGCCAGTGCGCCCAGGATGGCGACGACCAGCAGCAGCATGGCAAGGCGGCGAGGAATGCCGCCCCGTCTTCGCCGTTGGCCGGCGCCCGCGAGCGGATCACGGGGCGGCACTGCCGATGGATTGCGCAGGTCATGGAGCAGCTCGGAGGCCGTCTGGTAACGATCACGCGGGTTGCGCTCGATGGCCTTGAGCAATATGGCCTCGAGCGAAGGGTCGAAGCCCGGCACGAAGTAGCTGGGCAGCCGCGGCTCTCCGTCGGTCTTGGCGCGCATCACTGCCAGCGCGTTGGGACCGGAGAATGGCAGGTTGCCTGTGAGCATCTCGTAGAGGATGGTGCCGAGGGCATAGATGTCCGTGCGCGCGTCGCCGCGCCGCCCGCCGATCTGCTCCGGCGCGATGTAGTCCGGCGTGCCGATGGTGGCCGAGAGGCCGAACCAGGTGAGCCGCCTGGCCGATTTGTCAAGCGCGATGCCGAGGTCGATGATCTTCACTTGTCCCGTGGGAGTGATCAGGACGTTCTCGGGCTTGAGGTCGCGGTGCACGACTCCGTGCTTGTGCATGTGCTCCAACGCCTCGCAGATCTGCTGCGCGATGGCGAGCGCGCGCGCGGTGGGCAGCGGATGCTCCTCCTCCATGAGCTTGCGCAGGCTCTTGCCCTCCACCAACTCCATCGCCATGTACATCCGGCTCTTGTGGCGGGGCTTGAGGAACTTGATGATGTGGGGGTGATCGAGGCGCTGGCCGATCTCCTCCTCGCGCTTGAAGCGCTCGAAGAAGACCACGTCGCTCTCGAACTGGAGGTGCGGGACCTTGAGCGCGACGGCCTGGCCGCTGACGGTATCCTTCGCCTCGAAGATCGACGCCATCCCGCTCCGGGCGATGAGCTTGGTGATCTCGTACTGGTCGAGCTTGTCGCCGACAGCTACTTCGCGCATCGGGCGACAGGAAAGTGGGAGGACACGTCGTCAGGACTATCGCACCCGGAAGCAGGGCCGGCAATCGTCCGGGAGGCACGGTGATCGAGGTGGCTTCCGCCTATGCCTTCGAGATGGCCGCCCTCTCCCACGTGGGAACGGGGCGCGATCACAACGAAGACTACTGCGGGGTGTTGGTCGAGAGCGACACTCGTGGGCTGGCTGGCGTGGCCGACGGTGTCTCCGGGTCGGAAGGCGGGGAGACCGCGAGCAGGATGGCCATCGAGGTGACGCTGCGCGCCTGGCGCGAGCTGCCGGCCGATCTGCCCCAGTCCAAGCGCCTCATGCGCGCGGTGCAGCAAGCGAACATCGAGGTGCATGAGCTGTCGCTCTTCGTACCCGAGTTGCGCGGCATGGCCTCCACGCTCACGTTCGTCGCCCTCGATCGGGGCGAGATGATCGCGGCGCACGTCGGCGACAGCCGCCTGTACCTCATGCGCGAGGGGACCGCCGTCCAGCTCACCAAGGATCATACAGTGGCGGCCGAACGACAACGGCTTGGCCTGCTCAGCGAGCGGCAGGCGCGCACGCACGCTGGCAAGTCGGTCCTCACTCGCAGCTTCGGCAGGGAGCTGATCTGCACCATCGACCGGATCTCCCTGCCGCTCTCACAAGATGATGTGCTGGTCCTGTGCAGCGACGGATTGCACGGCGTGCTCGGCGACCGCGAGATCGAGGCACTGGTGCGCGAGGCGGATGCGGCGGCGGCCTGCCAGGCGCTCATCGACGCGGCCAACGCGCGCGGGACGCCCGACAACCTGACTGCCGCGGTGGTGCGGATGATCGGGCCCATCCCGGCTCGTCCGCGGCCCTCAGGACTCGGCGGCAAGCTCCGGCAGCTCGTGGGCGCGCTGCGTTCCCCCTGAACGCCAGAGGCGATCCGACGTGATTGTCTCCTCGGGCTCCTCGATCGACAATTTTGTACTTCGGCCGTCAGCCGGCCATATCGCTCGGGTTCATCAATGCCGCCGACGACACCAATGCCGCGCTCCTGCTTTCGAACCCGCGCCTGCGGCCGGGGACGGTAGAAGCGCGGGTCAGCACCACGCAGGTGGCGCCCACGATCCTGGAAGCGCTCGATCTGGATCCCCGCGCGCTGGACGCGGTCCGGAAGGAAGGCACGAGGCCGCTTCCGGGCTTGGGGCTCTGATCCGACAGGGACCCGCGCCTTCGGGCGCGGGTCCACGCGGCGGGCTACTGCGTCACCGTGATCGTGCCGACGAAGCTGCTGTAGAGGCTGTTCGTCGGAGGGTGGAGGCTGCAGTGATACGGGAAGCTGCCCGGCGTGTTGAAGGTGAACTGAAAGGATCCGCCCGCGGTTCCGCCGCCGTAGCCGCCACCTCCAGCAGGCGGGCCCAGGTTGGCGCTAGTCCAAACGCCGGTGTCGCTGACGGTGGTATGCGTCATTGATCCGTTGTTGGTCCAGGTGACGGTCGTCCCGGCTTTGACCGACAGGGTGGACGGCGAAAACGAGAATTCGCTGATCGTTATCCGGGGACCCGACGGGCTGCTGGAGGACGATCCGCCGCAAGCTGCCACCATTGCCAGCCCCGCCACCGTGACGAACCACTTCGGACGCATGGGCTCCTCCCGCTAAGGTCTTTCCTCGACTCAGTGGACTGCAAGGGACCGCATTTATTCATGCGGCATCACGCGGTCGTTCCTACGTCGGAACCGGCCGCCGCGCTATACCAAAAATCGATCATGTTTGTGCCGCACTGATCCGGCGGCATTCCGCCGGTCGTCCCTCCGACGCGAGTCCGGCATAGACAGCGGCACCTCGTATTTTCTGTAATGCGGCCTCCCGCAGCGGTAACGGCGCTCTGCCGTTGCCTTGAAACCGGAGGAAATCATGCGACTGCGTTTGCCGTACATAGCACTTTGTCTGCTTTGTCCTCTCGCGGTCTCGAGCCTCGCGCACGCGCAGTCGCAAAATCCCGCCGAGCCGGCGAATCCGCCGCAGAACCCGGCGCCCACAGGAGCGGCCGTCCCCTCCGACGTCAAGCAGCCGCCGCCGCCGCACAAGCCGTTCGACTTCACCGTCTACGGGCGGGTCAACGTCTCCTTCGATGTCGGCAACCAGGAGCTGACCACGGCGCCCTGCATCACGGCCGCCGTCGGCCCCTGTGCGCCGCCGACGGGCAGTTTGCGCTGGCTTCCTGACGTCGCCAGCAATCTCTCCCGCTTCGGTGTCAGGGGCTATCACGATCTGAGCGGACGAGAATATCAGGCCGTCTTCCAACTCGAGGCACAAGTGGACGTGGCTGCGACACCCGGCAGCAAGCCGAACGGGAGCAACGACACGATCAATCCCGCCAACACCGCGGTGACGGGTGCACTCGCCTCGCGCAACAGCTACGTCGGCATCGCGACGCCCTACGGTGCGTTGAAGCTCGGCAAGAATGACACCCCGTACAAGACCGTGACGGCAGACTTCGATTTCCTCGCGGACACACCCGGCGACTACAACAGCATCATGGGCAATACCGGCGGCGACAACCGCACCGAGTTCGACGCGCGCTTTCCGCACGCCGTCTGGTACGAGTCGCCGGACGTGATGGGGTTCCGCCTCAACGCGATCTGGTCGCCGGGCCAGAACCGGTTCGACGACAACATCGGATACGCCATCGGCGAGAACGCCTGCGCGGGCGGAAACGCCGGGCCCTGCAACGACGGCTCGTTCGGCGACGGGTACGGGTTCTCCGCCGAGTGGCGCGGATTCGGCCTGAAGCTGCTCGCCTCGCACGAGATGCACAGGAAGACCAACCGGACCGGGGATGCCGGGCAGACCACACCGCAAGGAACATCCCTCGTGGGGACGGCAAACGAGTACGCCTGGAAATTCGGCGCGAAGTACACTTTCGCCCCGACGGGAACGACGGTGTCCGGAATCTTCGAGAAGATGTGGCGCAACGACGTCGCCGCCTTCAACGAGCGGCAGCGCGACGGCTACTACTTGTCCGCCTTGCAGAAGCTGGGACCCGACGACGACGTGATGGGCGCCTGGGCGCACGCTGCGAACACCCCCGGCGATCCAGGGGTTGGCGTGATCGACAATACCGCGGACATGCTTGCCATCGGTGTGCGGCACTGGTTCAACCCGAAGACGACGATCATCGCGAGCTATGCGCACATGCGCAACAGCACCGGAGCGCACTACGCGTTGGGACCAGGCGGCCACGGCGTGACGTGGGACTGCAAGGATGGCGGCACTCCAACGACGGCGAGCCCGGGACCGGGGATCGGACTGATCGGCAACGGCACCACCTGCTTCACCGGGACGAGCCCGCAGGCGTTTTCGCTGGGCATGACGTACGACTTTTGACGGCAGAGCATCGCGCTCGTGAGCCGCGTCCAGTTCGGCGCGGCTCGCGTTTCAGCGTTGGGGGAATGAGCTCGTCCACCCGATCAGACCTTGGTCGTTGGTAAACCGTGCAGGGCGACGCTTCCCGTTGGCACGAACGTCACACGAGAATCACGCGCGTCGTGGATTCTCCGCGCATAGATTCCCGCCCCCGCGCCCGGTACCGAGCCGTGCGCTACGGAGGAATCGCTCATGACGCTCGTTACCCAGCCGCGCAAGTGGATCGCGCTGGCGGCGCTCTTCACCGGCCTCCGCGCCGGGTCGGTGGCCGCCGCTCCGGTCGCAGGACCCGAGACGACGACGCCCATCCGCCACCTCGTGGTGCTCTTCCAGGAGAACGTGTCCTTCGATCATTATTTCGCGACCTACCCGCATGCGCTGAATCCACCCGGCGAGCCCGAGTTCGAAGCCCGGCCGGACACGCCTGGCGTCAACGGCCTGAACGGATCGCTCCTCGCACCCAACAACCCGAACTCCGTGCAGCCCTTCCGTCTCGACCGGTCGCAGTTCGAGACGGCCGACCAGGACCACAACTACACCGACGAGCAGCGCGCCTACGACTCCGGTCTGATGGATCTCTTCGTGGAGGCAGTCGGCCGAGGAGCCGGCCCGAACGGAGAGCCCCATGGGCAGGTGATGGGCTACTACGACGGCAACACCGTGACCGCGCTGTGGAACTACGCGCAGGCGTTCGCGATGAGCGACAACTCGTACTCCACGGTGTTCGGGCCGTCGACGCCGGGAGCGCTGAACCTCATCTCCGGACAGACCCACGGCTTTACCCCGGATCTCCCCTTCGCCGTCACTGCGGGGGGCACGGTGTTCGGCGACCCCCAGCCCACCGGCGATATCTGCGATACGCGCGATACTTCCACGTCGATCGATCCGAACAACCGCAACATCGGCGACCTGCTGAACGCCAAGGGCGTCACCTGGGGCTGGTTCAACGGTGGCTTCCGCAATTGCTCGCAGACCCACGCCAACAAGGCCGGCGTGGTGAGCAAGGACTACATCCCCCACCACCAGCCGTTCCAGTTCTTCACCTCGACGCAGAACCTGGCGCACACACCGCCCAAATCGGTGTGGGAGATCGGCCATGATGGGGCGGCAAACCACCAGTACGATTTGATCGACTTCTGGGCGGCCGTGGACGCGGGAAACATGCCGGCAGTCTCGTTCCTGAAGGCGCCCGCGTACCAGGACGGGCATGCGGGGTACTCCGATCCGCTCGACGAGCAGGAGTTTCTCGTCGCGACCATCAACCGGCTTCAGCGGACGAGGCTCTGGAAGGACACCGCGGTGGTGATCCTCTACGACGACTCGGACGGCTGGTACGATCACCAGATGGGTCCCATCGTCAATCAGTCGCAGGACCTGGCTCACGACGCGCTGACGGCCACCGGCTGCGGCGCGCGCGCCGATGCGCAGCACACGCTGGGCGGGTACCAGACCCGCTGCGGCTATGGGCCGCGGCAGCCGCTGCTGGTCGTCTCGCCCTTCGCGAAGACGAACTTCGTCGACCACACCACCACCGATCAGTCCTCGGTCCTCCGCTTCATCGAGGACAACTGGCAGACCGGGCGCATCGGGAACTTCTCGTTCGACAGCAAAGCCGGGTCATTGCACAACCTCTTTGCTTTCGATCGACCCGCGGACGAGGGCGGACCCAACAAGCTGTTTCTGGATCCGGAGACTGGCCTGCGCTCGGACGGGAATTGACGGCGAAGCGTGGCCGACATTACTGCCGGCCGCGGCGTCGAATCCTGGCCCAGCCCCCTGCGGCGTCTTGGGCTTCGGAGGCGACCCTCGCCCATGCGGTCTCGGCCGGCGCCGATGATCTGACGCAGCTGCTGATCCGGAGAATCTTCCTGCCGCCAGCGGCTTCTAGTTCAATAGAACCGAGGAGGTACGTATGCTCGATCGCCGAGGTCCGGCGCGGCACCCGAGGCGCATCCTGCTGCTCGCCGCCGCGGCGCTGCTGCTCCCCGCCCTCTCGCGGGCGGCCGAGCCCGGAAGCTCAGCGGTGGTCTCGGGCGGTGGTGGGATGCTGCGGCAATTCAGTGGCGCATTATCCCAACTCGCGGCGCGCGTCTCACCGGCCGTGGTCCAGATCCTCGTCACCGGATACGGCCCCATCCCGGGCGAAGACGGGCGCGCCGACACCGCGTACATCGTCCGCCAGCACGGGGTGGGATCCGGCGTGATCGTCGATCCCAACGGATACGTCATCACCAATGCACACGTGGTGCACGGCGCACAGCGCATCGTGGTGGTCCTGCCCGCGACAACCGCCGGCGGTACGCCGCGCCAGTCCGGCACCAAGAGGGGCGTCTACGAAGCGCGCGTGGTCGGGACACACACGGAATCGGACCTCGCCGTCCTCAAGATCGAGGCCGCCGGGCTGCCGGCGCTAACCCTGCACGACAGCGCCGCGGTGAAGCAGGGGGAGCTCGTCTTCGCCATCGGCAGTCCACAGGGGCTGGCGAGCACGGTGACCCTCGGCATCATCAGCGCCACCGCGCGCCAGACCGAGATCGACGCGCCCATGCTCTTCATCCAGACCGATGCGCCGATCAATCCGGGCAATAGCGGCGGGCCGTTGGTAAACGCCGACGGCGAAGTGGTGGGAATCAACACCTTCATTCTCAGCCGATCAGGCGGCAGCCAGGGGCTGGGCTTCGCCATCCCGGCTCCGGTGGTCCGGTTCGTCTACGATGGACTGCGCAAGCGCGGCCACGTGAACCGCATCGAGCTCGGAATCGCGGCGCAGGGCATCACCCCGGTGCTGGCTTCCGGCCTTGGCCTCGCGCGTGACTGGGGCGTGGTCATCTCCGACGTGCTCCCAGGCGGGCCGGCGGAGGAAGCGGGCTTGCAGGCGGGCGACATCATCGACGCGGTGGACGGCCGGCAGATCGACAGCCTCTCGGGGCTCACCACGGCAGAGTACGTGGCGAAGGGCACGCACCTCGAAGTCAGGGTGCTGCGCGGCGGTCAGCAGATGAAGCTGCAAGTGCGCGGCGTCGAAAACAACCATCCGATGGACGAAGTGGTGGACTACGGCAGCCTCGAGAAGCACCTGGTCCGGCGGCTCGGTATCCTCGGGATTGAAGTCGACGAGAAGGTCCGGCAGTTGGTGCACCTGCGCAAGCCGAACGGCGTCATCGTCGCGGGGCGCACCCTCGACGCCAGCGGCCTGGACACAGGTCTGCAGCCCGGCGATACCATCCACGCGCTGAACCGCGTGCCCGTCGAATCGGTCGAGGACCTGCGGCGCGCCGTCAAGGATCACAAGGGCGGAGAACCAGTCGTCCTGCAGATCGAACGCGAAGGGCGCTTCCGCTACCTCTTCTTCGAGACGGATTAGATCAGCCGGTGCAAGCCGCCCCCGAGCGCTTGCCTCTCCGGATCGTCTGGACGATGGCGATCGCCTCGGGCGCAACCGTGGCGAACCTCTATTACAACCAGCCACTCTTGGCGGAGATCGCTCGCTCCTTCTCGGCGAGCCTGCACGCGGTGGGCCTCGTGCCGACGGCGACGCAGATCGGCTACGGCCTGGGAATGCTCCTCGTCGTTCCGCTGGGTGACGCGCGCGAGCGGCGAAGACTGGTCGTGACCTGCATCGGCGCGTCGGCGGTGGCACTGGTCGCCATCGGGCTTTCTCCGAGCTTGCCGTGGCTGCTGGCCGCGAGCCTTTTGATGGGGACCGCCAGCTGCGTACCGCAGATCCTCGTGCCCCTCGCGGCCGGCCTGGCGCCCCCCGGGCAACGCGGGCGCGCGGTCGGAACGGTGATGAGCGGGCTGCTCTTCGGGATCCTGCTCTCGCGCACGCTCGCCGGTTTCGTCGGCGCGGCGGTCGGGTGGCGCGCGATGTACTTCGTCGCCGCCGCGGTGATGGTCGCGCTCGCCGTTGCGCTCCGGATCGAGCTCCCACGCTCGGAGGCGCATGCCCCGATGCGATACGGCATGCTGCTCCGTTCGCTCGGCGAGCTGCTTCGCAGCGAACCTGCCCTTCGCCTCCACTCGGCGCTCGGCGCGCTTTCGTTCGCGGCGTTCAGCGCGTTCTGGGCGACGCTCGCACTGCATCTGCACGCCCTCCCCGGCCACTACGGACCGCGCATGGCGGGATCGTACGGAGTGGTCGGCCTGGTCGGCGCGCTCGCAGCGCCCCTGGTGGGCAAGAGCGCAGAGGCGCGCGGCGATCGACGCATCAACGCCATTGCGGTCGGCAATATCCTCGCGGGCTTCGCCCTGCTCTGGTTGTTCGGCAACTCGCTTTGGGCTCTCGGAGCCGGCTGCATCCTGCTCGATTTCGGGGCCCAGGCGAACCACATCTCGAACCAGACGCGCATCTTCGCTCTGAGGGAGGGCGCGCGCAGCCGGCTGAACACCGTGTACATGGTGACGTACTTCGCCGGAGGCGCGCTCGGCGCCTACGCCGGGGCCGTGGCGTTCGCGTCGTTCGGCTGGGGCGGCGTGTGCGCGGTGGGCGCTGCCTGCGCCGCAGCGGCGCTCCTGCTGGTACGGAGCAGGGCAGGCAATTACGCACGCGGCCAGAGTACCCTGGCCGCGCCGGCGAATGCCGCGAGCTCTTCGACCTCGCCCTTGACGTGACGCATGACGGTGCGCGGCCCCGGTCGTGCGAAGTCACTCGGCTCGGAGCGCGATCATCGGATCGATGCGCGAGGCGCGCCGGGCGGGGAGCCAGCTGGCAAGAAGCGCGAGCGCGAAGATGGCCGCCGAGGTGACAGCATGGGTTGCCACGTCGGTCGGTGCCACGCCATACAAGAGCGAGCGGAGCAAGCGGGTCAGCGCGAGCGAGGCCGGCACGCCAACCGCCACTGCGACGGCAGCGAGCTGCGCTGCCTGCGCGACCATCATCTGCTGCAGCCTGCCGCCCGCCGCTCCCAGCGCCATCCGCACGCCGATCTCGTGCGTGCGCTGCGCGACCGAATATGCGACGACGCCATGGATGCCCACGCCGGCGACGATCAAGGCCGCTCCGGCAAAGATCGCGAGCGTCAGCAGCGTGAAGCGGCGCTGCGCGAGCGACGCCGTGAGCGCGTCAGTCATCCAGCGCAGGCGAGTCACGGGCAGGAGCGGGTCGGCGGCCCACACTGCCTTCTTGACGGATGCGGCGAGCGCCGCAGGGTCGGCGACCGCCGAGCGCACCACGAGCACCGACCAGCGCTTGAAAGCGAGCGTCTCCTGCTCGTAGGGCACGTAGATGGTTGGGCGGGCGCCGCGATCGAGCGGATTGTCGACGACGTCTCCCACGACGCCGACGATGGTCATCCACCGCAGGGCGTCCTCTCGCGCCCACCGCAGGCGCGCGCCGACCGGCGACCGGCCCTCCATGTACTTGCGCACGAATGCCTGGTTGACGACCACGACCTGGGGCGCGGCGGGAGCGTCGGTGCCGTCCATCAGGCGCCCTTCGAGCAGCGGGATTCGCAGCGCGTCGAAGAACCCGCGGCTGGCGAATCGCGTCTGGATCGCGGGCTCCTCACCGGGGCTCATCGGGGGGCGGCCCTCGAGGACCACTTCGTGGGTGGTCGCGCCGGAGAGCGGCAGCTGCATCACGATGCCCGCCGCCTGCACGCCCGGCGAGGCTTGCAGCGAGGCGAGGATGCGCGATCGCACACGCGCTTGCTCGGCCACATCCGGGTATCGCGACACGGGCAGATCGACGACCGCAGTGAACACGCCTTCCGGATCGAACCCGAGCCGCACAGCCTGCAAGTTGGCGAAGCTCCGCAACAGCAGGCCCGTACTCGTGAGAAGCAGCAGGGCCAACGAGAGCTCGGCGACCACCAGCGCCGACCGCAGCCGGCTGCGCGCGGGCCCGCCTGACGCGCGCGCCGCATCCTTCAGAGAGGCGTTCAAATCGAGTCTCGCAGCGCGAAGCGCGGGCACCAGCCCGAATACGATTCCAGTGAAGACCGACACAGCGAGCGTGAACGCGAGCACGCGGCCGTCGATGTGGATCGACGAGGCCGAGCGGAACGCTGCCGCGTTGCGCGCGATCACTGCCGGGAGCGCCCAGAGCGTGAGCAGCGCGCCGAGTGCCCCGCCCAGGACCGCGACGAGCACGCTCTCCGTGAGAAGCTGGCGAACGAGGCGGAAGCGGTCGGCACCCAGAGCAGCGCGCACAGCCAGCTCGCCTCGGCGTACGGCCGCGCGCGCCAGCAGCAGGTTGGCGAAGTTCGCGCAGGCGACGAGGAGCACCAACGAGGCCGCGCCGAGCAGCAGCAGCAGCGCAGGCCGCACCTCCCCCATCACTGTTTCCTGTAGACCGGCGATCGTGAGCGCCGTGCCCGCTTCCTCGGCGGGGTAGAGCTCTCGCATGCGGTTCGCAAGTCCCGTCAGCTCCGCCTGCGCGGCCGCGCGCGTCGCCTGAGCTCGCAGGCGCGCGACGGCAAACATGAAGCGGGCGTTACGGACCGGCACGCTCTCCGCGTATGCAACTTGCACGGGTACCCACGCTTGCGAGTCGCCCGTGGGCATCCCGAAGCCGGGCGGCATGACGCCGACCAGCGTGTACGAGCGGCTGCTCAGCATCAAGGCGCGTCCGAGCGCCGACGGATCGCTTCCCAGATGCGTGCGCCAGAAGCCATCGCTCACGACTACGGCGGGGGGTGCGCCCGGAGCGTCATCCGGCGGAGTCAGCCAGCGGCCCAGGGCCGGCTTTACGCCCAATGTTCCAAAGAGGTTTCCCGTGACCACCGCGGCCTGCACTTGCACCGGCTCCTGCAGGCCGGTGAGGTCCAGCGGTAGATACCCATACGCACCGATCGCCTCCAGCGTGCGGGCCTGTTCGCGCACATCGCTTGCTTCCGCGTACGAGACCACGGTGCGCAGCGAGACCAATCTCGAAGGCTCCGCGTACGGCAGCGGGCGGACGAGGAGCCCATCGACCACGCTGAACACCGAGGTATCCGCGCCGATGGCGAGTCCCAGCGAGAGGACGGCCACCGCGACGAACGCCGGAGACCTCCTGAGACTACGGAGCGCGTACTTCAGGTCCTCGAAAAGCGCGTCCACGGGGCGCCTGGAAAGCATGTCACGTGCCACCCTGGACCCAAGACGGCGGAAACGTCCCCGGCGTTCGCTGATCGTCCGTTTTTGGGACCTGCGGTGGCGAGAGCGAACACGGCTAAGGTTTTTCCACGTGCCCGCCGAACTGGAACCGCATGGCGGACAACACGCGGTTCTGGAATTCCGCCTCTCCGCGCGAGCTGAAGCGCTGATAGAGCGCGGCGGAGAGAACGGGCACGGGTACCGCCTCGTCGATGGCGGCCTTGATCGTCCAGCGTCCCTCGCCCGAGTCCGAGATCCGGCCGGTGAATTCCGAGAGGGCCGGATCCTTCACCACCGCGGCTGCCGTCAGATCGAGCAGCCACGAGGCGATCACGCTGCCACGCCGCCACACCTCGGCGACCTCGCGCAGATCGAGATCGTACTGGTAGTGCTCCGGGTCCCGCAGCGGCGTCGTCTCGGCGTCGACCGCATGCGATCGCTTTCCCGCGTTGGCGCTGTGCAAGATGCCCAGGCCTTCGGCATACGCGGCCATGACGCCGTACTCGATTCCGTTGTGAACCATCTTGACGAAATGGCCGGCGCCGTTCGATCCGCAGTGGAGATAGCCCTGCTCGGCGGTGCCGCCCATGGTCGGCCGACCCGGAGTGCGCGGGATGTCGCCGGCGCCCGGTGCCAACCGCAAGAAGATCGGATCGAGGTGTCCGATCACCGCCTTCTCGCCCCCGATCATCAGGCAATAGCCGCGCTCCAGCCCCCAGACGCCGCCGCTGGTCCCGACGTCCACGTAGTGGATGCCCTTCTCTCCGAGCTCTCGCGCACGCCGGATGTCGTCGACGTAATAGGAATTACCGCCGTCGATGAGGATGTCGCCGGACGCGAGATGAGGAACCAATTCTTCGATGGTCGCGTCCACGGCCGCCGCCGGGACCATCAGCCAGATGGCCCGCGGCGTCTCCAGCTTCCTCACCAGATCGGCGATCGACGAGGCGCCGACGGCCTTGGCCCGCGTCAACTCCTCCACTGCTTTCGGCGACCTGTCGAAGACCACGCATCGGTGGCCGCCTGCAAGAAGCCGCCGCGACATGTTCGCGCCCATGCGGCCTAGTCCGATCATTCCCAGCTGCATCGTATCCTCCATCTGGTCGAACGCGGTCTTTCGGGATTGCTGGCCTGGAGCGGCTGATTGAAGCCCACGGTTCTCATTTTGCGCCCCTCAGCTTCCGGTACCGGCGGATCAGGCTGTTCGTCGAGCTATCGTGACCGAGCGCGGGTTCCACCTCGCTCTCCAACTCCGGGATGATGCGCTGGGCCAGCACTTTGCCCAGCTCGACTCCCCACTGATCGAACGAGTCGACCTCCCAGATCGCGCCCTGGGTAAACACGCTGTGCTCGTAGAGCGCGATGAGCTTGCCGAG
>WNFT01002669.1_pt1 | contig 15268 bp, 13 predicted proteins | sample 5400191 | NCBI WGS metagenome assembly WNFT01 (sample SAMN13153359, study PRJNA577476) | soil metagenome | isolation source: 80 cm saprolite under Madrone tree | place: USA:California | collected 2016-06-14 | reverse complement strand
CACACCAGGGGCCGCGCCTGCCGCTCGCCGGTCTCGACCAGGAGGCTGGTGGCCGCGGCACGCAGCTCCTCCGGGAAATCCGACATCTGCAGGGAGACGTTGAAGCCCACGCCGAGCACCGCGTGGCGCACGCGGTCCGCCTCGGTGCGCAGCTCCGTCAAGAGGCCGGCGATCTTGCGGCCCTTGCACTCGATGTCGTTGGGCCACTTGATCCGCGCCCCGTGCGCGCCCATCTCCCGTGCCGCCTCGACCACCGCGACCGCGGAAACCAGCGTGATCTCCGCCGCGCGCGCCGGCGGCACCGCCGGACGCAGGACCACGGACATGGTCACGGCCTTGCCGCGCGGCGCGACCCAGGCGCGGCTGCGCCGGCCGCGGCCCTTGGTCTGGAAATCGGCCACCACCACCTCACCGTGGAGGGCGCCCAGCTCGGCGATCCGGTGGGCCTCGTCGTTGGTGGATTCCAGCTCGTCGAAAGCGTGGATCTTGCGCCCCAGCTCACCGGTGGCGAGCAGCGGAGCGATCTGCGCTTCTCCGAGTTGATCGGGCACCTCGACCAGCCGGTAGCCGAGCCCGCCGCGCGTGTGGATGACGTATCCGCGCGCGCGCAGCGAGTCGATCCGCTTGAGCAGCTCGGCCCGGGGAACGTCCAGCTTGTCGCAGAGGACCCCGCCGGAGATGAAATCGTCGGCGCACTCGAGCAACAGGCCGAGCACGATGGCGTCCTGGGTGAGATCGGTCCAATGCCCCTCGCTGCCCGGTGCGAGGGACGGCGGAGCAGCCATCAAACGGCCTCCACCAGGAGGCTCAGATCGACGGCGGGAGCGGAGTGCGTCAAAGCGCCCACGGACACGTAGTCTACCCCGGTAGCGGCCACGCGCGGGAGCCGGTCCAGGGTCATTCCGCCGCTGGCCTCCAGAGGGACCCGTCCTGCCACCTGCTGAACGGCCGCGCGCAGCTCCTCGTCCCCCAGGTTGTCCAGGAGCAGCATGTCGGCCCCGGCCTTCAGCGCTTCCTCGATCTGTTGCGGTGTGCTGACCTCCGCCTCCACCTTCGATAGCAAATGAGCTCCGGCCCGCGCGCGCCTCACCGCCTCGCCGATCCCGCCGGCGGCCGCGGCGTGGTTGTCCTTGACCAGGATGCCGTCGAACAGGGCGTGCCGGTGGTTGAGGCCGCCCCCGGCGCGCACTGCGGCCTTCTCCAGCGCGCGCAGGCCCGGCGTGGTCTTGCGGGTGTCGAGCAGCCTGGTCCTGGTCCCGGAGAGCGCCTGGACGTACCGGCGGGTGAGCGTCGCGATGCCGCTCAGCCGCTGCAGGAGGTTCAACGCCGTCCGCTCGCCGGTGAGGATGGCGCGCAGCGGTCCGCGGATGCGCAGCACGCCCTCGCCCGGGCCGGCTTCCTCCCCCTCACCCTTGAGAGCTTCCAGCTCGGAGGCGGGGGCGAGCGCGCGAAAGACGCGCGCAGCGGCGGACACGCCCGAGACGACCAGGGTCTCCTTGGCCACGATCAGTCCCGCGCCGCTGGCGCCTGAGGGAACGCAAGCCTCGGCGGTACGGTCGCCGGGGCCCACGTCCTCCTCGAGCGCGAGCGCGAGGAGCTTTCCGACCGCATCGTCGGGCCGGCCGAAGTCGATGGCCGGCCCGCCCGCCGCCCTGTCCCGCGGGGCGGAACGCGCCATTCCTACTTCTTGCCCTTGCGCGATGCCGGCCGCCGCTTGGCGCTGCTCTTCGCGCGCGCGCCCTTCCCTGCCTTCCGCTTCCGCGATCCGGCGCTGCTTGCGCTCTTCTTCGCGCTTCGGGCAGCTTTGCCCCGGCCCTTGGTTCCGCCCTTCGCTTTCTTCGCTTTCTTCGGCTTCGCCCGGCGCGCCGCTGCGCGCTTGGGCGCCCGCGCCCGGGCCCTTTCTTGATCCGACTTCCCACCCATTCCGGGCAGGACGTCGGCGGGCAGCTTCTCCATCAGCCCGCGCGCGAGCGACTTCACGCGCTCCACGGCGCGCTCGGCCATCTTCTCCACGTCGCGGGCCAGCTCGGGCATCCCGGAGGTCTCGCGGCCACCGCCCATCCCTTCTCCCCCGGTGCCCGGAGGCTGGGACCGCGGCGGAGGCGGCTGCGACCGGGGCTGCGGCGGCTGCGACTTGGGCTGCGGCGGCTGCGACTTGGGCGGCGGCGGCTGCGACTTGGGCGGCGGCGGCTGCGACTTTTGCTGCGGGGGCTGCGACTTGGGTTGCCCCCCCGGCGTACCGGACCCGGAACCCTGATCTCCAGAGGAGCCATCGCCCTTCGGCTGTTGCGGATACTTGTCTTCCATCGGACCCTCCACGCTGGTGACGCGCGCCAGGTGGCGCGCGAGCTTCTCCCGCTTTCCGGCGAGCTCATCGGCCCGGGAGCGGTCCTTCTCCACCACTTCTCGGGGCGCGCGCGCGACGAATCCAGCATTGTCGAGGCGCTTGCGCAGCCCCTGCAACTCCGCCTCCGTCCGCGCGATCTCCTTCTTTACCCGCGCGCTCTCGGCGGCGAAGTCGATCAGGCCGGCGAGTGGCAGGTGCACCTCCACTTCCGGCTCGACGTGAACGGCAGCCTGACGCGGGCGCGGCTCGTCGAAGCCGCGCAGCGTCACCTCGCTCGCGTTGGCGAGGTGCTGGAACGCGCGCTCGTGCCGCCGGAACAGCTCCCGATCCTTGGCGAAGAGGACCAGCGGGATCTTCTGGTTGGGCGGCAGGTTCACTTCGCCGCGCACCGACCGGGCGCCGTCGATGGCGCGAGAGATCGCGTCCATCTCCCGCTCCGCCTCCTCGTCCCGCGATCCGGGGCCAGGAAAGGGGGCCAGCATGATGGTGCGTCCCGAGCGGTTCGGGAGCCGCTGCCAGATCTCCTCGGTGACGAAGGGCATGAACGGGTGCAGCAGGCGCAGCGCGCCCTCCAGCGCGGTGAGCAGCGCGGTCTGCGCCCCTGCCCGTTCCTGGGGCGTCTTCTCGCCGTAGAGCGCGGGCTTGCTCAGCTCGATGGCCCAGTCGCACAGCTCATTCCAGATGAAGCGGTAGATCCCGTTGGCCGCGTCGCTGAGCTGGAACTCCTCGAGCGAGGCGCGGGTCTCGTCGGCGCAGCGCTGGAACCGGCTCAGGATCCACCTGTCGTACACCGAGACGGGGCGCGCCTGCGGATCGTACCCTTCGGCGTTCATCAGCACGAAGCGGGCGGCGTTCCAGATCTTGTTGGCGAACGCGCGATGGCCCGCGATCCGCTCGGTGGAGAGCTTGATGTCGCGTCCCTGTCCCGCCATCGACGCCAGCGTGAAGCGGAGCGCGTCGGCGCCGTACCGGGCAGTGAGGTCGAGCGGGTCGATCACGTTCCCGCGCGTCTTCGACATCTTCTCGCCCTTCTCGTCCCGCACCATCGCGTGCAGGAAGACGGTGCCGAAGGGCACCTCGCCCATGAAGTGCAGGCCGAGCATGGCCATGCGGGCGACCCAGAAGAAGAGGATGTCGAAGCCGGTCTCCATCACCGAGTTCGGGTAGAACGTGCGCAGGGCAGGCGTGTCTTCGGGCCACCCGAAAGTCGAGAACGGCCAGAGCCCGGACGAGAACCAGGTGTCGAGCACGTCCGGATCCTGGGTCAGCCGGCCGGAGTGGCACTCGGCGCAGTCCGTCGGCCGCTCGCGGGCCACGGTCACGTGCCCGTACTCGCAGTACCAAGCGGGGATCTGGTGGCCCCACCAGAGCTGGCGCGAGATGCACCAGTCGTGGATGTTGTTCATCCAGCGGAGGAACTCGGCGCGCCAGTTCTCCGGGACGAACCGCATGTCGTCGACCTTCGCGATCACCTTCTCTGCCAGAGGCCCGGTCTTGACGAACCACTGCTTGGACATCAAGGGCTCGATGATGCTTCCACACCTCTGGCAGCGGCCCAGCGCCAGGGTGTGCGGCTCGGTTCCGCGCTCGAGGCCCAGCTGGGCCAGGCGGTCCTTCAGCGGCCCGCGGGCCCGGATGCGATCCTGCCCCTGGAACGGACCGGCGTTCGCGTTCAGCGTGCCGTCGGGGTTGAGGATGTTGATGAACTGGAGATGGTGCCGCTGGCCGGACTCGAAGTCCTCGAAGCTGTGCGCCGGCGTCACCTTCACCGCGCCGGTGCCGAACCTGGGATCGACCAGCTCGGAATCGGCGATGATCGGGAACTCGCGCCCGGTGATCGGATGGCGCACGCTCTTGCCGATCATGGCCTTGTACCGCTCGTCGTCGGGGTGCACCGCGACGGCGGTGTCGCCCAGCATCGTCTCCGGCCGGGTGGTGGCGACCACGATCTCGCCCGAGCCGTCGGCGAGCGGATAGGCGAACCGGTACAGCTCGCCCTTCACGCCCTCCTCGTGGTCCACTTCCAGATCGCTGAGCGCGGTGCCGTCCTTGACGCACCAGTTGATCAGCCGCTCCGCGCGGTAGAGCAGCCCGTCGTCGTACAGCCGCACGAAGGCCTCGCGCACGGCGCGCGAGGAAACCTCGTCCATGGTGAAGCGCTCGCGCTCCCAATCCAGCGAGGCGCCCAGCGCACGGTGCTGCTGGGCGATGCGGTTGCCCGACTGCTCCTTCCACTGCCAGACCCGCTTGAGGAACTCCTCGCGGCCCAGGTCATGGCGCGACTTGCCTTCGTTCTTCTGCAGCTCGCGCTCGACCACCATCTGGGTGGCGATGCCGGCGTGATCGATGCCCGGCATCCAGCAGACGTTGAACCCGCTCATCCGCTTCCAGCGCGCCAGGACGTCCTCGATGGTGGCGGTCAGCGCGTGGCCGAGGTGCAGCGATCCGGTGACGTTGGGGGGCGGCAGCACCATCGAGAACGGCGGCTTGTCGCTGACGTCCTCGGCGCGGAAGAACCCCTGCTCCTCCCACCACCGTGCCCAATGCGGCTCGACTCTCGCGGGCTCGTACCCTTTGTCGAGATCGTTCTCCACCCGCCGCTCGCTCATCGCGCGCGGGTAGATACCATATGGTAGCGCACAAACGTAGGTGCCCCGCCGTGTCTGAGGCCAAGCGTAGCCCTGAGCCACCTTTGGTGGCTGGGGCTAGGTGCCGCGTTCCTTCATCAGCCGCTCGAGCTCCTCGCGGATGATGGTTTCCGCGAGCTCGGGAACGACCTCCCAGGCGATCTTTTCGATCACTTCGCGGCTCGCCTTGGAGAGCGCGGCGCGCAACAGCGCCTCGCCGCCATCTCCGGGAGGCGGCACGACGCTGAGCGCAGGCTTGTGGGCCGAAGACGGAACCGGCCGCAGGGGCGTCGGCGCCGGAGCGGTAGATTCCTCCACCACCTCATCGACGTCCAGCGGGATGTCCTCCTCGTCGTCGAAGGCGGGCGGCTGCGGCGGGCGGGCTGCCGCAGGGGGCGGCCTCGGCGGAGGTGCGGGCCTCGAGGGAGGAGCCGAAGGCGTGCCCTGGGGAGCGGGTGGGCGCGAGGCGGCCGCGGGCGGTCTTGCCGGCGGAATTGACGGCCGTGCTGCCGCCGGCGGCGGCGCCGGAGTCCCCGGGCGCGGTGGCGGCGGCGCCGAGGGCCTGGCGGCGTTTGGGGTCGAGATCGGCCTGGACGCCGCGCCGCCGGGAACCGGGGGGCGCGCCATCACCATGGTGGTGCCGGCGGCTCCCGGCGAGACGGCGGGCTTGGGGATAGCCGGAGGACCGGATGGCCTCGCGGGTGGGACGCCGGGCCTGGCCGGACCGGAGGCAGCGGCGGCGATCACTGGTTTTGCCTTTGGATTCGCTAGGATGGTCTTCACGTGCTCGATCAACTTGGCGCTGTCGAAGGGCTTGGGCATGTGCCCGTTCGCCCCCACCGCCATCGCCTTCGCCGGATCGATCGGAGTGGGACCACCGAGCAGCAGCACCGGAACGTCTTTCAGGGCGGCATCCGCCCGGACGCGCTGGCAGAGCTCGTATCCGCCCAGCCTGGGCATGCTGACGTCCGCGAGAATCAGGTCAGGTTTCGACTGCTTTGCGGCCTGGAGCGCCGCCTCCCCGTCGTCCACGGCCACCACGCTCAAGTCCTCGCCCGCAAACGTCATTCCGACCGCCTGCTGGATGGTCTTGGAATCGTCGGCGAGGAGAAGGTTCTTGGCCATGCGCGCGGCCTCCACCGCGGGTGAGCAAGCAGTACAAGGTTACAAAGGTGGAGGCAAGCTTTCGCAGGAGGGTGGAAGCGGGGGTTTTGCGCGCGTTATCAAGACGCTTGAGGCCCTCGTATCAAGACGCTGGAGGCCTGCCGCCGCTCCCATCAACACGCCCGAGGCCTGCTCGGGGCGTCAATAATCCAAATCGTCGCCGCCGCCGTAATCCATCCCACCCATTCCGCCCATCCCACCCATTCCGCCCATGCCACCCATCCCGCCCATGCCGGCGCCGGCGCCGCCGCCGACCTTCACCTTCTTCTTGGGCTTTTCGGCGACCATCGCCTCGGTGGTCAGAAGGAGGCTGGCGACGGATGCAGCGTTTTGCAGCGCGGTGCGGGTGACCTTGGTGGGATCGATCACGCCGGCAGCCACCAGGTCCTCGTACTGGTCGGTGCGCGCGTTGTACCCGAAGCCGCCCTCACCTTCCTCGACCTTCTGCAGGACGATGCTCCCCTCCAGGCCGGCGTTCCCGACGATCCGACGCAGAGGCTCCTCCAACGCGCGGCGGACGATCTGCGCGCCCACGGCTTCGTCCCCGGGGAGCCGCAGCTTGTCGAGCGCCTTTCGCGCGCGAATGAAGGCGACGCCTCCGCCTGGGACGATGCCCTCCTCCACCGCCGCGCGCGTCGCGTGCAGCGCGTCCTCGACGCGGGCCTTCTTCTCCTTCATCTCCGTCTCGGTGGCCGCGCCGACCTGCACGACCGCCACGCCGCCGGCCAGCTTCGCCAGCCTCTCCTGGAGCTTCTCCCGATCGTAATCGGAGGTGGTCTCCTCGATCTGCGCCCGGATCTGCTTGATGCGGCCCTCGATCTCGCGCTTGGAGCCCGCCCCGTCGATGAGGGTGGTGTTGTCCTTGTCGATGACGATGCGCTTGGCGCGGCCCAGATCGTTCAAGCCGACCTGCTCCAGCTTCTTGCCGAGCTCTTCCGAGATCACCTGGCCGCCGGTGAGCACGGCGACATCCTTGAGCATCTCCTTGCGGCGGTCGCCGAAGCCCGGCGCCTTCACCGCGGCCACCTTGAGGGTGCCGCGAAGCTTGTTCACCACCAGGGTCGCGAGCGCCTCGCCCTCCACCTCCTCGGCGATGATCAGGATCGGCTTGCCGCCGCGGACCACCTGCTCGAGCACGGGGATCAGGTCGGCCATCGAGCTGATTTTCTTCTCGGTGATGAGGATGTACGCATCCTCCAGCTCCGCCACCATCCGGGCCGGGTCGGTGACGAAGTACGGCGAGATGTAGCCGCGGTCGAACTGCATGCCCTCGACGACTTTGAGCGTCGTCTCCAGGCCCTTGGCCTCCTCGACCGTGATGACGCCTTCCTTGCCCACCTTCTCCATCGCGTCGGCGATGATGTTCCCGATGGTCTCGTCGCCGTTGGCGGAGATGGCGCCGACCTGGGCGATCTCCTTCTTTCCCTGCGTCCTGGTGGAGAGCTTCTTCAGCTCCTCCACGATGGCGCTGACGGCCTGTTCGACGCCGCGCTTCAGCTCCATTGGATTGTGGCCTGCGGACACCAGGCGCATGCCCTCGGAGTAGATGGAGCTGGCGAGCACCGTGGCGGTGGTGGTGCCGTCGCCCGCGACGTCGCTGGTCTTGGTGGCGACCTCGCGGACCATCTGCGCGCCCATGTTCTGGAAGCGGTCGGGAAGCTCGATCTCCTTGGCGACCGTCACCCCGTCCTTGGTCACGGTGGGGGCGCCGAACGACTTCTCCAGAACGACGTTGCGGCCCTTGGGACCCAAGGTGATGGCAACCGCGTCGGAAAGCGTCTTGACTCCGCGCAGGATTTCCTCGCGAGCCGCCTGGTGGAACGTAATCTCCTTCGCCGGCATGGATCGGCCTCCGATGGGATGAGGGGGCGGGAATGTAGACAGGCGCGCGGAGGTGTCAAGAGCGACCTTGTCAGGAGGGAGTTCTTCGACTACCAACCGCCGCCATGGTCCTTCTCGCTCTGCTGCTCGCCGCCGATCCGGGCGCGCTCGCCGGCAAGGTCACGCTGAGCGGGCTTGCTCCCAAGCTCGCCAACCTGCCGGTCACGCGCGACATGAAGGTGTGCGGCACCACCAAACCCGACGAATCGCTAGAGGTTTCCTCCGGGGGCGGAGTGAAGAACGTGGTGATCTGGTTCACGGACGTGCCGCTTTCCCCCGATTCCAAGCTCGGGAAGGAGAAGCTGGACCAGCAGCAGTGCACGTTCGTGCCGCACGTCCTCGTCGCTCCCCTCGGCGCTACGGTCGAGGTGGTGAACAGCGACAAGGCGCTCCATCAAGTCCGGGCGCAGGCCGGCGATTTCCGGCTGATGAACTACGCAATGCCGGTCCCCGGCCACTTCGTCCCGACGAAGCTGACCAAGGAGGGCGTCTTCAAGGTGAACTGCGACGTGCATCCATGGATGCGGGCCTGGCTCCTGGTGCTGCCTACCAGCGCCTACGCAGTGACCGGCCCCGAAGGTACGTACCGGGTCAGCGATGTGTCACCCGGAAAGCACAAGGTGAAGTTCTGGCACGAGCGGCTCGGTGAGCGGGACGCGGAGATCGAGATCCACCCGGCCCGGACAGCGGTTCACGACGTCCAGTACAATCCGCGCTGATGGTGGCCCAGGTCAATCCCGCATTCCTGATCCCCTGGGTGCGCGCGGAGCTCGCGGAGGACCTCTCCCTCTTCGACGCGCTCTGCGCCCGGGCCCAGGGCGACGGCCTGACGGAGGAGGAAGCGGAGCTGGACGTCGCGGGGCAGCTCGCCGAGCGGCGCGGGCTGCTCGATTCGCTGGAGCGCGCCGCGGGGGAGCTGTGGCTGAGCGAGGTGCGCGAAGCCCGCGGAGCGACGGAGAAGCTGGAGCGTTCCGGAGGAGCTTCCTGCGTGGCCTGGCTCCGGGCGACGCCAGGGGCAGCGGCCCGCCTGGCGCAGCTCGCCCGTGCGCTGACCAGGGAACCGGGCAAAGCGGTCGCCGAGCTGGCCGGCCTCGGCGGCTCGCCTGGTTGCTCAACGCGTTGAGACTGGCAATTGATGCCTGGAGGGTTTATGGAGCGCCCGGCGCAGGCGCGCCGAGGAGCAATCCGATGAAGGACTTCCACTGTCGCGATGTCGGGGGGAGCTGCGATTTCGTCGCCCGCGGACAGAACAACGACGAGATCCTGAAACAGGTGGCCAAGCACGCCGAGAGCGCGCACCAGATGAAAGTGACCCCCGACCTGACCAAGAAGGTCGAGGGGCTGATCCACGACGAGAACAGCGAGGCCCACCGCCAGTCCGCGATGCGGCGCTGAACCGCCGGCGAGCGCGGATCGGGGAGACGCTCGCCCGGGTAGGACATGCACGCGGCCCGGCGGCACTCGGTTAGAGTGCCGCCATGGCCGACTCCGCGCCCGGCACGCAGCTCGCCCCCACCGTGCCGACCCTGCCTGCGCGGCGGACCGGCCGGTACGGACCGTTCGCGCGCTGGCTGTTCCGCAGGCTCTTCGACGCAGTGCCGTTCCCGGTGGAGGCGGTCCCGCCGCTGCGGAAACTGGCCCAGGAGGCGACCCTGGTCTACGTGCTGCGCTCCAGCTCGCTGCTCCACCTCATCTATTTCAACTGGACGTTCTGGAAGCTCCGGCTGCCGCTGGCGCGGGCGGCCACCGGACTGGGGTACCGGATCTTCGGCCCGTTCGCGCGCTGGTACCTGGGCGGGCCCCAGGTCCGCGCCCGCAAGGGTGGCGAGGTGGGCCACGTCCTGGAGTCGGTCCGGCGAGGCGAGGCCGCGATGGTGTTCCTCCGCGCGCCCCGCACGCTCCCGTCCGCCGTCACCACCCTGCCCGACCCCTTTCCCGCGCTGGTGGAGCTACAGCGCGCGCAGGCGCGGCCCATCGCGCTGGTGCCGCTCACCTTCCTCTGGCGCAAGCGGCCGAAGAAGCTTGGCGGCTCCTGGCGCGACGCGCTCCTCGGCGATCCCGACGAGCCGGGAGCGATCCGCACGTTCCTCGGATACCTCTTCAACCGCAAGAGCAGCTACCTGAAGGTGGGCGAGACCGTTTCGCTCGCCGACGTGAACGCCATGAACGCCGGCGCGGAGCCGGCCCGGGTCGCGCGTCGCGTGCGCGGCTGGCTGCACCAGCACCTCGCGCGCGAGACCCGGGTGGTGACCGGCCCGCCGCTCAAGTCGGCGGACCGGGTCGTCGACGAGACGCTGCGCGACCTGCAGCTCCGGCGCACGCTGGCGGAGATCGCCCGCGAGCGCGGCCGCCCGGACGTGAGCGTGGAGAAAGAGGCGCGCAAGGACCTGCGCGAGATCGCCGCCCGCTACAACCCCTTCGTCGTCGACGTGCTCAAGCGCCTGCTCAATTTCGTCTTCCACCGCATCTACGACGGCGTGGACGTGGACGAGGCGGGGATGAAGCGCCTGGTCGAGGCCAGCAAGAAAGGACCGCTCATCCTCTGCCCGTGCCACAAGTCGCACATCGACTACATGATCCTCTCGATGATCTGTGACGACTACGGGCTGCAGCCGCCACACGTGGCGGCGGGCGACAACCTCAACTTCTGGCCGGTGGGAAGACTGCTGCGCGCGGGCGGGGCGTTCTTCATCCGGCGCAGCTTCAAGGGCGACCGGATCTACTCCGCCACCATGGGCGCCTACGTGAAGCGGCTGCTCCAGGACGGGTTCACGCAGGAGTTCTTCATCGAGGGCGGTCGCTCCAGGACGGGGAAGCTGCTTGCGCCGAAGTTCGGCATGCTGACGCTGGAGGTCGATGCCTGGTTGACCGGCGTCAAGCCCGACGCGTACTTCGCGCCGGTCAGCCTCTCCTACGAGAAGATCGTCGAGGCCCGCAGCTACCAGCACGAGCTCCTGGGAGGCGAGAAGCAGAAGGAGGACGCGAAGGCGCTCCTCTCCGCCACCAAGGTCCTGCGCAGCAGGTACGGCCGCATCACCATCCGCGCCGGCGAGCCCATCTCGCTGGCGCAGCTGTTCCGCGAGCGCGGGGTCGACCCGGAGACCTGCACGCCGGAGGAGAAGAAGAAGATCGTGCAGCACCTCGGCTGGAAGATCGCTGCGGGCATCAATGCGGCGGCTCCGCTCGCGCCCACCGGCCTGGTGGCCGCCGTGCTCCTCAGCCACGACCGGCGGGCGCTGAGCGAGACGGAGGTCCTCGATCGCGCCGAATTCCTGCACATGGCCGCGCTGGACAACGGGGCGCACGGGGGCAAGGAGCCGATCCGGCCGCTGGTGCTGAACGCGGTGGAGTCCCTCAGCGCCGACGGCATGCTCAAGCGACACGAAGCCGGCGGGGAGCGCTTCTACGCGGTGCCGGAGGAGCGGCGCATCGCGCTCGACTATCACAAGAACGGCATCCTTCATTTCCTGGTCGCGCCGGCGATCCTCTCCGCGGCGCTGCGATCGTTCCGCGGCCAGCCCGCGCCTCACGCCGAGCTGCTCCGCCGCGCCCGCGACGCTTCCCGCCTGCTCAAGTACGAGTTCATCTTCCCGCCGGGAAAGAGCCTGGAGTCCACGGTCGACGAGACCTTCGCCCTGCTCCTGCGCTGGGGGCTGGTCGAGCGCGTGGGCGATGCGGTACAGCCGGTCGCGCCGGGGTTGCGGATGCTCTCTCTCCTGGCCGAGCTGCTGCGGCCGTTCGGCGAGACCGTGTGGGCGGCTGCGGACTCGCTCGAGCTCCTTCTCGGAAACCCGATGCCCGGGCGGGAGTGGACGCAAAAGGCCCTGGACCGGGGCCGGGCGGCGTACCTCGCCGGGCGCATCCTCCGGGTGGAAGCGCTCACCAAACCCACCCTGGAGAATGCGGTGCAGATGTTCCGCGACCGGGGGGTGGTGGTGGGATCCAAGCTCCAGCTCACTCCGGAGTGGGCGTCCCGGGAAAAGATCGGAGCCCTCGCCAACGAGGCCGATCTCTTCCTGCGGTAGCCCCGGCCGCGCAGGCGGCTCAGGGACCATGCTTGAGCCTTGGACACCAAAGGCGGCTGAGCGAACTGAGCGAAATCCTTTCCTTGAAAGCGGCGGGGGCCCGTTCTAGGTTGGGCGTCTGGATTCAGGGAGAAAACCGATGGAAAAGACTTCGCGCGTCCGAGAGATCCTGAGCTGGTACCCGTCCGACAACCCCGGCACGCTCACGAACCTCTATCGCCTGCTCATGCACGGCCGGCTCGCCGGCACGGGCAGGCTGGTCATCCTTCCCGTGGACCAGGGGTTCGAGCACGGCCCCGCGCGCTCCTTCGCTCCAAATCCGGCCGGCTACGACCCCGAGTACCACGTGCAGCTCGCGATCGATGCCGGCTGCAACGCGTATGCGGCGCCGCTCGGCTTCATCGAGGCCATCGCCGGCAAGTATGCGGGGCAGATCCCGCTGATCCTCAAGCTCAACAACAGCGACACCTTGAGCAAAGGCCACGCGCCCGAGAGCGCGGTCACCGGCTCGGTGCAGGACGCGGTGCGGCTGGGTTGTGTCGCGATCGGCTACACCATCTACCCCGGCTCTTCGGCCCGCAACCACCAGTACGAGAACCTGGCCCACCTGGCGGACCAGGCCAAGGAGCACGGCCTGGCGGTGGTGACCTGGAGCTATCCGCGCGGCGAGGGCATCACCGACAAGAAGGGCGAGACGGCGGTCGACGTCGCGGCCTACGCCGCCCAGATCGCCTGCCAGCTCGGCTCACACATCGTGAAGGTGAAGCCGCCGGGCGAGTTCATCTACCAGCCGGAAGCGCAGAAGGTGTTCGAGAAGTACAACATTCCCTGGAAGACGCTCCCCGACCGGGCGCGGCACGTCGTGCAGAGCTGCTTCAACGGCAAGCGCATCGTCATCTTCTCGGGCGGCGAGGCGAAGAGCAACGAAGAGATCCTGAACGAGGTCCGCGGGCTCCGCGACGGCGGCGCGTTCGGGTCGATCATGGGCCGCAATGCCTTCCAGCGCCCTCGCGAAGAGGCGATCCAGCTGCTCCGCCAGGTGATGGACATCTTCCAGGGGAAGTAGCCCCCAGGGGATCAGGGCTCGCCCGTCTCCGGTTTGTCCGGCTCCGGTGGAGGTTTGACCGTCGCCCACTGCTCGGGCGTGGGCGTCAACACGACGTCGATCTGCTGACCCACCCCCGCGGTCATCTCCCCGGTGCACGGCGCCGCCGCGCACTGCAGCCTGGCCTCGGTGACCGGCCCGTCCCCATGCAGCTCGGGACGCACCAGGCCCACCCTGCAGGGCTTGCCGTGAGGGGCGTACAGCGTGGCGAGGCCGTCGAGCAGGCCGGCCCGGCCTTCCCAGGTCTCGCTGCCGCAGACCGCGCGGACCGCCACCTTGGCGCGGGGCTGTCCCTGGGGGCGGGTGACCTGCACCATGATCCGGGCCGGGCGCTCGACCACGGTGGTCCACATCGCGGGCTTCCGCGCGACCACGGTGAGGTGGCCGGTCAGCACCGCCGTGTGAAAGCGATCGGGCGGGGTGACGTCGCATCTCCACGGCCCCTTCGCCAGGCCGGGCCATTTTGCCTCGCCGAACACGTCCGTCGTGCCCGCGTGCGTGGTCATCCCGTCAGGGGAGGTGCAGCTCACCCGGGCACCCATGATCGGTTCCTTCTTGTCATCCTGGACGTGCACCACCAGCGGCCCCGGCATCCGGAAGAGGAGGGCAAGGATGGCGATCACTCCGGCGAAGACGCACACCACCACCACGGCCTCGAACTTCGCCGCCAGGCGATAGCTCCAGAACCAGGGCGTGAAGCCTGCGTGCTGCCGTCCGACTCCGTTCTTCATGGCACGTATTCCGCGCGGTTGTTGTCGGTTTCCCACACCTCTACTTTGTAAACCCGCACGCGCTCGTCGTCGAACCTTTGCGCGAGCTGCTCGCACAGATACCGGGCCAGCTCCTCGGCCGTGGGATTTCGCTCCCCTTCGCGGAAGGGCTCGATCTCGTTGATGTTGCCGTGGTCGAAGCGCGCGCAGATCTCGACGGCGGCCTTCTTCAGCTCGGCGAAGTCGATGACGTAGCTGGTCCGATCGAGCTCCTTCGCCTCCGCGTGGACCAGCACGCGGTAGTTGTGCCCGTGCAGCGCCTCGCACCGTGTTTCGGAGAGGCGGACTTGATGGGCGGCGCAGAACCAGAGCTGCTTGGAGACGCGGTACATGCGGCGCGCCGTTCTACGCCGCGTCCTCCACCTCGCGCAAGAAGCCCCAGCGGACGAGAATCTGCTTTCCCTGCATCTCCAGCATCCCCCGCCGGGTGAAATCGTTCAGCGCCCTGGAAACCGTCTCCCGCGAGGTGCCGATCAAGCCTGCGATCTCTTGCTGCGTCGGCCGCTCCTTGATCAGGAGGCCGCCATCCACCGGTTCTCCCTGCTTCTGGGCGAGATCGCGGATGGTGCGCGCAACCCGGGCGTAGACGTCGAGCAGCGCCAGGTTGCCGATCACCTCGTCCGCGTGGCGGAGGCGGCGCGACATCTCCGCCAGGATGCCCAGCGCGGTGGTTGGATGTGCCGCCAGGTGGGTCTGGAACGCCTCACGGTCGAGGCAGAGAAGCTCCGAGTCCTCCAGGGCGACGACGTTGGCGGATCGGGGCTGCCGGTCGAGCAGCGACATCTCGCCGAAGAAGTCGCCCGCCTTCATGATGCTGAGGATGATCTCCCGACCGGTCTCGCCGTAGAGGACGATCTTCACCTTGCCCTTCGCGATCACGAAGAGCGCGTCCCCGGCGTCTTCCTGGCTCACGATCACGGAGCCCGCCTCGGCCTGCTTGTGCCAGACGCGCTTCGCCAGATCGGCGATCGTGTCCGCCGGGAGCTCCTGGAAGATCGAGACCTGCCCCAGGAGCTGGGTGTTGTTCAAGACGGCCTCCGCGCCATTGCCCGGCAATCTCCCGCATCGCGCCGGGCGAGACAAGGCCGCTTGACCGCGCCTCGCACCGGGCCTATCACCCCCGGCGATGCGCGCGATGGTCAACGGCGAGCCCGTGGAGCTGCCCGACGGCCTCACGGTTTCCACGCTCCTCCAGCACCTCGGCGTGCGCGCCGAGCGGGTGGCGGTGGAGCGCAACGGCGAGGTGGTGAAGCAGGCGCGGCACGGCGAGCAGCGGCTCGCGTCCGGCGACGTCCTGGAGATCGTCACCTTCGTGGGTGGAGGCTGAACATGGACGAGCTGGTTCTCGG
>WNFT01034944.1_pt1 | contig 15274 bp, 12 predicted proteins | sample 5400191 | NCBI WGS metagenome assembly WNFT01 (sample SAMN13153359, study PRJNA577476) | soil metagenome | isolation source: 80 cm saprolite under Madrone tree | place: USA:California | collected 2016-06-14 | reverse complement strand
GACGGCAGAAAACAAAAAAACCCGCCGCCAAGCCTTGGCAGCGGGTTCCTGGAATAGCCGATGTGGCTTTTATTATTGCCTACATCTCACACCAAAACAACACAGCCGCCAACGTTGACGCCCCACCAGTACCAGGCGGTATTGATTGTGCAACTGTTGTAATTGGTCGTTGTCATTTGTATGAATTCGCCTTAGGAATCAACTTTATACGCTCTCGACGAGACCATTGTCAATCATCGTGATCCTCGGCCCGTGCCGACAACCTTAGTTGGCGTTGCGCGGTAACTGTAGTCAGACTTGCGATAACGTTTCCACCATGAGTGACAGCCGGTCTGATTTTTGCTATTGACCGAAACGTAAGACTTACATATTCTTAGCATCTCTCAGAAGTTAACCAGGCTGGCTCTCAATACTCTGCTAACTGGTCAAAATGCCGGCCTAATTCTTCTCGGCTGATGGATGAGTATTTTCAAGCGGAAAAGTCGATCCGACATAATCATCTTTGCCTCCAGGAAAATACGTATCCGACAGCCTCAATCTGAGGAGAGCTTATGGATGCCCCCGTTCGAAGCTCGCGACCAATCTGGGCCAGACTAAGGTTTGCCCTTTTGGCCACCATCTCTGTGACCGCCGGGTCTACACCGCTCGTGATGTTTCTCTACCGCCCCTTCTGGCTAGTGGGGATCTCCGGCGTTGCCATCCTTATTTCCCTCGCCTATGCGGCTAGACTTGATCCAAAAAACGAAAGGCCTTTGACGGCTATGGAATGCGTGGCGATGACGTTTGCGCCTCTTTCGGAAGGTTCCATTATTGGCTTGTTGTTGTTTCTGCTATACGGAGCGCTGTGGTTGTTGACGTATGTAATCGGCTTCCTGGGCTGGCGGCCAGGGTGGGCAAGCGAAGTTCGCGTTGTTGCTACAGCAGTGTTCGGGTTCATTCTACTTATGGGAGCAGTCGGGTTGACGGCCGACAAGCTCAGGACTTGGCTGTTTCCAGAAATCGGCATCGGCAACGCTCCTCTTCTCCCCTTCGTGAGACCCGGCGAGTTTTCACCGCGTGCATTTCTCGCTACAGTCGGCTTGATTGTTTTTGTTTGCTTGAGCGTCTTCATCTCCTCTTATTTCTATATCCCATTACAGATTTATCTCGTCGTGATAAGCACAACAGTATCTCAGCGTCTCGAACGGCGCAGGCCCTCGGAGCGGAGCCAAACCTTGCGCGCAGCCGCAAAGACGATGCTTGTGGCTTGCGGCTATCTAATTGTGGATCGCTTGCAAACTCGGCATCTCGAACTGGATCGCCTCATTTCGGTGTTCGACATTGTGGCCCATCAGGACGGCTATGCACTTGCTATTCAGCTAAAACTCGACGAGGAAAGTTCGGAACCCGTTAGCTGGACCGAGGCAACTTATTTGAGAAGTGCCACCCGGGCGATTTACCAAGCGGTGGCTGGTTTCGACATTCCTGTCCACACCGTCCTGCCGATGCTGCTGCTCTGCGGTCGGAAGCCCGATAGCACACTAACCACCTTCGCGGAGCAAGAGTCAATTCGCATTGCCGAGATGCCGGAATGGGCGATCATCCAGGATATTGCGGACCAGAAGGTTTCGATTGACAAACTTCGTGAAATAGCTCAATCGCGTCTTGGCCTTCGCATGTCAGGAATGGGACCGGCTACGACAGTTCCAGCGATGGCTGAGGCGCAGAAATAAATGGGAACCGTTGATGCATCAGCCGCGATCCTAACAGCCTTACAATCGCTCAGCGCCTCGGCGTCCAAGCCGTTCAACACCGCTGTGCAGGCTGCGATTGATCGAGGAACTGCGCCACAGGCCCAAGGTCCTTCGCCTCTAAACCCAGCCGAGATGCTCAACCAAATCGCGTTGGACGAGGAACTCGAAAAAGGGTTTGCGCCGGTGCTGCTCCAGCTGGGCTTCAAGATAGAGAACAGGGAGATACTCGACCAATTCACCAACAGTCGAACCGTCACCACTGTCACACACAGCGAATACCTTTTCTATGTAGTGTGTATTCCGAAGTCGATCTTAGAACAGGACAGTCTTCCAAACCTCGGAGCTGTTGGCCTCCTTGGCCACTTATTCGCCAGGAAGAGCCGGCTCTATATTATTTCGCGCGACCTATCGGCCATGGATTTAGTCTTCGATACGATGATGGATGCCTGGAAAGAAGATAGAGAAATCAAAGCGGATTTCATACCCTGGGGACACGTAACAAAGTTCCTGGGTGAGAAGATCGAGCAAAAGAAGATCCAAATGCTAAAGACGATGCTTAAGCTCGAGAAACTTCCGGACATTGGAACACTGCCGCCGGTAGCGGCGCCGACAGCGCTTGCTGAAAAAGAGAAAGCCGACGTCATAAGGATCCTAACCCAACAGGGTAACAGCCCGTTTGGTACGCCTCAGGAGTACTATCAAAATCTCGTTACGACAGCCAATTTTCCAAACCCAGGGCTTTTTGCTGGTCATTGGAAGGGGGATCCGGCGCAGGATGCGTCGTTACTTTTCCAAAGCGCCGAGAATCCCAAAGAATTCCCGATCTGGCATGCTCGGTCCGGCGAGAACAAATTGGGTTGGCTGCTCAAAGCCCTCGTAGAGCAGGATTTGTCGCCCGACGATTCTCGAACTCTAGTGAAGATTATTCTAGATCATCATCTGATCCGCGATCCCGAAACAACAGCAGCCCTTCAAGCGAAGTACTCCCCAAGTCAAACCGCGGAAGCGGTCACATAAATGTCTCCAATCCATCCTAATGACGTTGACGCGCTGGTAGATATTCTTGCGGAGCGGGCAGGCGACTCGCTAGAAGCAGGCACGCCGCAGCAATACTTCGGGAATCTGGCCAATAGTGCTCACCTGCCTCAAAAGTGGCTTCAAGGAATAGCAGGCAAGTTTAGTGGAAACGCGAACTATGACGCGCGAAAATTGGTTAGCTGGGCCATTATCCAGAAGATCAACCCAGACGAACCCAGCTACACCACACTCGGCGCCTTGCTGCGCGTATTACTTGGCCAGCAACTATCACCCGATGTCGCCAAAACAGTTGTAGCAATAATGGTTTCCTATGGCCTCATCCTGGACAAGAAGAAGCTTGACGAGATTAGGATCAGGTATGCCGTTCCGGTGCGAGCGTCCGTACCGGCGGCCGCGGATATCAACTATGGTCCAGATTTCGACTGGCGCGGCCCCGGATCCGATCTCGAACTTCAGGACTTCTTTGCTCCTGACCCGCCATGGCAAGACGTCGGGTTCCTCAGAAAGGCGATGGCGTGCTCGTCGTCGGTCTGCCGGGTTGAAATCGGAAAGTTAACCGGCACTGGGTTCCTTGTCGGGCAGGCGCTGGTTTTGACCAACTACCATGTATTGAAATTTACTAAGGAAGACGATATTCAGGCAAACGCCAGCAAGGCGATAGTCAGATTCGCCGCCTTTTCCAGCGATAAGGGAAACGCTGAGGAAGGTCTTCCGTACAAACTCGACGATGAACCGGTGGTGGAACAAAGCGTCGTCGAGGATCTGGACTTCGTCTTACTAAAAGTTGAACCGAAGATTCTCGCCGAGGAGAGTATTAAGAAAGTCGCGCTTGACCCGACGCTGCCTGCTGGTAAGTCTCCCCTTAACCTCCTTCATCATCCCGGTGGCGATTCGATGAAGCTTTCGACCAGCGGCAATGGAGTGACCGGCGTTTATGAAGATAAAGGCCTACTTCAATATGTCACCAATGCCGCCGAGGGATCCAGCGGTTCCCCGTGCTTCACAGACGATTGGAAGGTTGTTGCCCTACACCACGCGCAACGCTCTCGGGCCTGGGGAAGCGTTCGTGAAGGCATTTTAATGCGCGACATCCTTGCTCGGATTCATCAACATTTGGATGACTGACAATTAGGAGGCTACTAACAGATGAGAAGAATCATTACTGAGAAGCTTCAGGCCGCGGGTGTCACGCCTGGGGTCGACACGTTCTTTGATAAAGTTGTCAAATATGTTCCCGTCGAGATCGTGAGCGCCTGGGTTGCGGTCAAGGGCCTGATTGCGGCAGCAGCAACGCAGTCCAAGCAATCCGTTCTCTGGATTTGCTTCGGCGTCGGCGTGGTGCTCACAGCTCTGTATATGCTGAAGCAAACTGCCGAGCCCGGGAAGCCGCCGGCGATTACTCAAACGGCAATAGCCACCGGTGCTTTCATCGTATGGGTTTTTGCCCTCGGGGAGCCTTTTGCCTCACTGTTGGGCGCGGCCAACCAGGCACTCTATGGTTCTCTTCTTCTTATTTTTTACACGCTTGCTGTGGGACTAATCACGCCCAAAGAGTAGGCGAAAAGCCACTCAACCGTTCGCGACAAAGCCTAAGGTCTTTACAACAATTTCACGGACGGCTTGGTGAGGCAGTTTGTAAGTGCACGTACTTCGTGTCCTGAGGTTTCGTGACCGCCGCTATCCGGATTTAGCGCTTCAATTCGCGCGTCGCGTCCGCGAAAGGCGCGGTAGCCCTCCGCCGGATCGATGGTGTTGCCTACCGAGAATATATATTTGCGCAGGCGCGCGGCTACCTTTTGATCGTATGGACCACCGCCCTCGACAAACGCCTGGTAGGCATCAGCGGTCAACACATCGGCCCACAGGTAACTGTAGTACCCTGCCGAATAGGCGTCGCTAGAGAAGATGTGCATAAAATGCGGCAGCCGGTGGCGCATGACGATTTCATGCGGCATGCCGAGTTCGGCCAAGGTTTCCTTTTCAAAAGCATCAGGATCAATTTTCTTGTCGCCCGCCAAATGCAGTTTCATGTCGACCAAAGCGCTCGCCAGGTACTCGACCGTAATGAAACCCTGGTTAAAGGTTGACGAACGTTTAATCCGTTCGACCAGATCTGGTGGAATTGGTTTGCCCGTTTGGTAGTGAACAGCAAATCGGTTGAGAACTTCCGGAGTTGATAGCCAATGCTCCAAAAGCTGTGAAGGAAACTCAACGTAGTCCCGCGCGACAGCAGTTCCCGACAGCGTGGGATAAGTCACGTTTGAGTTGAGTCCGTGCAGCGCATGGCCAAACTCGTGGAACATCGTGGTCGCATCGTCCCAGGAAATATGCAATGGCTCGCCCGGTTTGCCCTTCACGAAGTTGGCGTTGTTGGAAACAATGGTCGTCACTTCGCCATTAATTTTTTCCTGACTGCGATATGCGTTCATCCAGGCGCCAGAGCGCTTTCCGGCGCGCGCATACGGATCGAAATACCACAGACCAATGTGTTTCTTCGTGGTCTTATCAGTTACTTCCCAAACGCGAATGTCCGGATGCGCAACCGGCACGTTTGTAACCGGCGTGAAGTTAAAATTGAACAGTTGGCCCGCCACCCAGAAAACCCCTTCGCGTAGTTTCTCGAGTTGCAGATAAGGCTTCACTTCATTCTGATCGAGATCATATTTTTGCTTGCGGACCTTCTCGGCGTAGTAGCGATAATCCCACGGCTCCATTTTGATGGCCGCGCCTTCCTTGTCAGCCAGCGCCTGCATGTCCGCGACTTCTTCGTGAACCCGCGCGACCGCTGGTTTCCAAACTGCCTCCATCAATTCCATCGCCCGCTCGGGCGTTTTCGCCATTGAGTTCTCGACGCGCCAGTGCGCATGCGTCGGGTAACCGAGCAACTTCGCACGTTCCGCGCGCAGCGCCAGTATCCGGGTAATGATGGTGTTGTTGTCGTGCTCGTCGCCGTTGTCGCCGCGATTGACGAACATGCGCCAGGCCTTCTCGCGCAAGTCACGACGGTCCGAATAGGTCAGAAACGGATCGATGGAAGAACGCGTGTTCTGGATCAGCCATCCCGTTTGCTTTTTTGTTAACGCAGCGGCAGCCGCTGCATCGCGCACTGATTGCGGCAAACCGGCCAGTTCCGCGTCACTCGTCAGCAGGATGTATTGATCGTTCTCTTCGGCCAGCACGTTTTGACTGAAGTGGGTAAACAGTCCCGCCAAGTCCTGGTTGATCTGCGACAGTCGCGCTTTTGCTTCGCTGCCAAGCTTCGCGCCCGAGCGAACAAAGTTGGTGTAATAAAGCCAGGCGAGCCGCTGCTGCTCGGTAGTCAGTTTCTTCTTGGCTGGTGAATTGTAAACAGCCTCGATACGTTTGAAGAGCGCTTCGTTCTGCGTTATTTGATCGTTAAAAGCAGCCAGTTTTGGCGCCATCTCTCGCTGCACCACCTGAAACTCCGGTGAAGCCATCGTGCCGGCCCACACGCCGTAGACAGTGGTGACGCGATCGAGTGTGCGACCGGAACGCTCTAACTCTGCGATTGTGTTTTCGAAACTGGGCGCCGCAGAGTTTTTCGCAATCTTCTCAACCTCGTCGAGGTTTTCAGCCATTGCGGCCTCGAGTGCTGGTTTGAAAGACGCGATCTGTACGCGATCAAACGGTGGCACACCGCCGTAAGGGCCGGACCAGTTTGCGAGTAGGGGGTTGGCGTTCGCGGGAGCCGGTGACTGGGCGTCAGCGGATTGAATGCTTAACACGTCGATGTTTTTTTCAATTACGCTGCCCAGAACGAGCAGGCCTATCAAGAGTGTTACGAGCGGCAGCACGCGGCTGCGGGCTATCTGGTCGCGCATATGCACCATCTTTCTATGATATGAGATTCGCCGCGCTAAAAATTTCGCGGAAGGGAGACTAAAAGAGGCCAAGTATAGAAGAAGAGCCGTGAAATCGTAAATCGTAAATCGTGAATCGTAAATGGACAAGCAAACTATTCAGTTATTCACGATTTACGATTTACGATTCACGATTTACGCGCTTTGGCTGCTCGGCAAGCCATAGTAGAAATCGCCCTGCATTTCCCAGCATCGCAAATTGAAGCGCCGGCGAGCCCTGCAATCACGATCTCGGTACTCGGAACTCAGTACTCAATACTGACAAAGCGATTTCCGATTTCCAGCCGCTCGAATTACTATTCATCCTCGCGAGAGGAACTTAAACTTCTAAAAATGAAACTTGTTTTTATTCACGGTGCGCCGGCCGTTGGTAAGCTGACGGTGGCGCGCGAACTCTCCCGGCTTACCGGCTTTCCATTGTTTCACAATCATCTGACTGTCGATCTGGTCGGTTCCCTTTTTGCTTTCGGCACTCCGGCTTTTGTCAGCTTGCGAGAACAGATTTGGCTCGCTGCTTTTGCAGAAGCCGCGCGAAGTGATCTCTCGCTGATCTTTACGTTCAATCCGGAGCGCACAGTTAATGAAGAATTTATTCAGAAGACAATTGATATCATCGAAGCGGCGGGAGGTCGGGTTGTTTTTGTTGAGTTGACTTGTTCTGAAGCTGAACTCGAGAAACGGATGGAGCAACCCTCACGGAAAGAATTTGGCAAGTTGGCTTCCGTCGATCAGTATCGATCACTAAAAAGCGAAGGGGCCTTTGAGTTCCCCAAACTTCCAAACGGAATCTCACTCGACACAACGAATAAATCACCGGCAGATAGCGCACTTTTGATCCATGAGTATGTTGCTTCGATTTAGAGAAGCTTCATGGAATTGCGGAGGCGGGTTATATGGTCTTCTCTGTGCAACCTCTGTGGACTCTGTGCCTCCGTGGTGACCTTATTCGCGAAAACTATTCACCACTGAGGCACCGATAACACAGAGGACATCTCAGAGAAAACCAAAGGCTTGTCTAGAACGTGAACTTCACCGCTAACTGCACCTGTCGTGGATCGCCGACGCCCTGCCGCAGAAAGCCGTCGAAGTTGAACAGCGCCGCGGTGGTGAGTGGGTTGATGTTGTTCTTGCTGTTAAAAGTATTGAACATCTCGATGATTGGGATTAGCGCGTAGCGCTCACCAAACTTGAACGGACGCTGTAGTCGCCAATCAAACGAGAAATACTTGTTATCTTTCCTCAGTGAATTACGGTTGGTTGCGGTACGCACCTCCGGTGTAATCGGCTGGGCCGAGCGCGCCTGCACCCGGAAGTTACCTTCCAATCCCCAGGGCATTTCAACGAACGTAAAGAAGTTGAACTTGTGGCGAATATCGCGATCCGACAAAGCATAGTCGAAGCTAAGATTGAGAGGGTCAAAGGAACGATCGGTGAATGGGTCGCGTTCATTTGAGTCATCGTCCTTATCTTTCGAGAGCACGTAGTTCCACTCAAACTGATATCGATTGCTGAAACGCTTTCTCATGCCCACCGTAAAGCCATTGTAAAGCGATTTGCCAACGGCCTCGGTGACAAAAACATCGCCAAGTCGGATAGCAAAGAAGCCGGTGCGGCCCAGATTAATAAAGCGAGTCAGATGAACACCCTTCGAGTGTGTGAAATCGAAATACAGTGACAGGCTGGGCGCCAGTTGCTGCTCAAACTGAACGTTCGCAGTGTAGATTCGGGGGTTCGCGTAGTCCTTGCTGAAGGTGCGGATTCCGCTAAAACAGGGGAATGGGTTTCCCAGACAGGAGCTGGCCGTCGGCGTCACCAGGCCCGGCCAGGTCGGACGAATGCCGGGATTGGCAAATAAGCCACCGGCGATGGTCTGTTGTTGCACGCCGTTGGTGGTAATCGATTGCACCTGCGCCAACATATTCTGGCGGGCATAATAAACACCATAGCTGCCCCTCAGCACCGACGTTCCCTTCTTGGAAATGTCCCAGGCAAAGCCGACCCTTGGCTGAAACTCTTTTTCGGGACTGTGCTCCGTGCCGTCAGACGGGAATCGCGGATCACTCAAAGCAAATCCATAGGCCGTTTGCGACGGCGGCACGATAACGCTGGGCAAAATCTGAGCCTCCCAACGCAGACCGTAATTGAGGACAAGGTTTGGTGTGATCTGCCACTTGTCCTGGGCAAAGAGTGCATAGTCTTCATTCTTAATGCTGGACGCGCCGGCAGCGTCGGTGGCTGGTCCATTGCGTCCGGCGCCCTGCAGGAACAGCAAGAGCGGGGTACTTGCGTCGACACAACTTGGCACATTCAGATCCGTCCATGTGCCATTTCCACACTGGCCGGCATCCGGGCCGAAACCCGGTCCCAAAGAAGCTGGTGATGCGGTATTGAAGAGGTAACGGCCGGTGAAAAAGCCTCTAAATACCTGGGTGTTAAGAGTGTGTAACCACTCGCCTCCGAACTTAACTGTGTGGTTGCCCGAAATGATCGAGAAGTTGTCCTTGACATCGGTACGCCAGAGTAACTCATCGATCTTTGGTTGCAGGAAAAATGGATTACCAAAGCGAAAGGAAAGTTCGCTTGGATTGAAGCCACCGCCCGCGCCGGTATCAGCGGCAAGGTTTGAAGGAGTAGCCGCGCGAGGCCGCTGCTCGCGTGTATACGAGAAGTGGGCTTCGTTTAGTTTTGTCGCAGAGACCGTAGAGAAGAGATTGACGTTGATGTTGTTGATCTTTGATGGACCTTCAATGCCATTGGCTGAAGTGCCATAAGTAGCAACATCGAAAGTTTGGTTAGTGTTCTTGGAGTAGTCAAAGTTGTAGGAGATCGCAAGCTGGTTCGCCCGGTTAAGATTAAAATCGGTCTTGCCCAGAAAGGCATAGTTTTTGATCGGATGCTTCACCGGCAATCCTTCATTCACGCCACTGGCGGTACTGACAAAGCTGATCAGCGCCCGCCGTTGGCAATCGGAATTCGAATTGATTAGCGCCTCGTTTGCAGTAATTGTTGGCGTAGCGACAGGACAAGGAGTCGGACCAATTGGATCGCTTAAGTTAGCACGCGTGAGTCTCTCGCGAATGCCTTCCAGCGCAAAGAAAAAGAAGGCCTTGTCTCGGCGAATGGGGCCCCCGATGGTCCCACCAAATTGTTCGCGACGAAAATCCTTTAGCGGTTTTCCATCTGAAGTATGAGAAGACAGCGCTTCGAGACGTTGAAAGTAAAAAAGACTTCCGTGCGTTTCGTTCGTCCCGGATTTGCTGATCACATTGATAATTCCGCCAGCGGTGCGGCCAAATTCGGCAGTCGCTCCCGTTGCTACAACCTGAAATTCCTTTACCGCTTCCAGCGTGATGTCGATTGCCGCGCGTTGGCCACCGAGTTGCTCGCCGAAGAAACCATTGTTGTAATCGCCACCGTCAAGACTAACGTTATTGAAGGTGCCCCTTTGACCGGCGAAGGTTATCTCGTCGCCGTCGGGTCCCTGAACCACGCTCACGCCGGGCGTCAGCGTCAACAGATCTTCAAACTTGCGGCCCAGAATCGGAGTCGTGCTCACCGCAGTCTCATTGATCGTGGTGCTTGATTCTGTCTTGATCGTGTCGACGGTCGGAGTGGCTGTGATCGTAACCGTCTCTTGCACCGAAGAAATCTTCATCGAAAGCGGAAGATTCATAGCCTGGCCAACGGTCAAGTCAGCCTTTTCTACGACAAGAGTAGCGAATCCCTGCTTCGTCACGGTGACCGTGTATTTGCCAGGGGGCAACTGCAATGCTGCGAAACGACCATCCTCGTCCGTAGTCAGACTCCGGGAAAAATTTGTTTCCGTGTTCTTGAGTTCGACATCGGCCGCGGGCACCGCCGCTCCGTTTGCATCGAGGACAGTCCCTTGAATAGTTCCACTAGTTATTTGGGTTTGAGCCAGCGCCGGCGCAGCCAGCACGACGATCGCGAACAGACAAAGACTCAATCCTTTGACCTGGACGGCCAAGGAGCGAAGCAGGGGGTTGCGCATATTTTTCTCCTGTAGAAAAGATCTGACTTGCAATTCAGATCAGGTTCAGAATGTTCTTTGCGGTAGTTCACTGCGAAGGCGCGCTAATCTTATTAACGTCGCGGAGCGGTGTCAATGATTAGTTTTGTAGATTCGGTTTCGTGAAGCTTCAGGGAAAACGAGGCTTAACAAATTCCCGTGCTGGCCCAGCAGTTTGTCTTTACGAATCAGTTTTCCCCACTGCTACATAATCCGCTGGTTTCGCAAGCATTTCCTGCAAACGGTTGGCGTAGCGGCCGACGTGCAGACCGTCCATTAAAGCGTGATGAACTTCTAACGAGAACGGCAACAACGTGCGTTCGTCCTCTTGTGCAAATTTTCCGAATGCAATTCTTGGGACCGAATCTCCACGCCCTCGCTTACGGGCGTGCGCAAAGCTTGTAAAGGATACCCACGGTAAAGTCGTGAAATAAATCAAATCGTCCCTAGGCGTAGGTTTGAAGACTTTTTCCGAGAGCGCTACACTTACAGAATTTTGCGCGCGAGATATGAAGCTATCGAAATCCTCGTTGTAATCGAAATACGCAAAAGTAAAACTCTCGTCCGGCAACAGCACTGTGGTTCCACCATTAATCACCTCATGAATGAGTACTTCGTTGTCGCGTAAACGATATCGGAACGGTTCGATTTCGTTCGCGGCGCGGAGCGCAAAGTAATGATAGGCGAGCGAGACGCTGACATCCGGCCGGCTGCGCAGGAATAGCAGGAGATTTGTTAAATCGAGGCGAGTACAAACATTGAAGTACGGATTGTCGTAACTCAGGAAGAATTCAAACAGATCACGACGCGACCAGGTTGCTACGTCAAGATACTTTGGCATGGATGAATTGTACCTGCTTCAATGGCCAGTGCAATAAGTCAAGAAGGCATCAACAAACAAAGGTAAAATCATGCCGACGCTCCGCGTCGAGGATTCGATTTGTAAGGCTTTTCTCACGACTCGCTATATCTATACACAAAGAGTATTCACGCAATGCGAGATGCGACCGGATCGCGTCGTCGTGCCGGACTCTACCTTGTCGTGGGTCGACGAATACAGAACCCCGACTTATCGGGGTAGCGACCGGGTCTGCGGAGCGTGGAATTCACCGTCATTGTAAGTCTATTCACTTATCTTAATCGCGGTGATAGGAAGCATACTATCCCTATTGAAATGGTTGCGCAGATCTTAATGAAACTCATTTCTCTAAACGTCGGATTGCCGCGCATTGTCGAGTGGAACGGCAATCCGGTTGCGACCGGTATCTTCAAAGACCCGGTGCCGGGATCTGTCAGGCTGCGCACTCTGAATCTTGATGGGGATAGGCAGGCTGATTTGTCCGTGCACGGCGGCGTGAGCAAAGCAGTCTATGCCTATCCTGCCGAGCATTATGAGTTTTGGAAAAAAGAATTGCCGGCTATGAAGCTGCCTTACGGGATGTTCGGTGAAAACTTTACTACCGAAGGCCTGTCGGAGGACTCGGTTAACGTTGGTGATCGCTTTCGCATCGGCAAAGCTGAGGTGATGGCGACTGAGCCGCGCCTGCCTTGCTACAAACTGGCCATCAAATTCGGACGCGCCGACATCATCAGGAAATTTCTGCAAAGCCGCCGGACCGGATTCTACTTTGCGGTGCTGGAAGAGGGAGCGGTTAGAGCTGGGGACGAGATCGAATTGATAAGCCGAGACGCCAATAACATCGCCATCGCCGACATTACGCGGTTATACGCATTTGAGAGGGATGACCTGGCGACGTTGCGCCGTGCAGTGAAATTGACGGCGTTATCCGAAAGCTGGCGCGAATACTTTGCGCACCAAATTCAAAAACTTACGGGTTGAATTGCCTTTGTTTGGAGTGCGGCGGCCTGGCGCCGCTTTGGCCCGTGAAACGATGCTGCGCAATTTCCCGGGCAGCCCTTCGACCCACTAAGATCGAGATCAATCGCGTTAAGACCAAAGCGCCGCCGGGCCGGCGCACTCCAAAAAGCTATCGCATTTACTCTACGTGTCTTTGTAGGTCCTCTTTTATCGGCGCTCATGCGCGGCTAACGACTTTTCAATTCCCTTCCTTCATTGTATTTTCTAGTCAACGAAATTACCGTAAGGAACAAACGCTATGTGTCGAAACATTAAAACCCTTCACAACTTCAAGCCACCGGCAACTGATGAAGAAATTCGCGCGTCGTCATTGCAGTTCGTACGCAAGCTCAGCGGCTTTACCAAGCCATCGAAAGCTAACGAGGTCGCCTTCACCCGCGCCGTGGATCAAGTAGCGCAAGCAGCCCATCAGCTGCTGGAGTCCCTGGTGACCAATGCGCCTGCCAAAGATCGAGGGGTTGAAGCTGAAAAGGCCCGAGCCCGGACGGCAGAGCGCTTTCGTTCTCCCGTTGCCGAACACGCACCGTGACAAACATCGACAAACCTCAGGTCGACTGCGGGGAAAGCCATTGCGCTAAATTGCGAACGTAGGTCTTTACGTCTTCGAGTTTCTTCGGCTCGCGCTTGATGCCGTCTCCCGGTTGCTCAAGAATAAAACTCGGGCCACCGCGATCAACATCCCAGTTGTAGTCCACAAAATGATGGAAGCTGGATTCCGCTACGCCTCGTCCCAGTTTGTTGCCGTGCTTGTCTTCAGCACTCTCGAACGCTACAACCAAATTGAACGGACGACCTGTCGCCTGACTAACGCCCGTGGCGATTACCCGAGCGTGGCCTTCCGCCTGCGGCACTCCAACTCCACCTTCATGCGGATGCGCCGGGAAGAATTCAATCAAGCCCGCAGGCGAACCGGCACTGCGCAGTAATTCATGAACTGGTTCGACCGCAGTGACGCGTTGGTAATCGCCGTTGCGGCCCGAGTGATAATTGGGCCAGGAGATTGAAGGCGTGTCTTGATCGTCCGGCGCCCGTCGAGACTCATCCGGATCAAGGTTTTGGGAGTGAAAAAAGTGTGCAGCACCAATGCCGCCGATAGTACAAATCGAAGAACCGAGATCCTGATGATCACGGGTCGCGAGAATTCCACCACCGCGCTGGCGAAAGCGGGTGACACCTTCGCAATCCTTAACTGAAAGCCCGTCGCCCGCATCGACCGCGAAGAGCCACAGTTCGTCAAAATCTGAGCTGTCCAACTGACTTAAGGTTGGATCATCACCCGCTGCGTTATGTTCACGGTTGCGCGCAGTGACTTCACAAAGTCGATCGCCATTTTCATGCTCGAGTGAGTCGAGATGCTCGTGCAGCAACGAGAAGCGGCCGATGTTCCAATCATCTTCAGTAAATGGGATACTAGTTTATAAAAGAATTCGAATTGGCATCTCTTAGAGCCTCGAGAGGAATCGTCGTCATAGTAACGTGCATGCTTCAGTGAATTCGAGACGCGGCGCTCGCGGGAATAGCTTCGCAGCATCGCCGTATCCCAGGTTGCACAAGAAATTCGATTTCACGTGACCGGAAGGAAAGAACTCCTGCTCGCACCCTTCACATTCCTTGCCCGCCCCGAAAAACTCTTCATCCAGCTTTCCGTTATCAAAGCCCGACATCGGACCGCAGTCAAGTCCCAGTGCGCGCGCCGCAATTATCAGATAGGCGCCTTGTAGTGATGAGTTGCGCCTGGCGGTCGCCTCGATGAGTTGCGGGTTCCCAGCAAATAGATCGCGCATCCCGGGACTATGCGGAAAGAGCTTCGGCAGCTTCTCGAAAAATAGTAGATCGTAGGCGATGATCACGGTGACCGGTGCAGTCATCGTCTTTTCCACATTCCCCGGAGCAAGCGTCGGACGCAGTCTTTCTTTTGCTTCCTGTGAACGAATGAAAACAAACCTTGCCGGAGAACCATTCGCGCTCGTTGGTCCCCACTTCATCAAGTCATACACTTGCTTCAGCGTGTCATCAGTAACTGGTTTATCCAGCCAGGCGGCGTGCGTGCGTGCTTCGCGGAACAGTTGATCGAGCGCGGCATGACCAATTGGGTCGCTCATCTCCCACCTCCTCGTTAGTACGCGGTTTTAGTAGACAGTATCTTAAGTGATTCAGGAGTCTGAGACTACCGGCCGGCAATTCCGGTAGTGTCCGCTAGCGTGTTGCTGAGAAAGAAAGCAGGTTGCGCGGCGAGTTACTGCGAGGCAATGAGGTCAGTACCACCTCGCGGTAGCGGGTGGGTTGTCGATGGGGCAGCTCTAACGCCGAGAGGATCTGATTTTGCCTAGCGATCTTGTTTGGGAGGAGACCCACCCGCTACCGCGAGGTGGTACTGACCTCATTGCCTTCGAACCCTCCCTTTCTAATTGCCGCGACGATCGATAGCACGATGAAAAGGACCAGAGTGAGTAGCTGCGCAAATAGGAACGGCGGTTCAGACTGCGTCGGGGCCAACGCCTTCAATATGGAAATTTTCTGGAAGGACTGCGCGATCAAAACAAAGACATTCAGATAGAGGGCTACCATGGCGGTGATGACATAGATCCAACGCCAGGCGCCCGCAAGCTTGCGAGCGTAACGAGCAAAGATCGCAACCGCCAACACGAACATTGAAATAATGCCGACCCCGATTGCGGGCGTGAAGCCATGGAAGGGAAAAAAGAACCCGGTC
>WNFT01002964.1_pt1 | contig 15277 bp, 15 predicted proteins | sample 5400191 | NCBI WGS metagenome assembly WNFT01 (sample SAMN13153359, study PRJNA577476) | soil metagenome | isolation source: 80 cm saprolite under Madrone tree | place: USA:California | collected 2016-06-14 | reverse complement strand
GCGCGTCGCAGGCTGTGACTTTCTTGTGATGTATCGGCAGCCGCGCCGATCGCTCCCGTCGCGTCCGGCGCTACTTTGCTGGCCATAGATATTCCTCCGAAACGGTAGATGGCACTAAGAGACCAGGCCAAGTAATGCTGCTAGCAGTGCAACATTTTCTCTTACCTGATGTAATGGTATAACACTCTAGAAATTTCGGGCTCAAAAAATGCTCAAGAAATTGACTAAAGTTGTCAAAAAGCGCTCAATAAGGTCAATGGGAGGTGAATTTCACTTGCTACATATGCTACTGACGACTATACTTGATCTGAGTAGATCAGGGTGCGTGCCCTTTGCTCAATGGGCTCTAAAAAATAGAGGAAGTGGTATCAATGGACGATCAAGGCAGCCAGGATAACCAGAGCCAGGAAAGTAGTGATGCCAGCAGCATCACCGATCAAAACGCGATCCTGGTTGAGGAAGATGACCCGGCTTTTTTATCACGTAAAGAGGTGTTGCAGGGCAGTTTGCCTGGGAACACGCGTGTGCGGATAGTGCGTCCGAGCCAGCAGTCTTTCCGGCGTTTGAGTACTGGACTGCTCGAAGCAACGGAGTTAACGCAGGCTCCACATGGTGGTTTGTCGCGTGCGGTGTACAATATTAAGCGTGTGCTTATCGGTGATCCTAATGGTGGTGGTTCCTACATCGTAGCGAAAGATAACCTGGGTACACTCCCCGGGCTTCTTGCTGCCGCTTCGCTCATGATCGACTATGTATTGACCGTTTCGGTCAGCATCTCCTCCGGTGTGCAGAACCTGGCCTCACTTTTCACCGGCCTGGCACCTTACGTCGTGATCATTGATGTTGCGCTGGTCATCTTTGTGACGATTGTCAACCTGCGAGGTGTGCGAGAATCAGGCTCTATCTTTGCGATTCCTACCTACATCTTTATTGGCAGCGCACTTTTGCTGATTATAGTAGGTGTTATTAAATCCTTTTTTATTCAGCATAACCCCGTAGTTGGTCAATTCCAGTACGCGAAAGCTATCGAACCACTCACACTCTTTCTGATTCTCAGGTCGTTTGCCTCTGGTTGTTCGGCGATGACAGGTGTGGAGGCGATTTCTAATGGTGTGCCCGCCTTTAAGAAGCCGGAACCACGCAATGCGGCGATTACACTGACATGGATGGCTGTCATCCTTGGTACACTCTTCATCGGCATCACTATTCTGGCGACATCCTTTCATATTGAGGCGAACGCGGCGGGAAATCCTACCGTCATTGCGCAAATAGCCAGGCAGGTATTTGCAGGGCCGCTGTACTTCATGTTCCCTGTATTCCAACTGGCAATTCTACTTATTTTGACTCTGGCTGCCAATACCAGTTACTCCGACTTCCCGCGATTAGCCTCACTGCTAGCAAGAGATAAATTTCTGCCTCACCAGTTCTCATTCAGAGGTGATCGCCTGGCGTTCTCTACAGGCATCCTGTTCCTGGCGGTTCTGGCAGGCCTCTTACTGGTTGTGTTTAGCGGCAATACTACGCAGCTTATCAATCTCTACGCAGTGGGTGTCTTTATGTCGTTTACGCTTTCGCAGGGCGGAATGGTGCGCCATTGGTGGCGATTGCGCAGGGAGCAAAAGGGATGGCTGCGCCGCCTTGCCATCAACGGTCTGGGCGCATTCACAACATTGCTTGTGAGTCTGGTTATAGCCTCTACCAAGTTTCTTGAGGGTGCCTGGATTGTTGTCGTGCTGATCCCATTGCTCGTGCTCATGTTTCTAAGCATCCATCGTCACTACCAACGTGTTGAACGTGAACGTATCACCGATATTCCTATCCATCCAAAAGATATTCACCATCGGCTGATCGTACCAATTGCCGGGTTGGATCGCGCTGCAATTCAGAGCCTGGCCTATGCCCGCTCTATCTCATCCCATGTCACCGCTGTGCATATCGCGGTTGATATGAACGATGCTAACAACGTACGTGATCGCTGGCAGCAGTGGCAAAAGCACCTGACCGAAGATGAGGAGACGCATCTGATCATCATTGAATCTCCGTATCGTTCGCTAACGCGCCCGCTGCTGGCTTACATCGATACAGTGCATGAACTCTTTCCCAATGATACGCTCACAGTAATTCTGCCCGAATTCGTTGTTGCCCATTGGTGGGAGCATCTCCTGCATAATCAAACGGCCCTACGTCTGAAAGCGGCTCTGCTTTTCCGTCCAGGAATTGTTGTGACGAGCGTTCCGCAGCATCTGAGAAGCAGAATTCGGAGGTCTACCTCCCAATCATCATGATAATCACGAACTGAAACCTCTCGACGGTACGATGCATCTATGATAGACTTGTTTTGCCCTTAAAACGGGCATGGTGTAGGGTGATTGATACGGGGTACCTAAATTAAGAGGAGTCACCATGGATGCTCATGATACGCACTTTTTCGAAGAGACGCGGCCAGCCCGCTTGATTGCTGTAGGCAATCGGATCGATCTCCATGCCGCAACCAGCGGAGAAAGTTTTTCATTGGAGTTAGAGCGCATTGTTGGGCTGGCTGTAGACCACCTCGCACATGATCGACCCAACCTGGTCGTGCTGGGTGAGGTCCTGGGACTGCCGCTGGCATTGACCGGGAAACGTGGATACCTACCCCGGCACATGCATACATCGAGTGTGGCGATGAGTATGCTGGCTTTGGCATATACCCCGCGTATATTTCATTACCGTCGTATCTTTCCGGGTATCTCTCTGGTAAGAGCCTTGCTCCTCTCGCTGTCGGATAGAATGTACCGTCCCTTTACAACAACGCTCAGCCGACTTGCTGCTAAACATAACATTTATTTATCGGCAAGTACTATTGCCCCCCATGTGCGCCTTTCGACCTCTATGGTAGGTATTGCCAGGGTGGAGCGGCGGCAGGAGAGCAGAGTCTACCTGCCCGATGGACCGGAAGTTTACAATACCGGGTTTTTGTGGGGGCCTGATGGAAACCTCATCGGGACAACCGACAAGGTTTTTCTGACCGAGGGTGAGAAATCGATCCTGGATTTGACTCCAGGCGACCTGGAGTGTGTGCAGGCATTTGAGACTGAGATGGGCAGGGTTGGCATGGCGATCAGCCTGGATGCGTTCACGCCTGAATACCTTGAGAAATTGGATAGCCAGGGGGTGCGGATAGTTATACAGAATGACGCGAATGATGGGCCATGGGCGTCCGCCTGCAAGACGTGTCAATGGCAGCCACAGGAATGGCTCAACTCTGTACTTGGCTCTTTGCAGGATGAGTATCGGAACCTGTATTATAATGTATGCTCTATGCAGGTTGGAAACTTTTACGATATTCCTTTTGATGGTCAATCCAGTATCACGAAGAAAAGTGATCATGAACCCGATCCGCAGTGCAATTTTGTGGGGAATGAGGGATTTGTGCATACTCTTACAGGGAAACCAATGAAAGGAGAAATTCTCGCCATGTCACCCTGGGTTATTGAGGACCCAATCTACGCAAAACCTGGCCTGCCGGTCGAAGAGCGCCGGGCGGCCCTTGAGCAGATAGGAAAGCAACTCCTGCCGGGCGGTGCGCGTGCCAACCAGTACTGCGAATCTGTGATCTGGGCTGATGTCGAGGTTCCTGTGCCTTAAGCTTGACACTTGCGCTTTCTTGCCTGAGACGATAGAATATGAGAGGTTCCACCTGTTCGGTGCAGTGGGATCATGCAGGATTGGTTTATCGTCCCCCATCCCAGCCATGCATTCCATGTAGCCAACCCCAAGAAAGGTAGCAAATAAGCGGAATGACCATTATAACCCGTCCTCACACAATCGGTGAGTTGCGAGAAAGTGGATATAAAGTACTCTCTGTCAAAGAAGAGATGCGGAAAAATCTCATTCAGAAGATTCGTCAAGGGGAAGAATTGTTCCCCGGGATTATCGGCTACGAGGATACGGTTATCCCACAGGTCGAAAATGCCATACTCTCCGGCCAGGATATCATCTTTCTGGGTGAACGTGGCCAGGCCAAGACACGCATGGCCCGCAACCTGGTTAATTTACTCGATGATGAGATTCCGGTAATCGCCGGGTGCGAAATAAATGATAATCCATTTGAGCCCATTTGTAAGGCTTGCCGTGATATGGTTGAGGAGAAAGGTGATCGTGTAGAGATTACATGGCTGCCACGTGATAAGCGCTATGGTGAGAAACTGGCTACCCCTGATATCACCATCTCTGACCTGATAGGCGAGGTAGACCCCGTACGTGTCGCAGAGGGACGCTACCTCTCGGACGAATTGACGATCCACTATGGTCTGATTCCTCGTACGAACCGCGGCATCTTCTGTATTAACGAATTGCCAGACCTGGCCGAACGCATTCAGGTAGGCCTGTTGAATATCATGGAAGAGCGTGACGTGCAGATTCGCGGCTATAAGATTCGGTTGCCACTGGATGTCTATGTCGTTGCCAGTGCTAACCCCGAAGATTATACGAATCGCGGGCGCATCATTACACCGCTGAAAGACCGTGTTGGTTCTGAGATTCGCACACATTATCCGCTCACGATCGAGCATGAAATGCAGATCATGGAGTCGGAAAGCAACCACTTCAGAACTGAGGGCATGGAGATCATCTTCCCGCAATTTATGAAGGAAGTGATTGCAGAAATCACTCAGTTGGCACGCCGCAGCAACGATATTAGCCAGCGTTCTGGCGTCAGCGTGCGTGTCTCTGTTGCGAACTTCGAGAATGTCCTCAGTAATGCAAGTCGACGAGCGTTGCGCCTCAAAGAGCGGCAGGTCGCTCCTCGCGTGAGTGATCTTTCCGCTATTATCGCCTCGACGAGCGGCAAGATTGAGCTTGATACCGTGGGTGATGTCAAGGAGGAGCGTGTCGTACAAAAGCTTGTCAACTCAGCAATAATCGAGGTTTTTGGTGAGTACTTTGAAGTGCGTGAATTTGAACAACTGGTAGCGGGTTTCGAGCGTGGTCTGAACGTACAGGTAGGCGATGATCTACCATCCATGGAATACGTCACCCAGCTCTCGAAAGTCGGTGGCTTAAGCAAAGCCGTTGATAAGCTCAATGGCCGAGGTAGTCCTGCCAGTATCGCATCCGCCGTCGAGTTTATCCTCGAAGGCCTGCATTTGAACCGTCGGCTTAATAAGGATGAAGTGAACGGTAAGACTCGCTATCGGCGATAGGAACTACCCATCATCTCGCCTGAGCGAAGCGCACTCCTTGCCGTTGGATGACGCGCAGCGTAGCTACGAAAGTAGCGTTTCCAACGGTCTAGCAATCAGCGCGAAAGCGGCGTTGGCGAGGTGGATAACAAGGAACAGGACATAATTTCCATGTTCAAACGCTTTTATAAGAACCGCTACGGTTACTCGCGCTGGGATGGCACCCAACGCATCGAAGGACTGAATGCCGATGATATTCTCGATGCGCTCTCCGATGATTATATGGAGGGTGGCAACCTGCAACAGGCGCTAAGACGCCTGATGCAGGAGGGCATTCGCAACGAGGATGGGAAGCGTACTATGGGCCTACGTGACCTGCTGGAGCGCATGCGGAATCAGCGCAACCAGCAGTTGAACCGCTATAACATGGCCTCCGGAGTGATGGATGATCTGCGTGAAAAGCTTGAGGAAATCAAGCAGTTAGAGCGTCAGGGCATTCAGCATCGCCTGGATGATGATTCTATGCAGGGGCAACAATCATCCCCGTCAACAGACCAGCAGTCACCAGCAGGACAAGAGCAAGCAGATCAGCCCTCGGACCAGCAGCAATCTTCAGGTCAGCCACAGAAGGGCAATCAATCCCGATCTGGAAGCCAGCAAGCAGGTCAGCAGGGTGAAAGCGGCAGTCAGCAGGGACAATCCGGCGAGGGTGGTGATGATTTAACACCTGAGCAGAAGCGCAAGATGCTCGAGATGATTGCAAAACGGAAGCAAGACTACCTGGACAAACTTCCGAATGATATTCCTGGCCAGATTAAAGGACTCTCCGAGTACGATTTCATGGATGACGAGGCTCGTGAGAAGTTCAAGGAATTGCTGGAAAGCTTGCAGCAGCAGATGATGCAGCAGTTCTTCCAGGGCATGCAGCAATCGTTGCAAAATATGACACCTGAAGATATCGCCAGATTGCGTGAGATGATTCGTGATCTCAACAAAATGCTGCGCGAGCGTCAAGAAGGTCTGGAACCCGACTTCGACTCGTTCATGCAGAAATACGGCGATTACTTCCCCGGCGTCAATTCTTTGGATGACCTGATCGAGCAGATGCAGCAGCAGATGGCCGCCATGCAGGGCATCATGGACAATCTCTCACCAGAGCAGCGGCAAGAGTTGCAGGACCTCATGGAACAACTGATGGGAGATGATCGCATCCGTGTTGATCTCATGGAACTGGCGCAAAATCTAGAGGCGATGGCTCCGATGGATCAGGTACGGACACGCTTCCCATTCCGGGGCGATGAATCGCTGCCCTTTAATGAGGCCATGCGTATGATGAGTCGGTTGCAGCAAATGGAGGGATTGGAAGACCAGCTCCAGGAAGCGCGGCGGCTGGATAACCTGGAAGCCATCGATAGTGAGAAGGTCAAAGACCTGCTGGGTGACGAAGAGTATCAATCAATAGAGCAATTGAAAGAACTCATGAAGGTACTGGAGGAGGCAGGCTACATCGAGAAGAAAGGCAATCGATGGGAACTCACTGCTCGCGGCATGCGCAAGATTGGTCAGAAGGCGCTCCAGGATATCTTCAATAAGCTCAAACGCGATGGCTTTGGTCGTCACATCAGTCCTTTCCGGGGAGTAGGTGGTGAGCGCACCGATGAGAGCAAGTCTTATCAATTCGGTGATCCATTCCTGCTCGACCTGGAAAAGACGCTGATGAATGCGCTGCATCGTCGTGGTGTAGGAACGCCGGTCGGACTGCAAAAAGAGGACTTTGAGGTTTATCGCACAGAGTTCACGACGCAGTCGTCGACCGTCTTGATGATCGACCTCAGTATGAGTATGGTCTACAATGGCTGCCAACCTGCCGCGAAGAAGGTCGCGGTAGCCCTGGAGAGCCTGATCCGTTCGCAGTTCCCGCGTGATAACCTGTATGTTGTGGGCTTCTCATTTGTCGCTCGCGAATACAAGCCGGAGGAACTGGTAGAGATGGGGCGCTACGATAACAGCACTGGAACAAACATGGCACATGGACTGATGCTTGCCCGGCAATTGCTGGCGCGTCATCGCGGTGTAAACAAGCAGATCATCATGATTACCGATGGTGGCCCAACTGTCTGGCTGGAAGATGGTGAATGGCAATTCGGCTATCCGCCAAATCCTTTTGCCGAACAACAGGCACTGCTGGAGGCTCAGCGCTGTACGCGTGACGGGATCACCATCAACACCTTCATGTTGGAAGATGATCGCTGGATGGTTGCTTTTGTCAACCAGATGGCGTCAATCAACCACGGTCGTACATTCTATGCAGATAAGAACAACCTGGGTGAATACCTGCTGGTTGATTATCTGAATAGCAAGAAGAAGTTTATTGCGTAATTTATTCGCCGAGGGCTTACGCCAGCTTGCTATCGAGTTGACTGCACAACAGTCGGAACAGTTTGAGCGCTACCGCCAAGAACTGCTGGACTGGAACACGCGAGTCAATCTAACGGCAATAACAGATCCAGAGGAAGTTTTGCTTAAACATTTCCTTGATTCGTTGTCTCTGTTAATGGTCTACGATAGACCAGGTGTGCGTTTACTCGATATCGGGGCAGGCGCGGGCTTCCCTGGTCTTCCTCTCAAAATAGTACGCCCTCAATGGGAGGTGATGCTCCTGGAGGCCACCGGCAAAAAAGTCACCTTCTTGCAACATATCATTGAGACGCTGCAACTCAAAAACGTTGTAGCCGTGCATGCGCGCGCTGAAGAACTGGCGCACAAACCCGAATACCGCGCCAAATTTGATGTTGTGACGGCTCGCGCCGTTGCGTCTCTTCCGATCCTTCTGGAATATGCCGGGCCGTTTTGCCGATTGGGTGGTCAAATTATTCTCTCGAAAAAAGGCAACCTGACCGAGGAATTGACTCAGGGTAAGCGTGCCGCCCAGCGGACTGGGGCAATCTTGAAGAATAATGTTACTGTGAAACTGCCAGGTCTTGATGATGGAAGGAGATTACTGGTGTGGGAGCAGGTGGGAAAATGTCCGGTGCAGTATCCCAGGAGTGGGGCAGCGATAGCGAAGAGGCCGCTCGGTGAAACTTCTGCCAATAGGTAGATGAGCGTAGGCTCACTTCACCCTAAATGAGAAAATTAAAAAAACAAGCGGACTGCTGTCAGCCGCTGCTGAAGCGTCGCATTTGATAAACCAGTCGATGGAGCAAGATCAGGAGTGTTCCGATGAGATGGCGGGCTAGGACGCCCACGAAGATCGCCTACTAACTCATGAGCAGCAACCAACGAATAGTGGAACCACTCGATGGCATCTGAATCGGCGCGCGAAAGCATCTGATTATCTTTCGGATTCTTCGTCTCTTTGCTTAGGGTCGATCTCGATAAGGCAGCAAACTTGCTCAACACATCCGGGGGAGAGGAACCAACCAGAGAGATCAAACAGTCAGCTGGAGAGGACCAGGTCCGCCACAACTGGATAGTGATCGCTGGGATAGAGGGATGATTCGTGGTCTCGGACGATCATCGACGAAGTGGTCTGAAAAGAGTACTTCCCATTGAGGATCAGGATCCAATCGATACGGCCGGCCATATGATGGCGAGCTGCCCAGTACCGCTCACCTTCAAAACCATGGAAGGTGTATGAGGCTTCGGAGTCCTCCCCTCCAACTGCCAGAAACGTATCAACAAAGCCGCTTGCACGCACGAGATGGTAGCACATATCAGTAAACGTCGTTTCCACAGAGATGCGGTAGCCTGGTGCCCAGGGATTGCAGTTGAAGTCCCCGGTAAGAATAACTGGAAGCTCATTTTCCTTAAGTTCTGAGAGGTGTTGCAGGATCAGCTTCGTTCCTTCCACCCGCGCCTTCTCCCCGATATGATCAAGATGCGTATTGATATGGAGAAGCTCTTTTCTCTCGTCGAGCGTTCTCAACCTAGCCCAGGTAGCCGCGCGGACATAGACAGAGTCCCAATCTCGCGACCAGCTCTGAGGCGTTCTACTCAAGTAGAACCCACCGGATTCAAGGAGTTCTAAGCTGGTTGGCTTCCAGTAGATCGCGTTGTAATTATGCAGATCTGGCTCATCAGTCTCGGGACCGAGCATATATTCGTACTCAGGCAGGTGCTGTTGATAGGTCTGAAGATTGCCGTCATCCAGTTGCTGAAATCCTATGAGGTCTGGAGTATAGCGCTTGATAGTTTGGACGTTGAACTGAGCCCGTTTCGCCCAGGAGTTCTCCCCATCATCTTCGGTATTGATCGCGCCGGCTATGTTGAAGGTCATGACTCGGATACGAGACATAAGAATCTCCTTGGACAACGTAGGTAGATTGTTTGATGGTCTGTCATGCTTCAGTCTGCTCCACCTCGTGCAAATTCATACTACCTTGTTCCCTTTTTTGATTGCTTTCTTCTCGATCCCTAGCGCTTCATAGACGCGCCTGGTGTCATGGGATAGAAACACACTGCTGAAATCTGAGACCAGCACTTCAGGGATTCCATACTTACTTTTTGTGCCGTTTTCTTCTCCCACGACGCTGAGCCAGGAACGCATCAAGATCGGAGCGCAGAATACGATACTCTTTGCTGATGTCAAGGGCAACCAGTTCTCCATCGCGTATCCATTGTCTTACTGTTTCAGGATGAACGCGCAACTCTTCGGCAATTTCCTCAACGGTGAGCATTTTTTCTGGCATAAATTCAATCCCTCTCGTATTTAAAGCCTATTCTATTGCATGAGGATGTGTGAGTCAAGCTGCATCTATTTGTGGCTGTATTAAGCTGTATAAAGCTTGACGAAAAGATATGAAATAGTTTATACTTGTGCTAAGTAGTTTTAATGCCTTAATGGCGCTGGCGGCATAGAAAGCAAGAGATAGCCAATGACGCACCACGTTGGAGTGAGGTTACTGAGACGAAGCAATCATCCCGAGTATTAGCAGTATGGTGAAGCATTTCTGTACTTACAGGGTTGATGGTACGTGCCGATCACGCCCTTGCCATGATCAAGGGGATGTCCACCAAGCTGTACAACGCTCCATGTACAACCAGGACTTTCTCCTTGAGAAAGAGATCAAGTATGACGAGTGATAATATTGAGCGTGGTGTGCGAGGAGAGACGGCTGTATTAAATTGCCTTGTCCAGAAGGGTTTCGAGGTTCTGATTCCATGGGGCGGACGTAAGCGTTACGATATCGCCTACTTCGTCACAGACGAACACAGAAACTTTGGTTTCTTTGTTCATCACGAGAGCTATCTTGTGCGCATCCAGGTGAAGATAGGCCGGTTGGCCTTGGATGAGAGCGGCATAGATTTTAATACAACTAGTGTGCACCCGAAAGGTAATAAGCACTTCAGGCGTGATTATGTTGGAGATGCCGAATACTTCGGTGTGTATTGTCCCGAGCTAGACAAGGTATACATGGTGCCAGTATCGGAGGCCCCGAGAAGTGGGCATATGATTCTGAGGCTGACACAGCCAAAAACGGGGCAGAAGGGCGGGTATCACTTCGCGAGAGACTATGAGGTATAAAAAAGTGACCTTCCTGCAGCACATCATTGAAACGCTTCAACTGAAAGATGTGATAGCTGTACACGGGCGTGCCGAAGAACTGGCACACAAACCCGAATATCGCGCCAAAGCGGATATTGTTGTGAACTTACCGGGTCTGAATGATGGCCGTCACCTCCTGGTATGGGAGCAGCAAAAAAGTTGCCCGGCGCAGTTTCCCCGCGGTGGCTCGCAGATAGCAAAGAAACCACTGGGAGAAACTGCCAATAACCGCTGACTATGCTTCCTAAAGGAGTTCTACTTTGCCCTGGGCTGTATTTTTCTCATTCGCCGGTTGGAACAGGCCGGGCTTTTCTTTTGAGACCTCTTTCTCCTCAATACTCTTTCCTTCAGAAGTCTGTGCCGCCTCGTGGATTTTCTCACGGTATTGATAGAGGTAGTCGAGCAGGGAAAAAGCTGCCTGCGCATTGAGGCGTACCTGTGCGTCCGGGTCATCCTCAGAAACAATGTGCAGTTCTGAGTTGACGAACTCGAACCTCCATCCGTATACATTCATGGGCGCTATATTGATAGTATTTTCCGTCGTTGGTGTGATATCCATGTCCATGTTGGACTCCTTTCTGCCGGTAAGCTACGCGTATTTCCTCCCCCGGAAGAAGATGCGCAAGAGCCGCCGTACTATACGAACGACAATGGTGATAATAATGGACTCTACAATCCATTCCCAGATGCGTGACCGTCTTCGGCCGCGCTTCCTGGCTTTAAACATATTTAATATCTCCTCCCTATTCAGGACTTTGTATGCAGATGCCTCTTTGTTTAGCACGTATCTAAACGGTAAGAAGTGGCAATGCAGCTTACCTCTCGAAATCTCCAACTGGCTCATCTGTGGATCAGAGTTTCAGCCACTGCCCATGACGAGGCTCATGACGCTTTCATGGCGCTTCCTCCTTATACTAGGAGAGGAGCGTCAGCTGAGGAGTGGCCCCAGACCAGAATAGGCTAGAAGTCACAGGAATATCGGCCAGTGGTGTGAATGTTGTCATTCATGTGTAGACGCGTTCAAGTACACATAATCTAGAGAGGAAGAAAACGTTGTGAGCCGTGACGAAGATCGCAGAGAGAACCAGCCTGCTCAAGATGAGCCATCGAGAGCGCTCCAACCTGGTACTCCAGCGCCTGACTTTACCTTACAGAGTACGCCTGATCACTCGGTTTCTTTGAGCGACTTTCGCGGTCACCCCGTGATTCTCGCCTTCTATCCTGCCGATTGGAGTCCCGTCTGCGGTGACCAAATGGCCCTCTATAACGAGATCCTGCCGGAGTTTGGCCGTTTCCATGCCCAGGTGCTCGGGATCTCCGTGGATGGGGTCTGGTCTCACGCCGCTTTTGCCCGGGACAGGAAGTTGCACTTTCCCTTGCTCGCAGACTTCGAGCCCAAGGGGGCAGTCGCCAACAGGTATGGGGTGTATCGTCGACCCGATGGGACGAGTGAACGAGCCTTATTTGTGCTTGATGCCCAGGGGATGATTCGCTGGAGCTATGTCTCTCCTGTCGGGATCAACCCTGGTGCGGATGGGATTCTCAGGGCCCTTGAAGCGTTAAAGACGGAGGAGACCTCTCAATGACACACGAATCAGCAACGGCCTCGCTCACGCCGCCAGTGGGTGAGCGCGATCATCAACAGGGACCAGCAACCGCCCCGGTGACCCTGGTGGAATACGGGGATTACGAGTGTCCTTATTGTGGGCAGGCCTATCCCATCGTCAAGGAGATCCAGCGACGTTTGGGGGAGCGACTGCGCTTTGTCTTTCGGAACTTTCCCCTGACCCAGAGCCACCCGCATGCTGAGCATGCCGCGGAGGCCGCGGAAGCTGCCGCCGGTCAAGGGAAGTTCTGGGAGATGCATGACTACCTCTTTGAGCATCAACAGGCCCTCGACGACGCGCATATAGTCCACTATGCAGTCGCACTCCATCTTGATGAGGAGACGTTCGTGCGCGAGATGACGGAGCACGTGCATACCAATCGCGTGCACGAGGATTTCCTGAGTGGGGTACGCAGTGGAGTCAACGGCACCCCAACCTTCTTCATCAATGGGGTCCGCCACGATGATTCTTACGAACTGGAGACGCTGCTGGCTGCAATCGAGGCCGCAATGTCTTCCTAAAAAGGAAAGGTGTGCCGGTTCAGTCCGTCACCTGAACGGTGTAGAAAGGGTGACAGCTGAAGAGAAGAGGGAAGAGCAGGGCCTGAGCACCGCCCAGCTCGTGCTCCAGACGGAGCCAGGCAGCCAGCCGTTTTGTATTGGTGGGTCTGCTCCTGGTCATACGTGGTTCTCCCCGGCAGCAGTGGGTTGCTGCTCTCACGGTTGGAAGGCCAGAGGGGCATCTGGTTCGTCCACTACGCTGGCTTGCCCGTCTTTCACCACCACCAGGCAGCGTTGTGGGGTAGGGTCTGCTCTACCTTGTATGCTGACATCAAAGCCCTGGGTCGTGTCGTCATGAAAAATTTCAGCAACCGAGATACTATCATCCATCCTCATATGAAGATAGTCGACGGCACATTGCTTCACCTTCTGTACAATTTGATCGTCCATTGCACGCGCGTCCTTCAAGGTCCTTCTCGGATGCACCCTGTCCTTTGTAGTGTCAAGTCATCACGTTGAAGATATTGTATGTGATGCATCCGGGATAAGCAAGAGATGTGCCAGGGAGAGACACCCACGACTGGCAGCAGATCCGGCCACTGCTCAAGGATACGGCGCAAATCAACTATGAAATCATCAGGCCGGTCATCCTCTGCGGCAAGACCCCGAAGGAGAGAGGCGCGGAAACAGGCGTCTCACCGCGCACGATATATTATCGATCCATGGTCCGGGTCGAGTGGTCTGTCATGTTGCACCATTCCCTCACATAGCGCCTTGCGCTTCTCATGGATGAGGCGGTACAGCGTCTCTCATTCTGTCAGGTGTCCAATGAGCCACCACCGGCTTGCAATTTCCGTTCAGATGTGTTATATTGCTTGCATGAGCAAGCAATATAACACATCTGAACCATCAGAGGAACAGCACAAAACGAAAGAGCGCATCATCGCCGCAGCCTCGAAGGTGCTGGCAGAGAAAGGATATGACGCGACAACGTTGAGGGAAATCTCACGCGAAGCCCAAGCTGCACCAGGGCTGGTGCATTATTACTTTGGTGGCAAGGATGAGCTGCTCGTTGAGGTGCTGCAAGCGGCTGGTCGGCGTTTCCACCAAAGAATGGAACACCTTGTCCAACATGCGCCTGCCGATCGGTCTCTCGAAGCGGTATTGACGCAACTTCGTGAGCGGGTCGATCTGGAACCAGACGTGTATCGTCTGCGCTACGAATCGTTCTCACTTGGCTTGCACAATTCCGTCATCGAGCCGAGGGTGCGAGAACGACTGGCACAGCGACGCAACGAGATTGGCTCGGTCATGGCAAAGGTCTTAGAGAACAGTGAGAGAACAGATGGTGCGAAGCGTTCTTCTCTCGATCCAACTATTCTCGCGGCTCTCCTGCTCTCCATTTTTGATGGGCTGGCGTTGCAAAAGATCATGGACCCTACCTTCGATCTTGAAGCTTCGTATCACTTGCTTGCGCAGATGTTGCATGGGTTGCTCGGATTTGGGGGGGAGCGCTCTTTGTGACGAAGATCGCTTGTTAGAGCCATCAAGGGGATGTTTCGCCTTGGGAACAAGTGCATGAGGATGCCTCATCACCAGGACGGCTTTGAACAGCTTTTGCCTCCTCCTATCGTTTGTCTGTCATGTTGCTTGCTCGCACAAGCAAGAAAAGAAAGGAATTGTTCATGAGTGCCGTGGTACTGAAGGCGGGAGAAGGACACACGCTTCCTCTCGGTCCTATTCACATGCTTGTCCAGGAGGATGGGACGCATACACGGGGAACCTTGGGCCTCGCGGAATTTGAAGTGGCTCCTCATGCTCCCACACCGCCTCCTCATATCCATCATGCGCATGAAGAGGGTTTTTACATCCTGGAAGGCGAACTGGAGTTTCTGGCAGGGACGCAGACGGTGCGGGCCAGTCAAGGCACGTTCGTCATGGTGCCCATTGGAACCGTCCATACGTTCAGTAACCCAACTGAGAAGCCGGCTCGTTTCCTCAACACGTTTACGCCTTCCCTCTATCTGGGCTACTTTGAAGAATTGAGCACCTTCATACAGGCATCCGTTTCTCTCAATCCGCAACAGTTGGCTGAACTGATGGCTCGCTATGACACGGAGGTTGTTTCCTAACATGGTTTTTTCCCGCTCTGCCTTGCTTGTTCAAACAAGCAAGGCAGAGCGGGTGGTGGAGAGAGGCCTGCAACAGGTGCAAACATCTCTCAACAGAAAGGATTGATCACATGAGTACCACACCTTCTTCTGCCTCCAGGCTCCGCGCAGAGTCCTTCGCCGATGGCTTGACCGTACGAATCGACGAGCGCGGGAGCGGCCGTCCCATTCTCGTCTTGCATGGTGGGGGCGGACCGCAGAGTGTGTCTGGCTTCGCTGCGGCACTAGCAGAGCGTGCATACGTGCTCTCGCCGACCCACCCCGGCTTTGGGGGTGAGTCCCGGCCGGA
>WNFT01002667.1_pt1 | contig 15277 bp, 22 predicted proteins | sample 5400191 | NCBI WGS metagenome assembly WNFT01 (sample SAMN13153359, study PRJNA577476) | soil metagenome | isolation source: 80 cm saprolite under Madrone tree | place: USA:California | collected 2016-06-14 | reverse complement strand
ACCCCCTGGACGACGCCTCCTCAGCGAGGGCATTCGTGGAGGGCGTCTTCGAGATCATCGACGCCCAGGGCGACGTGATGGCCTGACTGTGAGGGTGGCGGCGTGATGAATGAGCGCGAGCGGACCTGGCAACACCCCTCCCTGGCTCCGCATCCAGCGACTGATCCGCTCGATCCTCGACGTGCGCCGGGGCCCCGCCACGCGGCCCGTGATGAAGGCGACTCTGACGAAGGCGCTTCGAGAACGGGAGAAGATCCGGCGCGCGGGGTGGTTCTCGTGACGCCGTGCTTCACCGACCTGGCCCTGCTGCCTTTGCACCTCCCCCGTTGGCAATCGCGTGGTCGATGCCCAGCGGTGACTGAGAGGTCATCGGTGGCCCCCCGCGGCCGGCGTCATGAAACGGAGACACCGGTCGCCGTCGCACGGCCGCTCCGAATGCTTCGCACCGTACTCCTCGTGAATCACACAAGAACCGCACGGATGCACATAATTTATATAAGAAACATAAAATATATTTTTATACCTTGACAGCGGGCCTCTCCGCGGTCCATCGTCTTGCTGCGGTACAGGTGTCGGTGCGTCATCGAAGCGGGATGATCGACGGCGCGCCTGCTTCAGCGTCGCGACCACATCGCGAGGTGCAGTGAGGCTGCGCCTCTCTGGTGCATGGGCGGCTCTCCCGTAGAGCCGCAGCTCGCGTCAGTTCCTGTCCTTGCTCCTCCCGTGCTGCGTAGGGCCCTCGGCTGGCCCGCACCCTCTGCGCATGACCTGCGTGCAGAGGGGAGAGGACGACCGCCGTGGTTCCTCGTACGTCTCCGCCCCTGGTCGCAATCTTCAACTCGCGTGACGAGGTGATCGAGGCCCTTCGCTCGGCCCTCGAGAACGACGGCTTCGCGACGGTGACGGCCCGGCTGGCAGAGATCCAGAACGGGACGCTCGACCTGGTGGCGTTCATCAAGGTGCACGCCCCGGACGTCATCGTGTACGACCTGCCCCGCCCCTATGAGGCCCACTGGAACTTCCTCCGATTGATGAAGGAAACGACCTCGCTGAAGGACCGATTGTGGATCCTGACCACGACTGACAAGGAGGCGCTCGAGGCCGCGGTGGGAGCCTCCGATGTCGTCGAGATCATCGTCGGACAGCCGTACGGCGCCGACGATGTCGTCGAGGCGGTGCACGTCGCGCTCGGGACCCGAGTTCCCGAGAAGAGTCAGGGGTGACCGATGCAGACTTCCGCGTTGCGGCTCTCTGATGGACCCCGTCTCGATGGCGTCCGGGTACTGGTGGTTAACGATATGCGCTCCGTGCGGCAGGTGGTGACCGACATCCTCGAGTGTGCTGGCGCGACGGTCATCCCAGTCGATTCCGCCGAAGACGCGCTGGAAGTGCTGCAACGCGAGCGTCCGAACGTGCTCCTCAGCGACCTCTCGATGCCGGAGGGGCAGGACGGCTACTGGCTGATCGGGCAGGTTCGCGCACTACCGCCGGAGCGCGGTGGCACCACCCCCGCCGCCGCCCTCACCGGCTACACGGGCCCCGAACACCGCGCCCGCGTGCTGCGTGCGGGGTTCCAGTACCACGTGCCGATGCCCATCGGCATCCTGGAGTTGACCGGCGTCGTGGCGATCTTGGCGTTGAAGGCGTAAGCCCTGGTGCGTATACGACTGCCGACAGGCTGACGCTCGTCCTCACAGTCGTGCTGGTGACGCCACTCGCACACGGAAGCCCTGTCGATCCGTCGCAAAGTGTCTTCAGGCGGCCGGCCGGGACATCTCTGTACCTAGGGCGGGTCATGAGCACTTCACCGGGGCGGCAGCGTCCACGCACCGATAAGGGATGTTTCGTCAAGAGGGCCTTTGTCCCGTCTATGCTCCCCGCGGCTGCGCTCGGTACACGTGGCGAAGTCGCCCGCCAGTGACGTGAGCCGAACGCGATCGACCGGCTCGGGGCACCATCCCTGCCTGTTCGACTGGCTCGCCGATCGACTCCGGGCGAGGAGCCGGGATCTAGCCGATTCGCACGCCGGCCGCCCGCGCCGCCATCTGGGCCGCGATCTCGGCGCGCCAGTCGGCGTATGGGCGGTAGCCGCGCGAGCGGCGGCACAGGTCGTGGGTGATCTTCAGCAGCGTCTCGTCGTCCATCGACATGTCGAGAGGCTCCGCGCACGGCTGACGCATGTACCACGGCGTGTCCACGAAGCACTCGAGGTTGTTGCCTTCAGCATCGGGGAAGTACAGGCTCCAGGCAATGCCATGATTGATCGGCGTGATCGGCTTGACGCTCGCGGCCATCAGTTTCCGGTGGAGCAGGCGTAGCTCGTCGAGCCCGTCCACCCAGAACGAGATCTGATTGATCACCGGGCCGAATATCGGGTTGACGGTGTTGGGGGGAATGTTGGCGGGCTTGCCGGTGGCAAGCACGATCTGGTGGTGGTCCTCAGGGCTGCGCGACAGAAAGACCAGCTCGAAGCCGAGCGCCTCACCCCGATCAGTGACGGAAAACCCGAGCAGATCGCAGTAGAAGCGTTCCATCGCATGGATGTCCTGGACGCTGAGGCCGAAGTGGCTGAACCGCAAGCGCGGAGGTCGCGATGTTGCCGTGCTCATCTCGCTCCTCTCTTCCTAACCCAGTGTCGGGTCGAGCAGCACCTTGCCCACACCGGTGCGCTCGGCGACGCGCCGGTGCGCGTGAAGGGCTTGGCTCAGCGGGAAGACCTTGTCGATGATCGTCTTGATCCCGCCCTGGCCGGCGCGCGCGAAGGCCTGCTGAAGCCCGCCCGGCTGCTCGCGCGGCTCGCCGATGATCTGGAGCTGGAACAGGTAGAGCCGCCGGATGTCCAGCGGCACCTCGACGTGGCCCGAGGCGTTGCCGGCCGTGACCAGCCGTCCGCCGCGCGCCATCGCGGAGATGACCTGGCGGAACAGCTCGGGGTCAGCGATGTTCTCGCAGACCAGGTCGGCGCCATGGCCGCCGGTGATCCGCATCACCTCCTGGGTGAGGTCCCGCGCGCGGTAGTTGATCCCGTCGTCGGCACCGACGCTCACGGCCGCCTTGACGCGCTCGTCGGTCCCGGCCGCCGCGATCACCCTGGCGCCGTTCCATTTGGCCACCTGCACCGCCGCGCAGCCGAGGCCGCCCGAGGCGCCCATCACCAGCACCCAGTCGCCGGCCTTCACCCGACCGACTCCCTCGACCTGATTGACCGCCGTTGCGAGGTGGCGTCCGATCACGGTGGCCTCGTGGAACGAGAGGTTGCTCGGGATCGGGGTCGCGTTGCCCGCGGGGACGCGCACGTACTGAGCATAGCCGCCCCACACGTCCACGCCCAGGAACCGCACGCCGGCGAGTCCTGGCAGGTTCTTCGCCGCCGGGTCGTCGGTCGGCACGAAGAGGCTGACATAGACCCGCTCGCCGACCTTGCGCTGCTTGACGTTGACGCCGACGGCGGCGATCGTGCCCGACGGGTCGACACCGAGGATGTGCGGCAGCGGAGGCACGCGCACGTATGCCTTCTCGCGCACGGCCAAGTCGAGCGTCCGGTTCACCGATACCGCGCGGACCTCGACCAGGACGTCGTCGGGGCCGACCTTCGGCGTCTCGATCTCCTCGTAGTGGAGGACCTCGGGCCCGCCGAATTCACGCATCACGACGGCTTTCATCCGCGTCCCTACCCTTTCGGCATGCTGGCTACCCTGGCGAGCAGGAGGATCGCGCCGGCAAGCGGCCCGCGTCAAGGGCGTCGACTGGAGGAGCTGGCCCACTTTTGTTACAGTGACCACACGTTCGGGCTCGTGATCGACGGGAGCGCGGCGCTTGAGAGCCTTCAAGAATCTTCGTGAATTCCTCCAGCTGCTGGACGCGGAGAAGCAGCTCCTTCGGATCAGCGACGAGGTGAATCTCGAGCCCGATCTCGCCGCTGCAGGACGAGCCATCACCCAGCTCAGTGAGACGAGCCCGGCGCTCCACTTCGACCGCATCAAGGGCTACGACAAGGCCCAGGTGGTGCTGAACGTGCATGGCTCGTGGACGAACCTGGCGCTCATGCTCGGCGTGGAGAAGAATGCCTCGCTGCGCGAGCAGTTCTTCGAGTTCGTCCGCCGCTACGAGCAGTTTCCCGGAACGATCGAGCACCATGACGGCGCGCCCTGGCAGGACGTGGTCGTGGACAAGGACGTGAACCTCTTCGAACTGATGCCCGTGTTCCGTTTCAACCGCGGGGACGGCGGCTTCTTCATCGACAAGGCCTGCATCGTCAGCCGCGACCCTGACGACTGGAACAACGAGGACCTAGAGACCGTCGGCATCTACCGGCTGCAGGTGAAGGGCAAGAATCGGCTCGGGATCCAGCCGGTTCCGGTGCACGACATCGCCATCCATCTCGACCATGCCGAGCAACTGGGACAGGATTTGTCGATCGCGATTGCCGTCGGCAACGAGCCGATCATCCCGGTCGCGGCCAGCATGTCGGTGTCGTACGGCCAGTCCAAGTACAAGATGGCGGCGGTGCTCCAGGGCAAGCCGTACCCGGTGGTTCGAACCGGCAAAGGCCTCAATGTCCCCTGGGGGTCGGAATACGTGCTGGAGGGTCGCATCCTTGCTCGCCAGCGCGAGCCCGAAGGCCCGTTTGGAGAGTTTCCCGGTCAGTACTCCGGGGGCCACCGCTATCCGGTGATCGAGATCGACCGCGTTTCGCACTGCAAGGACCCGATCTACGAGGCTCTCTATCTCGGCGTGCCGTGGACGGAGATGGACTATCTCTGCGCCGTCAACACCTGCGCGCCGCTGTACGTGCAACTCAAGAAGGAGTTTCCCGAGGTCGTCGCGGTCAACGCGATTTTCACCCTCGGCTTCATTGTCATCGTCTCGACACAACGCAGGTATGGCGGTTTCGCCAAGGCGGTGGGGTTGCGCGTGATGACCACGCCGCACGGCCTCGGCTACGCAAAGATCGTGATCGTCGTCGACGAGACGGTCGATCCGTTCGACATGAAGCAGGTGATGTGGGCGGTGTCGACCAAGGTGAACCCGGCGGGCGATGTGACCATTCTGCCGAATCTTTGCATCGACCTTCTCGATCCGGCATCCGAGCCCGCGGGGATCTCCCACAGGATGATCATCGACGCCACCACCCCCGTCTGGCCCGACCGGCGCGGCAACTTCGGCCAGGCGCTGGACAGCCCACAGCAGACGGACGAGTGGCGAAAGAAGCTCGGCGCGATGCTGAAGGAGCTACGGACATGAGCCCGGCGGAAGACGGCAAGCACGGCCTCGCGTGCCCGCGGTGCCGCTCCGGGACCATCGAGGTCTTGACCAACTCACCGGTCCCAGGTGTGTGGACGATTTATAGCTGCACGACCTGCCTCTATGCGTGGCGCTCGACCGAGCCGGAGGAGAACACGGACCCGGACAAATATCCGGCGGCGTTCCGGCTGAAGCCCGAGGACCTGGCGAAATTCCCCCTCGTGCCGACGATCCCGCCGCTCCGACGGAGTTGAAATTCATTGGCTTCGTTGGCCGCGCGATGTCGAGCGCGGCGTGCTGTACCGCGTCGGGTACGTGACCTCGAAGTCCATGGCTACCTGGAAACGCGCATGTAGATCTCGATCTCCTCGACCGACAGCAGGCCGTCCTTGTCGGTGTCCGCGGCGTCGAAATCCTTGAAGAGCGCGTTGACGTATTCCTGCAGCGTGATTCTGCCGTCGACCTTGCGCCTGACGGCCCTGAGGGCCTCGGGGCTGGCTTCCTTGAGCTCCTCGATCACGAGGTAGCCGGTCTTCTGCTTGTCGCGAAAGAAGAAGGACTCGACCACAGCTCTGTGGAACTCTTCGCGATCGAGCTTGCCGTCGCCGTTCCTGTCGTGCGCCTGGACCCAGGGCTTGGCATCAGGGGTCGGCCCCATCTGCGCCATCACCGGCTCACCGGCCAGGAACAAGAGCATGGACGCAGCGGCGAACCAGCAGAACGCGGTACGCATCATCGATCCCCTCTCAGCCCTGAATCTTCCAGCTGCCGTCAGGCTGACGGCAGGCCGTGCCGTAGGCCTTCTCGCTCTTGCCGCTGATGGTCACGTTGCTCTGAAACTCGCGACAGTACGTGCCGCTGGACTGGTAGGTTCGGACGGGCGTTATCGTGCCCTGGTGCCCGGTGTCTGGGTTCGTCCACGGAACGGCCTTGCCTGTGGGAGCCGACTCGAGCGCTCGCTGCTGCGCCTCGGCGGCCAGCCGCTTGTCGCGCTGGTCAAGCGCGTTGCCAGCGAGGCCGCCCAGCAACGCGCCGCCGATGACCGCCCCCGCGATGGCTGCCCCGCCCCCGCCCGCCGCGGCAGCGATCAACCCGCCGAAGGCGGCGCCGCCGAGGCCACCGATCGCTGCCTTCGGATTGTCCTCCATCGTGGCGCAGCCCGTCGCAAAGGGCATGACGAGCAGCAGAACTGCTACGCACCGCAAGACTGGTCTCGACATGAATCCTTCCTCCTGATCGCGCGTACGTCCGGCGGGCGGGGATGCTATCACGGCTCTGAACCCCCGGGCGCTCGGGCCCGGAATGGACCCGGGCCCTTGACGAGTGCCGATGGGGCCAACGGCCGCTAGATCGCCGCTTGCCCCATGATCTCGACCAGCATCTTCGGATTGGCGAGGCTCGCCTGGACCGTCGCGCGCGCCGGTGTGTTCTGCTTGTCCACCCACGCGTCCCATACCGAGTTCATGTCGGCGAAGTTCCGCATGTCGGTGATGAAGATCTGCGCCGAGAGGAGCTTCGACTTGTCGCTGCCGACCCCCTTCAAAATCCCGTCGATCTTTCTGAGAACCTGCTCGGTCTGGTCCTTGATGTCGGCGGACGGGTCCTCCGCGACGATCCCAGCGAGATATACGGTGTCGCCGTGGACGACGGCCTGGCTGAGACGCGGCCCCACTCCGTGACGCTTGATCGCCATTGATCGTTCTCCTTTGTGAAAGGTGTCAGCGCTGCGGTCCTCACCTACGCTCGAACGATTACTGCTTGACCGGCACTCAAGGGGCGCCGCAGGCCGAAGTCTGCTCGCGCCGATCATCGTGAGTGCCGGACGTACCGGTCGAGACCGCCCCGTGCGTCGACAAACCGCCCCGAGAGTCCTTGACAGTCCCGTCGTCCGCGCTGTCCGGTGACGGACTACGGTGAAGCGTCCAAGCTCGATCGGGAAGAGGGTTCGGGCCCTCCCGCCATGGCGGCCACATTGTATACGGACCCGCGCGGCGCAATTCACCCGTCCGCCCGCTCGCCGGAAATGTCGGCGGCCAGGACGAAGGTCAATGCGGCGGCCGCGAAGAGGCTGGCGACGCCCACCGCGTGCGCCCAGCCCGAATCCGCAAAGATCATCAAAGCGCTGCCGCCGAGCAGGGACGCGATCGTGAACGGCCCGAGCCGCGCGGGCCGGCCCGGGGCGGACGCGCGGGGGACGTCGACGGCGGACGCTTCGATGCCCTCATGCGTGTCCAGGCGGCCGCGAAGAAACAACCCGAAGAGGAGCACCAGCGCGGGGACGAGAACAAAAGCGCCCGCGCCAACGCCGATGAGGACGGCGACCAGCGTCGAGCGCTCCGCCGCTGCCTGCTCGATCGTGAGCCCGGGAAGGAAGCGAGGATACTGGGCGAAGGCCCAGCCAGCCACGATGGCGCCGACGGCGAGGCCGGCGGACGCACGCGCGGCCTCGAAGTGCCGGCGCACGACGAGCAGAAGTGTCAGGACCCCGGCGGTAGCGGAAGTGCAAACCATCACGAGGCCACCTCCTCTCGTGAGGGCGCTCCAGAGCGGCGGCGCGTCAGCCCGGACGACCAGGAGGCTGGCGATGGCGAGCGCTCCGGCCACGAGCCCCGCCAGGAGGGCGCGGGCGCGGAAGTCGCGCTCGAGAGTGCGCTGTCCGAGGCGGCGGGCATTGCCCGCCAAGTAGACCGCGGCCAGATAGCTCGACGTGGCGATTGCCAGTGCGCCGACCGACACCGAGGTCGGGTTCAACCAGCTCCCGAGCAGGTCCCCGCGCGCGTTGCCGACGGGCACGCGGCCGGAAGCCATTGCGCCGATTCGCGGAGCCGATGCGAACGCGCCCGTTTGCTTCAGCGCCGGAATATACGTGGCCAAATTGAAACATTCGGTCAGCCGCGAATTTTGGGCGAGTTGGAACCGTCGTGTTATGACAGAAGTACACGTGCGAATACGTCAGTTCAAAGGAAATCGAGTCCGAAGCAGTGGGCTGACCTCATATTTCGAGTCTACGAAACTGATCGCGCTGGATGGAGCAGGAGGGCATTATGAAGCGCTTCAATATCGTGACTATCGTTCTATGCAGTCTCTGGCTTGCAGGCTGTATCTCTCACCCTCAAACCGCTGAAGAGTTTCGCAAGGCTGTCCCCGCGGCTTTTTCAGCCAAAGTAGAAACGTTTGAAGTCGATCGCCCGTTCAGCCAGGTGGCCAACACATTTCAGAAGATGGGGCCGAATTGCTTGGCGAAAACAATCAAAATGACGTCTCAAACCAACACGAGCTATCAGGTGATTGTGACCACCTATAAACCCACCGTGCTGGTGTCGGCTAAAAAAGCCGAGTTACATGTGCAGTTCCACCATGATCAGGGCGTCGTCAAGGTCAGCAAGGAACCTGTCGGGGGTTATTACCTCCTGGTCGCCGATGCCAGCCCTGTGACCCAAACGAAGACCCGCATCGATCTTTATCGCCCGTCCATGGGCCATGGGGTGCTCATTCAGGCAGTCAAGAACTGGGCGACCGGCGAGAATGTTGGATGTCCGGATCTGACCAAGTGACGTGTTTTCTCTCCGCACCACATGCGGGATAAACGGCGCACTCACGGCCGGAGCGCGATCGTTGCGCTCTTGTTCGGCTCCGCGAGCCTCCTCACCGCCTGTTCCGGAATCAAGACGTACGACAACAGCCCCAGTAAGAATCTCTACGTACGGACCGCGACGGATTCAGGGGCGTGGTTGTCGCGCGTTCGTACAGCCGTTGATATCCATCGCGTGAGTGCGAAGTGCGCCACCGAGTATGAAGGCACCGTCCAGCTGAACGAGCCTACCATCGAGATCGGCCTACCGCCTGACCGATGGAGTCGTCTGGTGTTCGTCTTTGCCACGTCTTCCTTTTTTGCCAACCGGAGCGGCACGGTGACGTATGAAACCTTGCTGAAGCCACGGCCACACTATCGCTATGACGTCGCGGTGAGTTATCGCGGCGATATGTACCATGTCGCGATTCGCGAAGTTCCGCCAAATCGATCCACCGGCCGTGAACTCGATCGAATCCCGTTGAGCGCCTGTGGAGCACCCTCAGTCAGCAAGTAGGCTGCCCGCCCCTAGCTACTTTCCGGTGCAAAACACAGACGATTGATTCTGTGTTTATCCGGGGCGGTGATGTCGGAACTCGTCCGAATGCGCCAATTTTCTTGACGATCGGTGCGGTGATTCGCGATCGTGAGGGAGCGGCGCGGGATTCGCAGCGCGCGCTACGCGGCTCACGCGGTCAGCCTCCTCGGAGGCAGCATGGTGCGGCGAGCGTACCGGCAACGCAGTCTCGTCGAAGTCCTCCTCCCCGACGGAGACAAGCTTTGGGACTCTACCCTTCGGCAGATCGACACGCTGCTCGACGACGATGTCCTCGTCGATCGTGTGGCGGAGGCTCTGGCGCGGCGTCATCCCCAGAGTCGGCGCCGGGGCCGACTGGGGACGCCCGCCACCGTCGTGCTGCGGATGCTCGTCCTCAAGCATCTCTCCGACTGGAGCTTCGATGAGTGTGAGCGAGAGGTGCGGGGGAGCTTGGTTTATCGCGCGTTCTGCCGGATCGACGGCGAACGCGTCCCGGACGCGAAAACGCTGATCCGGCTGGCGCGTCTTCTGGACGAACCCGTGCTCAAGGACGTGCTCGCCCGACTCGTCGCCTTGGGGCGCAAGCATCGGGTCATCCGTGGCCGCCGCCTGCGCGTCGATACCACCGTCGTGGAAACCAACATCCATTACCCGACGGACGCGACGCTTCTGGCCGATGGCGTTCGCGTCCTCACTCGGGGCCTGCGGCGGATCGGCGAGCAGGTCCGCGAACGAACGCGCAGTGTGGCGCGCCGGGTGTTCGAGATCGCCCAGCGCAGTCGCTCGGCCGGCCATCGGGTGCCCGCGGGAGTGCGCGCGCGGAGCCAGGCGAAAATGAAGGTCCTCTACCAGGGACTCATGCGCATCACGCGCACGGTGATGCGCCAAGCCGAGAGCGCAGTGGCACGAGCGCGCGGTAAGCGCCCCGCCGGCCACCTGGCCACGACGGTCGACCTCGTCCGGCATGTGCTGGCCCAAACGCGTGCCCGCGTGCTCCGCGGCGACACGCACTATCCGGGTAAGGTCGTCAGTCTGTTCGAGCCGCACACTGACATCATCCGCAAGGGCAAGCTGACCAAGCCCACGGAGTTCGGGCGGCTGGTGAAGATCCAGGAGGCCGAGGCTCAGTTCATCACCGATTACGCGGTCTGTGAGCGCCGGCAGTCGGAGCAGGCCCTGTGGGGACCCGCCCTGGATCGGCATATCGAGCTCTTTGACGGCGCCCCGCAGCTCGCCGTCGCCGATGGCGGCTTTGCTTCGGCGACGAACGAGCGCGCTGCTCGCGAGCGCGGGGTCCGGCACGTCGTGCTCCCGCGCCAGCCCCGCGAAACCCGCTCGCGGGGTGACCGCATGGCCCTCCGCTGGCGAACGGGAAGTGAAGGACGGATCAGCGCGCTCAAGCGCCGTCATGGCCTGCGGCGCTGCCGGTACCGCGGCGAGAGCGGGATGCAGCGTTGGGTGGGGCTCGGGGTCATCGCCAACAACCTGCTGGTGCTCGGCCGGGCCGGACCATGAACCGGATCGGCTCGCGGATCGACGCAGTGCACGCAGTGGAGCGAAAGGGCGCGGAAATGAGCACCGCGATCCTGGCCAGGAACTTCATCGCGCATCCTTGGCCGATCTCTGTGGCCCTTTCTGCACCGGAAAGTAGTTAGTTAAGGCGGCGTAGCGAATATTCCGATTTCCGTGATGTATATTCCCGCAGATCGCCTAGGTTCAGCGATCGACGCGAACGGGATAGCTGAAATCGAGGCCGATCAACACCACGTTGTGGGGAATGGGGCCGCCTGGCTTCTGCTCCTGATGGGAAAAGCTATAGCTGGTCCGCGCGGTGAGCCATCTGGAAATCCGGTACGAGGCGCCTGCAGTGACCCCTTGTGTCGTAGTACTGGTCGTACCGGTCGTTGCACTACCCGATATGGTTGTGGCGCTCGAGCTGGAGAATTTTGAGTACGTGGTCCCAGCGCTGAGCTGAAGCGATCGGGAGGGCTCGAATGCGATAGTGCTCGAGAACGTGTCCGCTGTCGTTGGTCCCGCCTGTCCGATCACAAAGCCTTGGGAGTGGACATACGCCGCCGAGGCCCTGATCACCCGGTCGGCGAACTTGTACTCATAAGCCAGGGAACCGTTGGCGTACGCTCCGACGCCACCGCGAGAGGAAAATTGAGGGCCGGCCTGAAGACTCAGGGTGACGAGCGGTGTCAGTTGACGCGTCCAACCCACTGTTGGTGCGTTGGTGTAGGTCGTGGGTACTCCCGTGCTTTCGAAGACGTTCTGGATGTCGCTCAGCGAGCCGGTGTCGCGCAGGGTGAACTGGTGGGAGACACCGACCTGCGCCGCGTACGCGGTGTTCGACGCGCCTCCCTGTAACGTGCTCTCGGTGTAGGAGATCGAGGAGTTCCCCGTGGTGCGCGGTGTGAACTGGTACACGGCGGACGAGGACGCGCTGAGGAATGTGGTCTTCTGACGCCCCTGCTGGACCGTGTTCGCCGGGTTGAGGGGGTTCGCGAGAGTGAGATCGACAAGCGTCTGGGTCAGAGTCGGGAGGCTTTTGGTTTCCGTGTAGGCGATGTTGGCACCGAGGGTCAGGCGGCGGATCGGGAGGTATCGAAGGTTCAGCCCCGCATTCCACCCGGTCACCGGGTCGTTCAGCTCGGGGTGCTTCGCGAAGATATCGGCCTCGAATCCGCCACTCAGTAAGAGCGTGAAGGGGTCGGAGTTATAGCCGCTCTGGAGGCTGGGGTAAAAGCGCGAGATGAAGTCGGACTCGCGATTGACGCTCGAGCCGAAGATGTTGTCGTCGAACGATTCGGACACCTTGAAGGACGGGATCAGGTACAACCCGGCCGTGCCGAACGGGGCGCCGGCCTGGGCCCACGCCGGGTGAGCGCTCCCGAGGACGATGACCGAAACAATCGCAGCCGCAAGCAGTCTCACGATCCCTCAGGCTCCCCGACGCTTGTAACATGCCCCGCTCCGGGTCGTCTCCCATTTCCCTTCGGCGTCAGGGAGGGCACGCCTCCGCGAGCATGGGCTCGAGCATGAAGCGGGCGAGGAATCGCGCGCGGTAGGAACATGACTTGGCTTTCAAAGCCTTGGCGGAGAATGGGCGTCAGGTGCTGCGCCGGCGCTTCGGTCTCACCGGCGGCGAGCCGCAGACGCTCGAGGCCATCGGCCGCGAGATCGGGCTCACGTGGGAGCGCATCCGCCAGATCGAGGGCGCGGGGCTGCGGAAGCTGCGCGCGTTGCTGCGCGCGCGAGGGGTCGATCCGGCCGACCTGTTCTAGGCCTTTGTCACTGGCCGCGCCGGCGAGACCTGGTCGCCTTATAATGAGATGCAGTCATGGAACCTACCACGATTCCCGAACCGGCCGGGTTCAGCGACCTCCCCAAGGCAGAGCAAATTCGATACCTCCAGGCACTCTGGGACCACATCGCCGACAGGCCGGGTGAGATCCCAGTTCCGGAGACACACCTTGCACTCGCAGAAGAGCGGCTCGCGGAGTATCGCAGGGATCCAAGTCGCGCACGGCCGGCCCACGATGTCTTAGATCGCCTTACGAAGAAGGAGCGGTGACCGAATACCGGCTGGTTGCCGAGCCGCGGGTTGACCTCGACGTCGGCGCTGCGTTTGCCTGGTACGAGAACGAGCAGATTGGGCTGGGCTTGGACTTCGTGAACGAGTTGCGTGCTGCCTACGATCGGATTGCCGACGGCCCCTTCAAGTACCAGGATCTTCGATCAGGAATTCGGAGAGCACTACTACGACGTTTCCCGTATGCGGTGTACTTTGCCGTCGAGACGGACGTGGTAGTGGTGCTCGCCGTTTTGCACGTGAGTCGCGATCCGGCGGAATGGCAGCGACGAAGGGGCTGACCACGGCGTGCTAATCGAGGGTACCGGGCTGCGAAAGCTCCGCGCGCTGGTCAGATTCGAGTGGGATTCGAGGAAGGCGGCATCCTTCGAGGAAGCCGTCAGCGTCTTTCTGGGCCCGTTGGCCAAGATCTTCGACGACGAGGATCGACATGAGCGGAAAGACTACGGAGAAGGCGTCAGGGCGTAAGCCTCGACCGCCGCAGGACGACATGCGGCGCGAGTATCGGTTCGACTACCGCAAGGCGCGTCCTAACAGGTTCGCCGCTATGTTGAAGGGCGGGACGACGGCGGTGGTTCTCGATCCAGATGTCGCGTCAGTTTTCGAGTCGCCGGAGTCCGTGAACCGATTGCTTCGCTCGGTCATCGCGGCGCTGCCAGCGAACGTGAAGCCGCGTCGACCGCGAGGCTAAACCGCCGGCTGTGTGGGCCGGTCAGCCCAACGTTCTGGTTATGGCCAGTGAAGGGTCAGGTGAGTCCGTTCCGCTATCGGCAACGCTGCCGCGCTGCCTCCGGAGCGGTTGAGAGTTTTGGGCGGGTGAGATGATGAGGAAATTTTCGACCGACAGATGGCGGCGAGGGCGCGCGAACTGGTGCGACCGAGCGCGACGTCAGAGCGAATATCGTGCGCGCTTCACGATATCTCTTCTCGCTTGGTCAGTCTGAATGCGAGGTTACCGAGGCCCGGCCTTTTCAGAACACCTGAGATTGCCGCCGGCGAAAGCACCGTCCCCTGGATCTCGAGGCTGAAAACGGGGCCGACATCACCAAACGCTGCCGCCCTGTCTCCGTGGTAGTGAACGACCTTCAGGTGACCGGAGATCGATTCCTCGTCCTGATTCAGTGAAAGCCGTCCTGCATACCAGTAGTCACGGTCGCCACCGAAGATTCGCCCGTTTTCGACGACGACCACCCCGCCGTTCGTCCATCCTCCGCGAACCTGAAACTCGGCAGTCCACAGAGCATCAAGATTCACTTCGTGACCTCCCATCGGCAGATTCGGTAGGTCCCCCTTCTGCTGAGCATGGCGTCAGGAGGCAGGGCGGGGAGGCGTTGAGGTAGGAAAGGCGAGGTTTGGGCAAGAAGGTAAATGAGATCCGACGGCGACTTTAACCACGATTGACATAAACCACGCCGCTCGCGACGTCCGCGAGCACCTCCGGGGCGTCGAGACGCCGAAAGGTCTTCTCCGCGGCCGTCCGCAGCCACTCGACGTCGTCACGGGTCTCGGCGTACGGGAGCTTTGCGAGGAGACTCCGCGCTTGCGCCTGCCGTTTCACCGGGATGGTTCCAATACCGTTGCTCCGCCACCTCGGGAAACACCGCGGTCAGTGCGCCCCAGATCCCGAGATGTCTCTGCCAGTTCGCGCACTTTCAGGCGCCAGAGCGTGATCGTCCCGCTGCTCAAGCTGAGCCGCCGCGACCTGCCGAAGCCGTTGCGGTAGCCCGTGACGGCGTCCGACAGCGTCAACGCCGTTCATACCGACCGCGGGCCAACACGCGTCCACCTCTCCCTCCAACATTCGCTGCCGGAGCTGCCGCATGCGCTGCCGGGCGAAGGCTTTTAACGTCTCGAACCTTTTTAAACCGTTTCCTGCGCCCCCTCTGGCATGAGCCGGCACGGTCGCCGCATTCTTTGTGCCACAGTTGCCGCCGTTGTACGACGGAGTAGTTTCCTGAAAGAATGCTGCGTGAAAGAAGGGGTCACCGGTACACGCATCTCCGACTGAAAGGCGATTTACCAGAGACGAGTGTGCAAGAACACTTCACCCCAGTGCAAACTCTGAGGTCATGACGCAGTTTACCGTTTGACGGGGCGGGCTAGGTCGAAGAGGACTCGAGGGCTTATTCCACGCTCGGCGACCTCAATCAGCGTCTCCAGCGGGGGACTCGCAGGACAGGAGCAAGCGGTCAGTCCCCCGCCGAGGGGACTGACCGCTGCTGCACCATGAGTCTAATGGACGAAGCAGGTCAAGTGGGCCCTTGCCACCGGGCGTGGCAACGGAATGGGAATCGGTGATGGCCGTGGGTAAGATGACCGCCGCCGTCAT
>WNFT01002666.1_pt1 | contig 15278 bp, 11 predicted proteins | sample 5400191 | NCBI WGS metagenome assembly WNFT01 (sample SAMN13153359, study PRJNA577476) | soil metagenome | isolation source: 80 cm saprolite under Madrone tree | place: USA:California | collected 2016-06-14 | reverse complement strand
GCAAGTGGGTGTTCGGTCAGGTTTCCAGCATCTCCATCGACGAGCAGGGTCATGCCTGGGTGTTGCAGCGCCCGAGCACGGTCAGAACCGACCAGAAGGATAAGGCGGCACCACCGGTCTTGGAGTTCGATGAGGCCGGCAATTTCGTTCAGGGCTGGGGTGGACCGGGTCAAGGTTTTGACTGGCCCGAGACCGAGCACGGCATCTATGTCGATCCGAAGGGCTTCGTCTGGATCGGCGGCAACGGCATGACCGATAATCATCTGGTTAAATTCACCAAGGCCGGCAAGTTCGTCATGCAGCTTGGCAAGAAGGGCGCGAGCAAGGGCAACAACGATACGCTGAACGTCAAGCAGGCGGCGGATACCTTCGTCTACTCCAAGACGAATGAGCTCTTCGTCGCCGACGGCTACGGCAACCGGCGCGTGATCGTGTTCGACGCCGACACCGGCGCGTTCAAACGCATGTGGGGCGCGTTCGCCAACAAGCCGCTCGACAATGTGCCCGAGCCGCCCAAGGTGCCCGAGGCCTCGCGAATCCCGGCCAAGGAAGCAACCGGACGGGGACCGGAGCAGTTCGTTCAGCCCGTGCACGCGACGCGCGTTTCGAATGACGGTCTTGTCTACGTTTCCGACCGCGGCGGGAAGCGTGTGCAGGTGTTCACGCTCGACGGCAAGTACCAGACGCAGGTCTTCATCGACCGCTATTGCGAAGCGCCCCATTGCGGCAACGGGCAGACCGTTGCCAGCACCGCTTTTTCGCAGGACCCAGAGCAGCGCTTCCTCTATGTCGCGAGCCGGAGTCCGGCGCGGGTTTGGATCCTCGATCGCAAGACTCTCGAGCCGCTCGATTCATTCGGGCGCAATGGCATCGCGCCAGGCGAGTTCTATGTCATGCATCACATGAACGTAGATGCCAAAGGCAATCTCTACGTGACCGAGGTGCAAGACGGAAAACGCGTGCAGAAGTTCACGTTCAAGGGCCTGGGCCCGGTTGCCGCGCGTTGAAAATTCGCCCGCTTCAACCCTTTGCCGGCCGATATTGATGCGAGCGCGTGGCGCGCAGACCTGCAATACCATCGACATCCATCGCCTGCTGCCAAGCAGTGAATTCCTCGACGGTCAATTCATAACGTGAGCAGGCGTCGGCAAGAGTGATCAGCCCGCCACGCACGGCGGTGACGATCTTCGCTTTCCTGCGGCTTACCCAGCGCGTGGTGTCGGGCGGCGGCAGGTCCTCGAGCGTCAGCCTATAGCCGTCCGGTCCGATGACGTAGCTCACCTGTCCTCGTGCGTCTTTACCCATCCTGCTCTCCTTCACCGATCACACGAGTACAACGGGAGGATCCACCGATCCGTTCCGAGATCGGCCTTTCATTTGCGGACAAAGGCTTAATGAGCGACCAATGTCGATTTTAGAATTTGGCGATAATTGTCCCCATCGCCCTCTCCTCACTCGGGTGCGCGCGTGGCGCATTGGGGGAACCGCCGCTGATGTTGTACGTTCCGACGTACGGGCATGCGGAGGCGATCGCCATGACCCAACCCACCGTTCAAGTCTCGACACGAATCAACGCATCTCCGGGCGATGTGTGGACCGCGTTGACGACGCCCGATCTCATCAAATCATATTTTTTCGGCGCCGAAGTCGACACCGACTGGCACGAAGGCAGTCCAATTTACTTTCGCGGCGACTGGAAGGGCAAGAGGTTCGAAGACAGGGGCGAGATTCAAACCTTCGAGCCCGAGAAGAAACTCAGTTACTCGCATTGGAGCCCCCTTACCGGCGCGCCCGACCGGCCGGAGAATTATCAGCTGGTCACGTTCGACCTGGCGCGCGCCGGCGACGGCACGAAGGTCACGCTGAGCCAGGGCAATCTGACGGACGATGCGAAGAAGCCCGATCCGGCCAAAGTTCAGGAATACGAGAAAAACTGGAAGATGGTCCTCGACGGTTTGAAAAAAGTCGTCGAAGCGTGAAGGCGGCGGAGCCGGCTGCGTTGACCGATATGCCGGATTGATTATCCTGGGCGTGGGGAGGACGCCATGCTTCAGAGGCGGCATTTCGTGTTGGGCGGCACGAGCTTTGTGCTCGTTGCGACAAGGCGCGCCGCCGACGCCGCCGAGAGCTTTCCTCGTTCCGATGAAGAATGGCGCGCGTTGCTGACGCCCGAGCAGTACGCCGTGCTGCGCTTGGGCGTAACCGAACAGCCCTACTCAAGTCCGCTCGACGGCGAGAAGCGGCACGGCATTTTCGCTTGCGCGGGATGCCGTCTGCCGCTCTTTTCATCCCGGACCAAATACGACAGCCGAACCGGCTGGCCGAGTTTTTGGCGACCGCTCGACAACGCCGTGCTTATAAAGACCGACCGCTCGCAAGGTCTTTACCGCACCCAGGCCGATTGCAGGCGGTGCGGCAGCCACATCGGCCATGTCTTCGGCGACGGACCCCCACCAACGCATCTGCGCTATTGCGTGAACGGGGCCGGGCTGATTTTCACGGCCGCATGAGCCAGCGCACGACGCTGTAATGCGCGGCCGCGAGCTGCCGCGGCAGTTCGAGATGCCCGTAATGCGTCATCGGCGGATCCCAGTTGATCAGCCGGATCTCGGCGCTCGGATTCTTCGCGCGATATTCGTTGGCCACGAAGACCTCGATGCTCTTCATCGGTTCTTCGGGATTCCAGTGGTTGCGGTCGAAATGCGCGGTCGTCCATACCATGCGCTTGAACCCGTCCATGCGGGTGAAATTGGTGACGAACAAATCCTTTTCCACGTCCTCGACCGGGATGCCCCAGGGATTGCCGGAACGTTTCAAAATCGTCTCGAGCTCGTTTTCCGCCCACGCCTTCTGGCCGAGATCCGCGCCGTGCTCCAGATTCTGCAGCTGCTGCTTGAAATTGGCGCGTCGTCTCGCCTCCGCCGCCAGCCAGCGCTCGGCGATCTGAAGATGCGACATGCCCGATTCATAGAGCGGGTTTAAAAAGCCGCTATAGCCGCGCGAATAGCTCGGCGGGTCGCGCCGTTCCAGCACAGTGAGCGAGACTTTTCCCCCCGGCGGCGAGGCACCTCCGCGCTCGGGAACGTCCTTGCCTCTTATCGTGCGTAAGAGCTCGAGCCGCGCGGGCCCGCCGCTGCCCCAGCCGAGATAACGGCCCTTGAGCCGCGCGCCGAGTTCCTTGTCCTCATAGGCGAGCATGGACAGCTCACCAGAGGTCGAATGCCCGATCAACAGAATGTCGCCGGTCGTGTTCTTCATCACGAGCTGCTTCAGTCCCTGCATGATCAGGCTGTTGGTGTAGATGGCGTTGCGCACCTCGGATTCCGCCAAAGGCAGCTCGCGATCGAGCAGATAGGCCGGCTGGCGTTTGGCATCCATGACCGGTTCCGCCCAGCCGCCATATTTAAAATTGCCGGGGATGGTCACGATCATGACGTTGAGCTTCTGCGCGAGAAATTGCGCCCAGCCCGGACGGTTCTTCAAATCGACGTAGAATTCGTAAAAATTCGCGGCGCCCCCGTTCATGATGATGAACCAGGGGTAATTCTTGGCGTCGGGATTGAGACTGGTAAGCCGCAACGCGCCGATGTCCCAATCGAGATTGTAGCGGCGGAAACGCTCGACGATCCAATCGGCTTTGTAACCGAGCTCTCGGGGCGAAATCTTCGCGACGTCGCGGGGATCGAAGGCGCCGCCCGGGGCCTTCTCGGCAAGCGCGGTCACCACGCGTCCGCCGTCGGGCAAATCGAAGCCCGCGCCGAGCGCACGAAAGTCGGCCTCGGGCAGCGAAACATAGGTCGCTTTGGAATCGTCCAGCAGCGACCAGATCTTCTTCTCGAGATTTTCAGTTTGCGCCATGGCGCCCCCCAGCGGAATGATGGCCAAGAGAGCGAGCGCCGCGCCGAAACTCTTCATCTACGAACTCAGAACCGGTTGAAGCCGCCAAAGCCGCCTTGAATATCGCAGTTCTGGGTAAACTCATTGGGACCGGCCCGCAGCACTTGGGGCGCGGACGGCGCACCCTGCGGTTCGGCAGCGACCTTGACGAGAAGACCGTTCTTCGGCGCTTCGCTTTTCGCGTTCTTGATGTCCGACTCGTTCTGCGAAATTTCCAAGATGAGCTTCCGGCGCATGGCAGAACCGAAATCCCTGAAGCTGCGCACGACGACGACGAACGCGCCTCTGCCGCCGGCGACGCAGGCTTGGTAATATTTGTCGAGGTTGGGGTAATAACCGTTGCCGTTGTCGTCCATGATCGGCAGGCCGTTGACGACGACGTTTTGCGCGATCGTCTTCTCGTGTGTCTCGGTCATCGGATTCCCGTCATTATTCGGGCCATCTCCGGAAACGTCGATCACCCTGCGCGTCGCGATGATTTCCTTGTCGCTTGCCTCCAGGAGCAGAGTGCCGAGCTCGAGCGCGCTGCTTACCGAGGTGCGCCGCCCGGGCGTGCGCGGCAACTCGCGGATCGTTCCGGCGAACGCCGCTGCGCTCTGCGCGTCCTGAATGATGTGCCAATCGATCACGACCTTGTCGTATTCGGGGCTCGAAAAATCGATCATCGCAACGGCAATTCTTCCCAATGCGCCACCCTTGATCGCTTTGATGACGTCGGGATCGAGGAACGCATCCGCGGTGCCTTCGCGCTCGAGCTTAAGTTCGTCATTGTCGATGCTGCCCGAGACATCCGTCGCCAGCACAAGCTTCAAATCGACCTGCTGCGGGCCGGGGGCAGGAATCGCCGGCGACCAAGCAAGCAGTGCCAGGATCGAAATGCCGACCGGGAGGATTGAGCCATGCATACGGAAGCGCTTCTTAAAGTTTACTGAACTGGCCATCGGGTCGAGCTCCGGTTCTCGGGAGGAGTGGTGAAGACTCTCAAGGAGCCTACACCGCCTCCCCCACCCTGTATATCCATCACTCCCGATTTGGGCAGCTCGGCGCCAACTCCGTGCCCGGATGACGTTAACGCGGGACCGCCGCGGCAACCGCGCGTTTTGCCATCACGCCGATCAAGTGCGCCCGGTAGGCTGCGTCGGCGTGGATATCGCCGCTCAACACCGATTCGTCGATTTTGATCGCGCTGAGCGCGTCCGGTGTGAAGGATTTCGCCAGCGCCGATTCCATCGCCGGAATCCGGAACACGCCATTTGCGCCGGCGCCCGTTACAGCGACTCGCATGCCCGAAGCCGTGTCCGCCACCGCAACGCCAACCAGGGCAAAGCGCGAGGCTGGATTGGCGAATTTGGCGTAAGCGAAACGCTTCGCTATCGGGAACGCGATCTCGGCCAAGATCTCATCGTCGGCCAGCGCGGTCGTAAACAGACTCCGAAAGAAATCATCCGCCGCGATGGTGCGCTTGCGCGTGTGCAGCGTGGCGTTAAGGGCGAGCACGGCAGCTGGATAATCGGCCGCGGGATCATTATTGGCGAGCGAACCGCCGATGGTGCCGCGGTTTCGCACGTGGGGATCGCCAATGCCTTCGGCCAGTTGAGCCAATCCGGGAATTGCCGAGCTGATCTCCGGCGACGAGGCGATTTCGGCATGAGTCGCCATGGCGCCGATGAGGAGCGTGCCGTCCTTGCGGCCGATCGCGTTGAGTCCGGCGATGCCGCTGAGATCGACGATGCATGACGGCCGGTTGAGCCGCAGCTTCATGGTCGGAATCAGCGTCTGCCCGCCGGCCAAAAGCTTCGCGCCCTGCATTGCCTTGAGCGCGCGATCGGCCTCGGCCAGCGTCGTCGGACGGCGATAATCGAATGCCTGCATCTCCGTTCTCCCTTACTCGGCGGCCATTTTGCGCGACGACGCTTGGGCCGCGCGCCACACCGCCTGCGGCGTCGCCGGCATGGCGATGTTCTCGTGACCGAGAGCATCGGTAATGGCATTGATCAGCGCGGCCGGAGCCGCGATGGCGCCCGCTTCTCCGCAGCCTTTGACGCCGAGCGGATTTGATGGACACGGCGTGTTGGTCATGGCGACATCGAAGGACGGCAAATCGTCGGCGCGCGGCATGCAGTAATCCATGTAGCTCGCGGTCAGAAGCTGCCCGGAGCCATCGTAAACCGCGCCCTCCAGCATTGCCTGCCCGATGCCCTGAGCGATGCCGCCATGCACCTGTCCTTCGACGATCATCGGATTGATGAGGTTGCCGAAATCATCGACGGCGGTCCAGCGCTCGATCTCGGTCACTCCGGTGTCGGGATCGATCTCGACTTCGGCGATGTGAACGCCCGAAGGAAAGGTGAAATTCTTCGGATCGTAGAACGCGCCTTCCTTGAGCCCCGGCTCGATCTCGCTGCTGTCGAATTTGTGCGCGATGTAGGCTTGCAGCGCGACCTCGCCAAAGGTCATCGATTTGTTGGTGCCGGCGCCAAAGAACACACCATCCTTGAAATCGACCGAATCTTCCGTCACCTCCATGCAGCGCGAAGCGACTTTTGTAGCCTTGGCAACGACCTTGTCGAGCGCTTTGGAGATCGCCGACATGCCCACCGCGGCGGAGCGCGAGCCATATGTGCCCATGCCCATCTGCACCTTATCGGTGTCGCCGTGCACGATCGAGATCTGCTCCAGCGGGATTCCCAAGCGGTGCGACACCAGCTGCGCGAATGTCGTTTCGTGGCCCTGGCCGTGGCTGTGACAACCGGTCAGCACCTCGACAGTCCCGACCGGATTGACGCGCACCTCGGCCGATTCCCAGAGCCCGACGCCCGCGCCGAGGGAACCAACCGCCTTGGACGGCGCGATGCCGCAAGCCTCGATATAGGCCGAGAAGCCTATGCCGCGCAGTTTGCCGGACTTGGCGCTCTCGCGCTTGCGGCGCGCGAAATTGGCGTAATCGGCCATGTCGAGCGCCCTTTTCATGCAGCCGCGATAGTCCCCGGTATCGTAAGTCATGATCACCGGCGTCCGATGGGGGAATGACGAAATGAAATTGTGCATTCGCAACTCGGCGGGGTCCTTGCCCAGCTGACGTGCCACGACTTCGATAAGACGCTCGACGACGAACGTGGCCTCTGGACGGCCCGCTCCGCGGTAAGCATCGACGGGCGCGGTATTGGTATAAATGGCGTCGACCTCGCAATAGATCGCGGGAATATCGTACTGGCCCGACAGTAGCGTGGCGTACAAATATGTCGGCACCGATGAGGCGAAGGTCGACAAATAGGCACCGAGATTGGCTTTGGTGGCGACGCGCAGGGCAAGGATTTTGCCGCTTTCATCCAGGGCCGCTTCGGCAGTCGTGATGTGATCGCGGCCATGGGCATCGGCAAGAAACGATTCGGTGCGGTCGGCCACCCACTTCACGGGACGGCCGATTTTGCGTGAAGCCCAGACGCAAACCACCTCCTCGGCATAGATGAAGATTTTCGAACCGAAGCCGCCTCCGACATCGGGCGCGATCACCCTTAATTTGTTCTCGGGCGCGATGCCGATGAAAGCCGAGAGCACCAGGCGCGCGACGTGAGGGTTCTGGCTGGTGGTGTAAAGGGTATAACCGGAGGAGCCGCGATCATATTCGCCGATTGCCGCGCGCGGCTCGATCGCGTTCGGGATCAAGCGGTTGTTGACAAGATCGAGCTTGGCGATGTGCTTGGCGGTTTTAAACGCTTCAGCGACGGCGGACTTATCGCCGAGATGCCATTGGTAGACGGTGTTGTTCGGCGCTTCTTCGTGAATCTGAGGCTGGCCTGCTTCCTGCGCCCGTGAAAGGTCGACGACGGCCTCGCGAACCTCATAATCGACGTTAACGAGTTCGGCGGCATCGCGCGCCTCATCGAGCGACTCGGCAATGACGACCGCCACATGGTCGCCGACATAGCGGACCTTCTCGAGCGCCAGCGCCGGATGAGCGCCCACTCTCATCGGCGAGCCGTCCTTGGAGTGAATCATCCAGCCGCAGATCAGGCCTTTGATCTTGTCGGCAGCAAGGTCAGTGCCCGTGAAAATACCGAGCACGCCCGGCGCTTTGGCCGCCGCCGCGACGTCGATGTTCTTGATCGTGGCGTGGGCATGGGGCGAGCGCACGAACACTGCGTAACACTGGCCGGGCCGGTTGATGTCGTCGGTGTATTGGCCACTGCCGGTGATAAAACGGAAATCCTCACGGCGGCGCACGGGCTGACCGATTCCGGTTTGGTTCATCGCATGTCTCCCTTCGCAGTCCCTATTCCGCAGCCATTCGGCGAGCGGTCATGGCTTGCGCGCCGGCAGCGATCGCCTTGACGATGTTGTGGTATCCGGTGCAGCGGCAGAAATTGCCTGTGAGCTCGTCGCGGATCGTGGCCTCATCGAGCCTGTGGCCCTTACGATTCACGATGTCGATCGCGGCCATGATCATGCCTGGCGTGCAGAATCCGCATTGCAACGCATGGTTCTCGCGGAACGCTTCCTGCATCGGATGGAGCTTGCCGTCGGGCGCAAGTCCCTCGATCGTGGTCACTTGGGCGCCCTCGCAAGACACCGCCAGCGCCGTGCACGACTTGATCGCCCGGCCGTTGACGTGAACGACGCAGGCGCCGCACTGGCTGGTATCGCAGCCGACATGCGTGCCGGTAAGCCTGAGGCGCTCGCGGATGAATTCGACGAGCAATGTGCGAGGCTCGACCTCGGCCGCGATTTCTTTTCCGTTCACCACCATCGCCAATCTTGTCATCCGCTTCCTCCCGACTATAGCGTTCTCGTCAACTGCACCACGGACCTAGGGACAAAAGGCATTCATTCGAGACTGAGCTCCATGCGCGCTGCATCCGCCGTCGGTGCTTTGCCGGATGTCCGCTCACTGAGGAATACACGCTCGGGCTTGACCTCAACGTTGCCGAGGATGACAGACTGTACCGCGTCCGCGCGCGCTCGGGCGAGTGCCTCACGTGCAGCCTGCGTGATCGAAACCTTTTGCCTCAATTCCCGTTCGAGAAAAACAATGTTGGAGCCGACGGCGTCCGGATCCGCTGCCTCCGGCATCGGATAAACCGGCGGCGCGCCCATTTGCTGTTCATAGAGCGCGGCGAGTGCGGCCAAGCGCTGCTCCTTGCTCGGCTGCGCGTCCCCCGAAACCGATAGCAGCATCGGCCGCAGTTCGGCCTCCAACGCCGTATTCGACAGCGCCATATCGTCGGCAGGCGACAGTGTTTGCAGCGGAATATCGAGCCTCAGCTGCGGCCTCTCCGACATTGCTTTCGCGAGCTTGGAAAGCTTCTCCTGTTGCTCGGGCGCAAGTGCCGCCGAGCCCGCCGTGAAATCGATATAGGCGAGCTCCTCGCCGCCGCCGAACAGCGAGCCGAGCAACGCAAACGGTGCCGTCACAATCTTGGTGAGCACATTGACGACAGCCTGCCAAATGATGGGCCCGACCCGAAATTTTGGATCGTCCATGCTGCCGTTCACCGGCACGTTCAAGTCGATCACGCCATCGCGATTCTTCAGCAGCGCCACCGCCAATCTGACCGGCAACGGCACCGCGTCCTTGCTGTTTGTCGCCGCGCCGAACTCGAGCTGGTCCAGCACAATGTGATGTTGCGCGTCGAGTTTGCGATTCTCGACCTTGTATTCGAGCTCGGTGGTCAGCTTTCCCTTGGTGATGTTGTAGCCGGCATATTTTCCCGAGTATGGATTGAAAGTCGTCAGCTCCATATTGTGGAAATTCAGCGCAATATCTGTGTAGGCCGTGGCCGCCAGGAGATTGACGCGCCCGGTAATATCGACCGGAGCGTAGCGATCGACGTTGCCGGTCAGCTTTACCTCGGCGCGCGAATCCGGCGTCGAGGACAGCCCGGTTACCGTGCCTTTCAATCCCACAAGGCCGGCGGCAAAATTCGGCTGAATGGAAAGGTCCGCAAAATTCGCGCTTCCATCTTCGATCAGGACCGAACCGATGCGCATCGGCATGCTCTGCTTTGGAGCAGCCGTGGACGCCGCGGAAGCTGTTTGCTGCTGCGCGCCGCCTTGCGCAGCGTGCGGCGAACTCAAGATCAAGGCGACGTTCAAATTCTGGTCCGAGGTAATGGTGACGCGGCCATAGGGTTTGAGCGCTTCGATGCGGCCGATGTTGAGGCGATCGGGCGCTTGGCTGTAATCGATACCGATGAGCCGCAGCCTTTCCCATTTGATGAAGTCCTGACCGGAGGGATCGAGAGTTGCGAGATTCGTCACGGTGACTTCGCCGGCGAACTGCAACGCGGATTGCCCGCGTGCCGGCGTTGCCGCGTAATTGAGTTTGCCCTTGGTCGAGAATTGCCCGCCCGTCAGCTGCATCGCGGTTGCGGCGGAGACGTAAGGCTGCAGCGCGGGCAGCTCAAGATCACCAACATCGAGCGTCAAATTCGCACTCATCGGCGTCAGCTGCAAATCGCCGTTGACGGTCACCCTGCCCTTGCCGCCTACCGTCATCGTGGCGTCCAGCTTGAGCGCGCCGCCCGGTTCGCTCGAGTAGCCCGACAGGCTCACCGCGACGGGCGCGAGGCTGAACTTCGCCGCGGGCTGCATCATGCGGTCCTCGACGTCAACCGAGGCCGTGCGCACATCGACTGTGCCGACGCTGAGACTCCAGTTGGGCCCGGAAGCCGCGGCCGCAGGGGGCGGCGAGGAAACCGGCGCCGGATGCGGAATAAAGAGAAGCGGCAGGTTGATCTCGCCGTTCGTCTCGCGCCGGACGTCCAGTTTCGCATTGTCGAGAGTGACGCGGTCGATCTTGAGTTTGCGTTCCGTCAGCGAAAGCGACGTGCCCGCGATCTCCACCGAAGGCAGGCTTATCCATGGCTGAGCGCCGGCAACGCCCTTGGGCGCTATGCCGAAATCGCGGAGCTTCAGCGTCGGCAGATCGATCTCAAGACCGAGATTGGCGGCGACCGTCGCGCGGTAATTGCCTTCGAGATCGAGTGATCCCGAAGGCAGATCGAAGGGAAGCGCATCCTGCAAATAATCGGCGATGGTTGCCGCCTTGAGAGTTGCGACGGCGAAGCGGCCGGTCGAGCCCAAGGGCTGCACCGAGAATTGTCCGGACCATGTCAGGCGTTCGCCGGCAAGGGTGGATCCCTCGAAGCGGTAGACGTTCTGGAAATCCGGCGCGGTGCGAAAATCGGTCAGTGTAAACTCGATCGGCGTCAACGTCGCCGTGAACGGTTTGCCGCGGCTGCGATCCTCGACCGCGATGCGTCCATCGCGCACCGAGAAGGTGCCGATGCGGACGGCCGGCATGCCGGACGTCTTCGTGTCAGGCTTGGGCGTGGCCGCCGCCGGCTGCAGCTTGGCGAGATTGAGCGAGCCGTCCGAATTCACCAGCACGCTCAGCTGGGGGCGATCGAGCCGCACTTCGCTGAAGGTCCAGGCGCGATTGACGACCGAGCGCAATGACATGCCGACGCGAAAAAGATCGAAGCTTGCGATCGGCGCGCCGTCCGCTTCGCTGAGCGCAAAGCCGCGCACTTCGGCGACCAGCGTGAAGGGATTGAACGTCAACTCGCGCATGGTGACATGGCGCGCAAGATCGTGCTCGACATATTGCTCGATGGCGGAGCGCGCCAGGCGCGGTACGAGGAAAAAGCCCGCAAGCGTGTAGCTCGCGAGCACAAGACCAAGCACGGTCAAGAGACGCCAGCGGCGCAACAACGCCCGCCCGACGGCTTCGATTTTCAGCGTGAACATGACCCAGGAGACTCCGCGTTACCTATGCGCCCCCGCGGCCGTAAGAGAATAGCAGACCACGCGAGCATCGGCACGCGCGGATCGTGCTGGCTCGGTTCAGCGCCTGCGCTTACGGCACGGCAAACACATAAAGTGTCCAGCCCGCGGCGATCGAGACATATTGCTTGCCGTCGATGCCGAACGACATGGGGTTGGCGTGAATCGGTCCGCCGAGCTGCATGTCCCACAACGGCTTGCCGCTTTCCGCGTCGAGCGCGAAGAAATTCCCTTCCTCGGTACCGCTGAAGACGAGTCCGCCGGCGGTGGACAACACTCCGTCAGAACCCGGCTGCAGGACCTTGAACTCCCACTTGAGCTTTCCGGTGGTCGCTTCCAGCGCGCGGATCGCGGCATAGGCGGCGTCGCCGTTGACGGAGATTCCGCCGCCAGCCGTGAAGGGTTGGCCCGCGACGTATTTCGCCTGACCCTTGTAGTAGATCGTGCTCATCTCGCGGGTAAATTGGTAGAACAGCTTGGTCTGCGGGCTGTAGGACGGGCTGTACCAGTTCGAGGCGCCCGTGATGCTCGGAAAGACCGTTGTGCCCTCGATGGTGGGCTCGTTGCCTGGCTTGACGATCGGCCGCCCCTTGGCATCGAGGCCGTCGGCCCAGGTCTGCTTCGCGAATGGCGTGCCCGAGAGGAACTCGCCCGTTTCGCGGTCGAGCACGTAATAGAATGCGTTGCGGTTCGCCTGGCCTAAGAGCTTGCGCGGGCGCCCGTTGATGGTGTCGTCGAAGAGCACGGGGATTTGGACGGCATCCCAGTCGTGGAGGTCGTGCGGCGTGTATTGGAAATGCCACTTGATTCTCCCGGTGTTCGGATCGAGAGCCAGCACAGAGCAGGAATAGAGGTTGTCGCCGGGACGGACGTCGCCGTCATAGTCCGGACCGGGATTGCCCGTCGTCCAGTACAGCGTGTTCAACTGGGGATCGAAGGAACCCGTGAGCCAGGTCGAACTGCCGCCGATGTTGGCGCTGTCCTTGCCCCAAGTTTCCGAACCCGGCTCGCCGGGACCGGGAATGGAATAGGTACGCCAAAGCTGTTTGCCGGTTTTCGGATCGTAGGCGGCGATAAAACCGCGGATGCCGGCCTCGGCGCCCGAGACGCCGACGACGATCTTGCCGTTGAGCGCGAGCGGCGCGAGCGTGAGATAGTAGCCCTTCTTGTTGTCGTCGACCACGATGTCCCAGCGCACTACGCCGGACTTCGCGTCGAGCGCCGTCAAATGGCCCGCGATCGATCCGGCGAATACCGTGTCGTCGAGAATGGCGACACCGCGATTGACCGGCGGCGAGCCGATGACGATGACATCGCTCGGTATCGAAGGCGTCCACGTCCACAGCGGGCGCCCGGTGTGGGCATCGAGCGCGGTCACCGTGCTCGGCGGCTCGGTGATGTACATGATCCCATCGACCACGATGGGGGAGGCTTCGAAGACTCCGGGACGCCTGATTTGATACATCCAGGCTGGTCTTAATTGGCTTACGTTCTGACGGTTGATCTGCGTCAGAGCGGAGTAGCGTTGCGAATTGTAATTGCCGGAATAGGTCAGCCAATTCTGCGGTTCGCTGGCCGCAGCTAAGATGCGTTGATAGGGCACTTGGGCGAGAAGCTGCGTGGAGGCAAACAACGTCGCCAAGAAGAGCGCCAAAAACGCCCAATGGAATTGACGCATTTTCATTTGGCGCCTCCCAGGCTGTAGAGATACGCGACGAGATCGTCGGTGTCGGCGGCGTTGAGCCGGTCCTTGTAGCTCGGCATCAGGCTTCTGCCCGCCTGTTTGTCGATGCGCTCGACATCGAGCTTGCGGAACGAATAAAAACGGCCGTCGGCATCGCGCATCTGGATCGTAAACGAGTCTTCGTTGACGCGGATGCCGCGCACTTCGCGGCCGTTGCGCTCGATCACGCTGACGGGCAGATATTCGGTGAACCCGTTCGTAAGAATGCCGAGCACGCCCTTGGACAGCACCGAGCCCGGTTCGAGCACGGACTGGCGCAGAAAATTCGGCGCCCGTCGTTCTCCGATCTTGGTGAGCTCAGGCCCCAACACGCCGCCTTGCCCATCGATCACGTGGCAGGTTGCGCAAGCGAGACGCTGGTAGACCGCGCGGCCTTTCTCGGCATTGCCCGCGACCTTGACCGGCGGCGTGCGGCCGAGCGAGCGGACATAGGTTGCGAGAACCGCGATCTCATCGTCGGTCATTCGCCGCACGCGAGGCATGCCGCGCTCCGGCAGTCCGTCGCCGATGATGCGGCGGAGCGCCGCGTCGTCCGTGGCGTAAGTGAGGTTCGGCCGGTTCAGGGCGGGGGCTTCGTCGCCCATTCCGTTGGGGCCGTGACAATTCTCGCACAGCGCGCCGAAGAGCTGCTTGCCATCCCCCGCCGCGGTAAGACTCTGTGCCGCGGCCATGCCGGCTGCGGTGGAAAGGCTCAGGGCCAAAGCCAGTGTTCGAAACATTTGCCGTCGCGTCATGGGCACCCCCAAAATTCCGAGGAGGCCATATTAGGCCTGCGTCCGAAGGACTCCAAGCTCCGCGGCGTGAACGAGACATCGTTGCGGATTGGCGTCAGAATGCGGCACGGATGAGCGATGGGGAGCAGCCATGAAACGCGACGACATTTCGCGCCGGCAAATCTTGGAAACCGGCGTTTGCCTTGCCGCAGGGCTGGCCTTTACAAACTTCGCCGGCGAGGCGAACGCGGCCCAAGGGCTTGAGCGCTTCGAGCGGCAGCGGGCGCTCGATGCCGGGCAGCGCGTGCTGTTGAAAGGCGGCACGATCATCAGCCTCGATCCGAAGCTCGGCGATCTCGCCACAGGCGATGTGCTGATCGAGGGCAAGACGATAGCCGCGGTCGAGCCCAGTGTGACGGCGCGCGGCGCGCAAACGATCGATGCCGCGAACATGATCCTCATTCCGGGCTTCGTCGATTGCCATCGCCATTCCTGGGAAGGTCAGCTGCGGCGGATCAATCCCAACGCGCCGACGCTCGCGGAGTATTCGAACGCGACGCACCTGTCCTTCGCCACGAAGTATCGGCCACAGGACATGTATGCCGGCAATCTGATCACCGCGATCGGCTGCATCGATGCGGGCATCACCACGATCATCGACAACTCGCACAACGCGCGGAGCGCGGCGCATTCCGATGCCGCCGTCGAGGCGCTCCTCGATTCGGGCATCCGCGCGGTGCATGCGTCCGGCGCGCCGCAGGCGGGGGATTGGGATCATCAATGGCCGCAGGATCTGACGCGGCTGAAGGGCAAATATTTCGCCTCCGACGACCAGCTGGTGACGTTGCGGATGTTCTCCCCGCCGAGCCGCGAGAATTGGACGCTGGCGCGCGACGGAGTTCCAGGGTCCGCAGGCCGCGACATTGCTGGATGCGCTGTGGCAGGACAAACTGGTCGGGCCGGACAACACCTTCAACCATTGCGGCGCGCTGCCCGAGCGGACCTGGCAGATCCTTCGCGACTCGAACGCCACCGTCAACGTCTGTCCGCGCTCGGACGCGCAGTACGGACTGGGCGAAGGCATCGCCGCGTACCAGCACGCGCTCGACCATTCGATCAAGCCGGGCTTCAGCGTCGAC
>WNFT01013093.1_pt1 | contig 15279 bp, 10 predicted proteins | sample 5400191 | NCBI WGS metagenome assembly WNFT01 (sample SAMN13153359, study PRJNA577476) | soil metagenome | isolation source: 80 cm saprolite under Madrone tree | place: USA:California | collected 2016-06-14 | reverse complement strand
GACGCAAGGCGACACCTTTGGCGGCCAGTATGCCGCCGCGAACGCCGGCATGCTGTACACCGCCAAAGGCACGGCCGCTTTGCTGGTCCCGATTGCCGCAGCGACCGCCGCATCCATGGGCTGGCATGTGGTCTTCGTGATTGCGACGACGTTCAACGTCCTGGCGGCAGCGCTCGCATTATTCGTATTCAAGCCGCTGCGCGTCAGGCACTTCGCCGCCGTGCGCGCGGAGCTCGAAAGACAGTCCACCGGCCACTCCGCGGCGGCCGGCCGGCTGGGGCAGCAGTCCCCGAGCAGCCCATTGGCGCGCAGGTCGACCACGTAGGCCGGCAGCGCCCCGCGAGTTGGGTTGCATCATTTGCATGAGCGCAACGGGAATTCGAACCCTGTGAGCCTTCAGCCTCGCGCCAGACGAATTTCGTCGAACTGCGCCGCCAAATCCGCGCGCGCCGCCATGTCCTCGATATCCGCCGACACCTTGCGCTGCCAATTCGGATATTCCCGATCCGTTCCGGGCACGTTCACGGGGAGGGTCTCGCCCAATAGATCTTCGATTTGCAAGGCGGCCAACGCCGTCGCCGAGCGCGCGAGGTATAGATGCAGGGCGTGCGCGAGCTCGGCGGTGAATGCGTCGAACGGCGTCGCCGGCTGCGCAGGTTTGAGCCCTTGGGCTTGCAGGGCTCCCAGCAGTAATTCTCGATCATGCTCGCGCTCTCGAATCACGTCGCCTTCGATGTCAGCGCTGGGGTAGAGACCCAGGCGGCGGCGCAACTCGATGTCGCGTCCCTCCCAGTAGCTCCGTAAGGTGGGCATGTCATGGGTGGTGACCGTGGCCAACGCGTCCCGCACGTACTCGTCGGGCTGCCGGAATCGGCCGGCCGCCTTTTCGAACAACAGCACCTTGTAGTGGTAGAGGCCGCACTCGGGCATGGCCCGGCGCATTTCATCCGGTACCACGCCGAGATCTTCACCCACGACCAAGCAGGCGCCGCGCGCGCTTTCCAGCGACAATACCGTGAGCAGCTGCTGCAAGGGATAATGGACGTACGCACCCTCGGTGGGCGAGAACCCGGCCGCAACCCACCACAGGCGAAACAGCGACATCACATGATCGAGGCGCATGGCGCCGTAGTAGCGCATGTTGTTGCGGATCAGCGCCACGAAGCCTTGCAGCCGCTGTGCCAGCATCTGCTGCGGGTCCTGCGGCGGTATACCCCAGCCCTGACCCTTGAGAGCCAGCGGATCCGGCGGCGCGCCGATCTCTGCCCCCAGTCGATAACTCAATTGATCAACCCAGGTTTCGGACCCGGATGGGTTGGCGCCCACCGCATAGTCGCCGTACAGGCCGACGGGCATGCCGAGTTCGCGTGCCAGTTCCTGCGCGCCGCACAGCTGTTCATGCGCGAGCCATTGCAAGTACGCATAGAATTCGACTTCCCCAGGATGTGCGGCGGCGAATCGCGCCGCGGCTTTGCCGTTCGCATCTCGGAACTCCTCCGGCCAGCTTTGCCAGCCCGACGCGACGCCTAAGGTTGCGCGGAAATACCGATCGAGCGCATCGAACCGGGCGTGCAGCTGCAGTAGATCGCCGCCGGCCGACGTGAATGCGCGAAAAGCCCGCGCGCGGTCCGTCCCGAGGGCCAGATGCCGATCGCAAAAATCGCGATACAGCAGCGCGAGAATCTCAAACTTGAGGTCGGCCACGCCGCGGTAGTCCACCAATTCGCGGCCGCGGAGCTCTTGGAGACGCTCCGCGACCGCAGGATCGGCCATTCGCTCGCGCGCTGCCGCGCATTCTTGAAATTCCGGCACCAAGGGGACCGCGATATACAACACGTTGAGAAAGTGCCGGCTCGAGGCGCTGTACGGACTGGACCTCTCGGGATCCGCGGGCGCCAGCGCATGCAGGGGATTCAATCCGATGAATCCGGCCCCGTGCGAAGCGACCCAGCGAATCAACGCGCGAAGATCGTTGAAATCCCCGATGCCCCAATTCTCCCGTGACCGCAGCGTGTAGAGCTGTACGGCGATGCCCCACAGGCGCCGGCCCGCGATGATCGACGCGGGCTCATAGCAGCGCGGCGGCGAGATGATCAGCAGGCAGCGGTCGGCGGTGCCGCCGGCGACTTTCGCCTCCAATTCGTGATAGCCCGAGGGCAGATCGACCGGCAACTCGAAGCGCCTGCGCGTGACCCAGGATCCCTCGACTTCGCCTCTCCAGATCTCCGGGCAATCGGCCGTCGAGATCGCTCCGTCGCGCCGCGAGCCGTCCTCGAAGCGCACCGACCACACCAGCGTGGAGCCGAATTCGCGCGCTGTCACGTTGATATCGATCCCGATGCGCCCACCGCGCGCGGCCGCGACCGCCGGCAGGAATTTGCGCCAGCGAACCAGCTCGAGCTGGCTCAGCTCGAGCGCCAGGGCGGCGGGGTCGTCCACCTTGCACCCCATCGCCCGCAGCAGGCCTATCTTCGTCTCGAGGCTGAAGTGCCGCAACTCACCGCGATAGTCATGGTAGGCGTCGCCGATGCCGCGCAGCCGTGCCAACCTCTCGATCACTGTCGTGTGCATCATTTCAGCGCTCCAATAGAGCGGCACTGCTGGCGTCCAAGCGATAGTCGCGCGCGTGCCCAAGACTCGTCGCCTGGTAGGTATCGAGCGCCGTATCGAATTGCCGGATCCAAGGCTCGTCGGCCGGAGCAGCCGGCAGGGTGAACTTCCGCTCGGTATCGTCCGCATTCAGCAACAACAGCAGGCGACCTTGCAAATCGTTCCGCTTACCGAACCAGATCCCTAAGGTGCGCAGATTCCCATCCTGCCACTCACCCTGTTTCATCTCGGTGCCGCCCACATTTAACCACGTCACATCCTTGACGCTGGCGCGCGATGCCGCCCCTTTGAGGAAGGTCTCGCGGCGAAACTCGACATGCAGGCGGCGCAGCCGCGCGAGCAGCTGCACGAACCGCAGTAAATCCTGGTTGACCGCGCGAAGATGCCAATCGACCCAGGAAATCTCGTTGTCCTGGCAGTAGGCGTTGTTGTTGCCGCGCTGCGTGCGCCCGAATTCGTCGCCGGCCTGCAGCATGGGCACGCCCTGCGAAAGGAACAGCGTCGCCAATATATTGCGCAATTGCCGCTTTCGCAGCTTGATGATGGCGGCATCGTCCGTAAGGCCCTCGACTCCGCAATTCCAGCTCAAATTGTCGTTGTGACCATCGCTGTTGGCATCGAGATTGGCTTCGTTATGTCTCTCACTGTAGGAAACCAGATCGCAGAGCGTGAAGCCGTCATGTGCCGTCGGAAAATTGATGCCGGCGGTGGGCTTGCGGCCGTTGTGTCTGAACACGTCGCTGGAACCGGCGAATCTCTCGGCGAACTCGCCGATTTTCCCGCCGTCGCGCCGCCAGAACGATCGAACCGCGTCCCGGTAGCGGTCGTTCCACTCCGCCCAGCCCGGGGGAAATCGACCGAGCTGATAGCCGCCCCAGCCCACGTCCCAGGGTTCGGCGATCAACTTGACGTAGGTGAGCGAGGGTTCGGCGCGCAACGCCTTGAAAAAGGCGCTGTGCTCGTTGAAGCCGTTGCCTTCGCGCGCCAGCACCGTCGCCAGATCGAATCGGAACCCGTCCACGTGCATCTCTTCGACCCAGTATTTGAGGCAGTCGATGATCAGCGCACGAACTTGCGGGTGCTCGCAGTTGACGGTGTTGCCGCAGCCGGTGACGTTCTCATAGAAGCGCTTGTCCTGCGGCATGAGGCGGTAGTAGACCGGATTGTCTATTCCCCGCCATGACAGGAGCGGGCCGGATTCATTGCCCTCGGCGGTGTGATTGAACACCACGTCCAGTATCACTTCGATTCCCGCGGCGTGCAGCGCCTTGACCATGGTCTTGAACTCGGCGACGGCATCTTGCACGGCGTATTCGTTCGCCGGCGAAAACCACGCGATCGAGTTGTAGCCCCAGTAATTGCGGAGTCCGCGGTCGACCAGAAACTGCTCGCTGACGAAGGACTGAACCGGCAACAGCTCGACCGCCGTCACGCCGATCGACTTCAAGTGTTCGATCACCGGAGCCACCGTCATTCCCAGATATTTACCGCGCCAGTCCGACGGCACCGCGGGGTGAAGGCGCGTCAATCCTTTCACGTGCAGCTCATAGATGAGCGTATCACGCCAGGGAATGGCGGGCGGCCGGTCGCCGCCCCAATCGAAGCCGCTGTCGATCACCCGCGAACGCAGCGGCTGCTCGAGCGAGAGCGCGCGCGCATAGGGGTCGATCAAGGCCGCCGTGGCGTCGAAGCGATGACCCTTCTCAGGCTCATTCGGTCCGTGAACGTAGAACGCATAGCAGGTTCCCGGGCCCGCGCGCCGCGGCGAGATGAGGCCATGCCAAACATCTCCGGTGCGTGCCGGTAAATCGCAGCGTGCGACCTCGGCGCCGCTGTCGGCATCGAACAGAGCAACCTCCACGCGGCTGGCATTGCTCGAGAACACGGCGAAGTTGACTCCCCGGCTCGTGCACGTGGCGCCCAAGGGACGCGGCATTCCCGGCTGAATGAGCTTCACTACGCCGGCCCGATGAGAAACATCGCCCCGAGCGGCGGCAGATTCAGCCGCAACGAGTACGGATACCCTTGAGCGCCTTCAGTCGACGCGCTCAACTGCGATTGTTGGTTGTAACCGGACCCGCCGAATTTCACGTCGTCAGAATCGAAAATCTTTCGGTAAGCCCCTCGTTCGGCGACCCCGAGGCCGTAGTCGTCCCGCGGCACGGGCGTCGCATTGAACACGCAGGTGATGGGAGCGCCGGCATCCTCGCCGACGGCGCGCCGGGCGAACGCCCAGATGCTTTCATCGGCATTGTGCAGGTCCACCCAGCGGAAGCCATTGTGATCGCAGTCGCTGCCGTAGAGCTGCGGGGTCGCGCGGTACAGATGATTCAGATCGCGCACGCAGTCGCGCAAGCGCTGGTGTTCCACGGCCGCCAGCTGCGACCACTCCAGTTGGCTCTCATCCCGCCATTCCTGCCATTGACCGAATTCCGAACCCATGAACAAGAGCTTCTTTCCGGGGTGGGCGCACATGTACGCGAGGAAGAGCCGGAAATTCGCGCGCCTCTGCCAATCGTCGCCGGGCATCTTGGCGAGCAGCGAGCGCTTGCCGTGCACCACTTCGTCGTGCGAAATCGGCAAGATGAAATTCTCCGACCAGGCATACACGAAGGAGAACGTGATCAACTGGTGGTTGTAACGCCGATAAACGGGATTGAGCGCCGCGTACCGCAAGGTGTCGTTCATCCAGCCCATATTCCATTTGAAATTGAATCCAAGACCGCCGTGCTCGGGCGGCCGCGTCACCCCGGCGAACGAGGTGGATTCTTCGGCGATCGTCAACAAGCCGGGAAATGCCCGGTGCACTGCATCGTTCATCTGGCGCAGGAAATCGATGGCTTCCAGATTCTCGCGTCCCCCGTCGCGGTTCGGCAGCCATTCCCCGGGTTTTCGGCTGTAATCCAGATATAGCATGGACGCCACGGCGTCGACGCGCAGCCCGTCCACGTGATAGCGATCCGGCCAGAAGAGCGCATTGGCGATGAGGAAATTACGCACTTCATGGCGTCCGTAATTGAAAATCTTGGTGCCCCATTCCATGTGCTCGCCGAGCCGGGAATCCGCGTGCTCGTACAGCGCGCTGCCGTCGAAGTGCGCCAATCCGTGATCGTCGCGCGGAAAGTGCGCGGGCACCCAGTCCAGAATCACGCCGATGCCGGCCTGGTGGCAACGGTCGACGAAGAACATGAAGTCATGAGGAGATCCGTAGCGCGCGGTCGCCGCATAGTAGCCGGCCACTTGGTAGCCCCAGGATGCGTCGAGCGGATGCTCCGCGACCCCCATCAATTCGAGGTGCGTATAACCCATCTCCACGACGTAGGGAATCAGCTGATCCACCGCCTCGACCCAGCTCATGAAGGGCGGTACCCGCCGATCCCACGGACGCCGCCATGAGCCCAAGTGCACCTCGTAGGCATTGAAGGGACGGCGCAATGGATCGCTGCGTTCGCGCATAGCCTGCCATTGCGAGTCCTCCCAGGCATAGCCGTCGAGAGACGCCACCACGGAACAGTTCTCCGGCCGCAGCTGCATCGCGAAGCCGTAGGGGTCGGCCTTGGTGTGGAGGTGCCCCGCACGGTCGCGGATTTCGTACTTATAGGCGGTGCCGGCGCCGAGGGTGGGAATCGCCAATTCCCAAATGCCGCTCGTCGCGCGGGGGTGCATCACATGGACGTCCCCATGCCACTGGTTGAACGGGCCCACCACGCTGACCCGCTCGGCGTTGGGCGCCCATACCGCGAAGCGGGTGCCCGCCGCCGCACCGTGGCCGTGCGCGTGCGCGCCGAGCTTGTCGTAAATGCGTTCGTGCTTGCCCTCGCCGAACAAATAGAGATCGAAGTCGGTAAGTCCTGAGTCGGTCAAATGCTCGCACCTTCACATGACGGGCTTCACTGCCCATATGCGGTCCGCGTACTCGCGAATACTGCGGTCGCTCGAAAAGTAGCCCATGTTCAGACAATTGACGATCGCCTTGTGGCTCCATTCGTCTTCCGAGGCGTACAAGGCATCCACCTGGTCCTGTGCCAGGGCGTACGCCGCAAAGTCCGCGAGCACCAGGAAGGGCTCACCGTCGCTCAGCAAGCGGTTGACCACCGCTTTGGCGTCGTCCGGACGCCCCGGCGAGAAGAATCCCGATTCGATGAGATCCAAAGTCCTCTTGAGTTCCGGATTGGCGTCGAGCTCGCGTTGCGGCCGGTAGCCCGGGCGCCGTGCCGCAACCTCTTCCGCGGTGAGACCGAATATGAACACGTTTTCCGCTCCCACGTGGTCGCGAATCTCGATATTGGCCCCGTCCAGCGTGCCGATGGTCAGCGCTCCGTTCAGGGCCAGTTTCATATTGCCGGTTCCCGACGCCTCCATGCCGGCCGTGGAAATCTGCTGGGACAGATCCGCCGCCGGCATGATTCTTTGCGCAAGAGAGACATCGTAATCCGGCAGGAACACGACACGCAGCTTGTCATGCATGGCGGGGTCCGCATCGATGGTGCGCGCCACGTTGTTGATGAGTTTGATTCGTCGGCAAGCCGCTGCTTGTTGGTGCGCTTGATGCCGCGAAACTGACGGCGAAATTCCGGGTCATCGGCGGCGCCGGTCAACCGCCCGAGCTCCTCGAGATCGTTCTCCCAGCATGACCCCAAATGCTCGGTCAGCAGTGCCGACAGGCCGGGATTCGATTGTTTCAGCCAGCGGCGCACGGCGATTCCGTTGGTCACATTGATGAATCGATCGGGATACATGTCGGCAAAACCGGAGAACACATGCATGCGCATGAGATCGGAGTGCAGCTGAGCGACCCCGTTGACCCGATGACTGCCGATGACCGCCAGATGCGCCATGCGCACCCGGCGATCGCCGCCATCGTCGATGATCGACAAACGCCGGAGGCGCTCATCATCCCCGGGGTACCGGGTCTCGACCGACTGCAGAAAATCGCGATTGATCAAATAGATGATCTGCAGATGCCGCGGCAGCAGGCGCTCGAACATCGCCACGGGCCAGGTCTCGAGCGACTCCGGCAACAGCGTATGGTTGGTGTACGAAAATACTGCGGTCGTGATTTGCCAGCTCTCGGCCCACGGCAAGCCGTGTTCATCGACCAGCAGGCGCATGAGCTCCGGGATCGCCACCGCCGGGTGCGTGTCGTTGAGCTGAATCGCGATCGAGTCGGGCATTGACGCGAGCGTGCGTCCCTCGCTCAAATGCGTCGCCAGGATGTCCTGCAGGCTGGCGCTGACGAAAAAATACTGCTGCTTGAGCCGCAGCTCCTTGCCCTGCGGCGTCGAATCGTCCGGGTACAGCACGCGCGACAGGTTCTTTGCTTCCACCTGCTCTTGCACGGCGGCGGCATAGTCGCCGGCGTTGAAAGCATCGATCTGAAACGGGGTAATGGCCCGGCCGGACCAGAGGCGCAGATGATTGACGGTGGGACCGCGATTGCCCGGAGTCAGCTGGTCGAATCCGATGGCGTAGATATCCGTCGTGTCGACCCAGCGGTGCAAATCGCCCGGACCCGCGTTCTCCGGGGCCTTGATTCGGCCGCCGAATCGCACGATGAAGCGTGCGCTGCCGCTGGGCATTTCCCAGACATTGCGCAGGCGCAGCCAGCTGCTTGCGACCTCGCGCTGTCCGCCGTCCGTGCCGATGACCTGCGTGAAAATGCCGTAGTCATAGCGAATGCCGTAGCCGACGGCCGGGTAGTGCAGCGTGGCCAGGGAATCGAGGAAGCAAGCCGCCAGACGGCCCAAGCCGCCGTTGCCGAGGCCAGGATCGACCTCCTCCGCGGCGATGTCGTCCAAATCATGGCCCATATCGCGCAAAGCGACCCGTGCCTCCTGCAGCAGGCCGCCTTCCAGGCTGGACAGTGCGTTCAACAAGGACCGGCCCGGCAGATATTCAACCGAGAAATAGCACACACGCTTCACGTGGGCGTTCGCCACGCGGCGCTGCGTGGCCAGCCAGCGTAAAGTCAGCTCTTCGCGTACGGCGAGCGACAACGCATCGTAGATGTCCCGCGCCGTCGCCGAGTCCGGGTTCTTGCCGAGCGTTCGGGTGAGGCGGTCCAGCAAAGCGGCTTGTAAGGTGCCGGGCTGCAAAGCGACGTTCCGGCGGGTCGTAAAGTGGGTATCAATCGAGCTCATGTTACGGGTTATTATAGGGTCGTAATCTGCGGGACGGCGGGCGAAACTCACAATGCGTGACCTAAATTGACTACTTCCCCCTTGGCCATCGGCATCGATGTGGGCGGATCATCCATCAAGTGCGCACTGGTCGACCTCCGCACGGGTGCCTTCGCCGGCGAGCGCTTCAGCACGCCGACGCCGGCGCAGGATTCGATCGAGACCCTGCTGAACGCTCTTGAAACCGTGGTGTCGAATGTGCCCGGCGATAATCCCGTGGGTCTGGCATTTCCCAGCGTGATACGCGGCGGCACCGTGCGCACGGCGGCGAACCTCAACAAGGCATGGATCGGAAAATCCCTGGCGGCGCTGGCGAGCGAGCGTTTGGGACGGCCCGTGGTCGCCATCAACGACGCCGACGCCGCGGGCCTCGCGGAATTGCGCTATGGCGCCGCGCGCGACGTAGCGGGCACCGTGCTCTTGCTGACTCTGGGCACGGGCATCGGCAGTGCATTGTTCATCGACGGCAAGCTGGTGCCGAATACCGAATTCGGCCATCTTCAGGTCGCAGGGCGCGAAGCGGAACTGCGGGCGTCGGGCCGCGCCAAGGTGGATCAGCACTTGAGCTGGGACGCGTGGGCGGAGCAATTGAATCTGGTATTGCACGAACTGCATGCATTGTTGTGGCCGGATCTCATCGTGCTCTGCGGCGGCATCACCGAGGAGCCGGAGAAATTCTTGGACAAACTGCACTGCGAGGCGCGGTTGTGCGTGGGAACCTTGCGCTCGGAGGCCGGCATCGTCGGCGCCGCATGGGCAACTGCCGTGGTCTGATCCAAGCTGCACTCGCGGCCGCTCTCGCGATCGCGCTGGCGGCATGCGCGAGCACTTCGCTGAAGCACGGCAATTCGCCGGGCGCGCCGACCGCCTCCGGTGCGCAGTCCCCCGGCGTCACCCGCCCGCCCCCGGATCCTCGGGTAATCATGGTGGATCACGCCAAGGCCATGATCGGCCAACCGTATCGTTGGGGCGGCGCTGCGCCCGGTGGGTTCGACTGCAGCGGCCTGGTCGCGTATGCGGCGGAGCACGCGGGTGTTCCGATGCCGCGTACCGCGCACGAACAGCTGCACGCCGGTATGCCGATCGCGCGCAGCCAGGTGCATGAAGGCGATCTTGTCTTCATGCATCTCGCGCACAAGGAACTGCACGTCGGCATCGCCATCGACGACGAACGCTTCATTCATGCGCCGTCCACGGGCGGCCGCGTGCGCATCGATTCGCTCGCGGCACCGCCCTACGCAAGCGGCTTCATGAGTGCGCGGCGCATCATCATCGCGCAGTGAGTCGGCTATAGTTGGCTCGCGCCATTGCGTCCCTTTCGACCAGTTCATCGAGGATATGACATGAAGCTCTACTACGCTACCGGTGCTTGTTCGCTTTCCCCTCATGTTGTCCTGCTCGAAGCGGGATTGCCCTATACGCTCGAAAGAATCGACTTCGCAACCAAGAAAACCCCGGCGGGAATCGATTATTTCACCATCAATTCCAAGGGCACGGTGCCGGCGCTGCAGCTCGACGACGGCCGCCTGCTGACCGAAGGGCCGGCCATCGTTCAGTACCTTGCCGACCAGAAACCCGATTCCGGATTGGCGCCGCGTGCCGGAACTTTCGAACGCTATCAGCTGATGGAAATACTGAATTACATCACCTCGGAAGTGCACAAGGGATTCAGCCCGCTGTTCAATCCGAAGATATCGGCCGACTGGAGGGCTTCCGCGCAGGCCAACCTCGAGAAGAAATTCGATTGGTTGTCCGGTTTTCTGAAAGACAAGACCTTCCTCATGGGGAACGCGTTTACGGTGGCCGATGCGTATTTGTTCACCGTCTTGAGCTGGACCCGGCCCTTGAAAATCGATCTTGGGCGATGGCCGGTGCTCAACGCCTATCAGCAGCGCATTGCGCCGCGCCCCACGGTTCAACGAGCACTGAAGGAATCGGGCTTGCTGAAATAGCTAGCGTCCAGTCGTCATCGGTGAGAGCGAGCCCTATGCAACGTCCACCGCCTCGCTTCCCACCGCCGCAAATTGCAGGGACGCCAGCCGCGCATACAAGGGGCTGTGCAGCAGCAGTTCCGCGTGGGTACCGACGGCAATCTTATGGCCGTGGTCCATCACCACGATGCGGTCGGCTTTGAGCACGGTGGCCAGGCGATGAGCGATGATGATGGTGGTGCGGCCCTGCATGAGCTTTTCGAGCGCCTCCTGCACCAGCCGTTCGGATTCCGCATCCAGCGAACTGGTCGCCTCGTCCAGCAGCAAGATCGGCGGATCCTTGAGAATGGCCCGCGCCAACGCAATCCGTTGCCGCTGACCGCCCGATAGCCGCGTGCCGCGCTCGCCGAGGAAGGTGTCGTAGCCTTGCGGCAACTTGCGCAGGAATTCGTCGGCGGCCGCGGCGACCGCGGCCGCCTCGATCTCGGCGTCGGTGGCCGTGGGGCGCCCATAGCGAATGTTCTCGCGCGCGCTGGCACCGAACAGCACCGTCTCCTGAGGCACCAGCCCGATCTGTGCGCGGACGTCTTCTGGCCGTAAATCCGCGAGCCGCCGATCGTCGATCAACACCCGGCCCGAATCGGGGTCGTAGAACCGCAGCAGCAGCTGAAACGTCGTGCTCTTGCCCGCGCCTGACGGACCCACGAAGGCAATGGTCTCGCCCGCCGCCACGTCGAGGCTGAAATTGGCGAGCGCGGCGCTGTCGGGCCGCGATGGATAATGAAATGTGACATTGTCGAAGCGCATCGCTCCGGTGACCCGCGCCGGAAGCAGGGCGGGGTGCGGCGGCGCGCCGATGGTCGGCCGCGCCTGAAGCAGCTCACTCAAGCGCTCCATGGCGCCGGCAGCGCGCTGCACCTCGCCCCACATTTCAGTGAGTGCGGCGGCTGAACTGCCGACAAAGGAAGCGTAGAGCAGAAACTGCAGCAGCTGCCCTCCCGTCATCGTGCCGGCGAGGACCTGGTGCGCACCCAGCCACAAGACGAAGGTGATGCCCGCAAACACCAGCATGATGCCGATCGCCGTGAGCGCCGCGCGCACGCGTGTGCGGCGTACTGCGGTGGCAAAGCTGTCTTCGACCGCCTTGCGATACCGTTCGCTTTGCAGTTCTTCCAATGTGAATGCCTGCACCGTCTGGATGGCGTTCAATGTCTCGCCCGCCAGCCCGCTGGTGTCGGCAATGCGGTCCTGTGACGCGCGTGACAATCCGCGAACGCGTCTGCCGATCACGATGAGAGGGACGACCACGACCGGAATCAACACCAGAATGACGCCCATCAGTTTCGCGCTGGTGAGCCCGAGCATGATCAGTCCACCGATCAAGCTCAAGGATGACCGCAGAATGATCGATAGATTGACGCCGGAGATGGCTTGCACCAGGGTGGTATCGGTCGTCAAACGCGACAACACTTCACCGACCCGGGTGGTCTCGAAGAACAGGGGATCCATGCGCACGACGCGCCGGTAGACAGCCGAACGCAAGTCCGCGACCACGCGTTCGCCCAGCCAAGTCACCAGATAGAAGCGCAGCGCGGCAAACGCGCCGAATATGACCGCGGCAGCCAGGAAACCGATGAAGTACTGATTGATGGTGCCGGCATCCTTGGCGGCGAGGCCATGGTCGATGAGCTGGCGCAGCGCCACGGGTAAGGCCAGCATGGCGACCGTCGCCACCAGCAAGGCGCCCAAGGCGGCCGCCATCATGGCTCGGTAGGGCGTAAGGAACGGCAGCAGCGAGCGCAAGGGATTGAGCGACTTGGCGCGGGGACGATCGGCGTTGGTACTCATGCCCCCATGATCCCACAACTCGATCGGGATGGCGCATTCGCCGGCGCGCAGAGCGCGAGTTCGCCCGATGCGTCGTTGCGCGCGGGCAACGCCGGTCCCGGCTTGGGTTCCGGGGTGATTGTCTTTCCGGTCACGATAATTGCCTTTCCGGCCACGGGCCGCTATGGTGGCTGCGTCAAGGGGATTTGGCGCATTGGGCGAAGCGTATTTCGTTCAGATAATAATGGGGATACATCATGCGGGGATGCCGGAAAAATCATGAGTTGCAGAAGGGCCACGATTGGATGACGCGGGTGGGCGCGCTCTGCGTTGCGCTCGCCGCCCTGTCGCCGGGCCTGGCGCGCGCCAATGCGCCCGCCGCCGACGAAACAACCGGGCCGTTGCAGGAAATAGTCGTGACAGCAACCCGCCACGAGGAAAGCTTGAGCAAGGTACCCATCAGCGTGACGGCCATGACTCAGGAAGCCCTGGATATCCGCGGTGTCAAGGACTTCCAGGACGTCGCCCGCTTCACTCCCGGAGTCAACATCGACAATTCGGGTACGAACAACATCTCGATTCGTGGCATCGCCTCCACCGGCGGCGCCGGTACCACCGGCATTTATCTCGATGCCGCCGGCACGCCGGTCATCGACGGCACGCTCGGCGTGCGCGCCAGCGTTTGGTACCGGCGCGACGGGGGCTATATCGATCGCATCGATCCGGTGACGCTCGCCACCGACCAAAAGAACGCCAACTACGATCAGACCATGCTGCTGCGGCTGGCGGCGGTGTGGGCGCCCTCGGAGCATTTGACCGTGACTCCGAGCATTTATTACCAAGACCGGTATCGCAATGAAGTCGAGAGTTATTGGCCGCTGTATTCGAATCCCAGCAAGGACCGGTTCGTCAACGCCAATCCGACGCAGCGCTCGGACCCGGATCGCTTCTACTTGACCGCGCTCAAAGTCGAGGCAGACTTGGGCGCCACGAAATTGATTTCCAACACCTCTTACTATCACCGCCAAGAGGAAACCGGTTACGACGGCACCTTGTACAATTTAGGCTTCTACCAGACATTTCTCGGTCCGGGCTACACGGTGCTGAACCCTTTGCTGCTCGACAACAACGGCGTGCACCTGCCGGCGGGCGCGACGAATTACCGGTCGCCGGCCTCGGTCGACAACTACCAGCAGAACATCACCGAGGAAATCCGCCTGCAGTCGAACGATCCGGCAGCCAAGCTCATCTGGACCACGGGGGTGTTCTTCAGCGTCAATCGGCAACGCTATCTGGAGCAGATTCACGATCCGCTGCTGGATCAACTGACGCTCGTGACGACGGGTTCGCACTACACGGATATTTTCACCGATGTGAACGGCAATCCCGTGCCCTACGATCCGACGTACCCTCAAGATTCGTACTTTTTGCTGACCAATGCCAAGGATCAGCAAGCGGCTGTCTTCGGCGAAGGGACCTACAGCTTCACGGACCAATATAAGTTGACGGTGGGCGCGCGCTACTCGCAATCCAAGTATTCGTTCACTTCGCTGACCGGAGGCCCGCAGCTATTCAATGCGACCACGTCGGTGGGCGCGAACAAGACCGAGAATTCGTTCACGCCCAAGGTGAGCTTCTCCTATCAAATGGATCCGCGGAATCTCTACTACTTCACGTACGCGAAGGGATTCCGTCCGGGCGGCGGCAACAATCCCGTGCCCTATGCCGCCTGCGCCTCGGACTTCCAAAGTTTCGGCATTCCCGGCGCGCCGTTGACGTTCAATTCCGATACGGTCAACAGCTTCGAGGTGGGAGCGAAGAACAATATCGACAATCGCGTCAAGATCGCCAGCAGCGTGTACTACATCCGTTGGAACAACATCCAGCAGACCGTCGTGCCGCCGGTCTGCCAAATTTCGTTCATTTCGAACCTCGGAACCGCGATTGCCAAGGGCTTCGACATTCAGGCCGAAATCGCCCTTACCGACGCTTTTACGGTTGAACTCGCGACCGGCTACACCGACGCCCGCTACACCAAGGACTCGCGCTTGGTGCCGTCCGAGGAGCCTCCGGTGGTGAGGAGCGGCGATGCGATTACCGGCCAGAGCGCGCAGCCCGGCGCGCCGTGGACCGCCACCATTGGCCTGGAGTACAAATTCTCGGTCCTCGATCACGAGTCGTTCATTCGCGTCGACGATGAATATGAAGGCAGGGCCAAGTGGCCCTCGCCGGGGCAGGACGCGAATACTCAACAGTACGACTCGGCGAACTATGTGCTGTCGTCGACCAACTTCGCCTCGGCGCGCGCCGGCATGAACTTCGGTGGATTTCAGGTCGCGGCCTTCGTCGACAATCTGGCCGACACGCACACGGTCACGAACTACAATTGGACCATCGATTACGGCGGCGGCCCGGCCTCTCGGCTGCAGCGCCAGTTCACCTTCCGTCCACGCACCGTCGGACTGTCGTTCACTTACCGGCATTGACCCGTCTACCGCGCGCAAGGGCTAGCCTTGCGCGCGGTAGACCCGATTACCGCAACTCGCACACACACCCGTGCCATGCAGCAAATGCGTGGTACGGGTGTTCCCGGGCGCTCCTCATGCCCGCTTGCGTTGCACGCGGTACACCCTGTCGAACCGCGCAGCAGCGACGATGCCGTGATCGCCGGGCGCGTACTGCACCAGCCCCAATTCGGCGGTTGCGCCAGTTTTTGCTCGGTGCTACTGTCG
>WNFT01010196.1_pt1 | contig 15279 bp, 13 predicted proteins | sample 5400191 | NCBI WGS metagenome assembly WNFT01 (sample SAMN13153359, study PRJNA577476) | soil metagenome | isolation source: 80 cm saprolite under Madrone tree | place: USA:California | collected 2016-06-14 | reverse complement strand
TACGCAACGCCTTTGCTATTGTTTGCAACTTGCGACGCGTTGCCTTGCCGAGACCGCCCTGTTCGATTTCCTGAAGCCTGTATCCGAGTCCAAGGATAAGGAGATCGCGACTGATCCTCGGCGCATCACTGTGATACAGTGCGATCGAGCTTGCGCTCGATCGCCCGTGTATTCATGTGGGCCATGGCTAGGCGGCCGGTAGCGCCCGAATGCTTGGATTCGGCTTTGATTTGGCCGGCTTCTCGGCGGCCACACGGTATATGCGTTCGCCGTCGGCCTTCTCCGACGTCAGCGTGAAGCCGAGCTTCTTACGCACGACGCCGGCGAAGAACCCGCGCACCGAGTGTTGCTGCCATCCGGTCGCCTTCATGATCGCGGCGATCGTTGTTCCCTTGGGCTGTTTGAGCAGCCCGAGAACCGTCTCCTGTTTAGTCCCGCCGCGGGCTGAACCCGAGGCAACCTTTCCATTCTTTGCAGGTTTCTTCGCGCGCTTGGCTGGCGCGACCTTCGTCTTTCTGGGTGTGTTGCGGTGCGACATCTTTCAGATCCTTTCGGTTGCGACGGCACACGCGCCGTCACCACCGAAGCCCCACAGTGGCGGTATCGCCAGCGGGGCGGGATCCAAGACGAGGCAAAAAGGGCCACATCAACCGACGACACTGACGCTCTGCTTGCAGCGGAAGTCCAGTCGTTTCTGCAAGGAATATCGGGCTTCTGTTGGCGCAGCATCTCGGGATTAAAGCTTGGTTCGCCCGCGTCTCCGAATTCCGAAGTTCGAGTCCTGCCACCCCAGCCAGCCAGTCCGGTCTCTGTGGGCTATGTCCGGTTTGCAAAAATACGTGCGACATTCCCGAGAGTTAGCGAGACGAAACGTAGTCTCTGACGCGTAATTTTCTGGATTTTCCGGCGCCACCGGCCAATTTCGCGCGCCAGTCTCTGGTCGCCAATTTTCAATATCCGTGTTTTGTCTCCCGAGACTCGGTTCGAAGTCGTATAAGACCGGTTCGATACACGTGCTGTGTCGTCTTCAGCAATTGGAGCGGAGGAGCCGCCATTTCAACGGCACGACGTTGGGTCAAATGGCGCAGCAGCGGACTGAGCAACATCGACCATTACGCAACAACATTCATTTAACTAACATTCCGGCCTGGACCACTCTTTAGGGGCCGATCAGGTTCGATCCTGGTTGACGGCGGACGAACAATCAATTTACAGCGTGATGATCCGCTCAAAATGAGTGAAGAGGCAATTGGCGTGGCGAAATGGCTCGTTGGCATCGACACCGGCGGCACATTCACCGACCTTATCGCTTTCGATCAGATGAGCGGCGCGCTGCAACGGGCAAAGGTCCCTTCCGTGCCGAGCGATCCGTCGCTCGCTGTGGTTGAAGCGCTGGAAAAGCTCTTCGCCGAAGGCGTAATACCAGCCGACGTCGCCATGATCGTGCATGGCACGACAGTCGCCACCAACGCGCTGCTCGAAGGCAAAGGCGTGCGCGCCGGCCTCCTAATCACGAAAGGCTTCCGCGCCGTCTACGAGGCGCGCGGCTGGTCGCAGCCGCGCGGCGCCGACCTGCTCGACACCTTCTATCAGAAGCCGCCGCTGCTCGTGCCGCAATATCTCACGGAAGAGGTCATCGAACGCCTCGATTACGAGGGCCAAGTCGTCACTCCGCTCGACGAGGAGGCATTGCGCGCTTCGGTGCGCAACCTGGTTGGCAAGGGAGCAGAGGCGATCGCCGTCTGCTTCCTGTTCTCCTTCGTCAATCCGGCGCACGAGCGGCGCGCCGCCGAAATCGTAGCGCACGAGGCGCCCGATTGCCGCATCTCGATCTCGAGCGAGGTGCTGCCCGTCATTCGCGAATACCCGCGGCTTTCCACCACGGTCATCGACGCGTACGTCGGGCCCCGCATCGCCAACTATCTGCACAGTCTCGAACAGCGGCTCGATGCGCGCGGCGTAACTACGGCGCAGAAATTCCTGATGCAGTCGAACGGCGGATTGATGCGGATTTCGCTCGGTGCCCGTCATCCGAACCAGACGCTGCTCTCGGGTCCGGCGGCAGGCGTCATCGCCGGCGCCGAGCTCGCGCGGGCGACCAAGCGCGGCCATGTCGTTACCTTCGACATGGGCGGCACGTCGACCGACATCAGCGTCATTGTCGACGGCGCCATCCTGGAAATGTCGCAAGGACAGATCGCGGGGCAAGACATCGGGACGCCGATGCTACGGGTGCGCACCTTGGGCGCGGGCGGGGGCACGGTCGCTGAAATTGGCAAGGACGGGCTAATGAAGGTCGGACCGCGCAGCTCGGGCTCGGTGCCGGGCCCGGCATGTTATGGTCGCGGAGGCAACGAGGCGACAGTGACCGACGCAAACCTGATGCTGGGTGCGCTGTCGAGCGAGACCTTGCTCGCCGGGACTTTGCGGCTCGATGCGGCGTCGGCGGGCGCAGTCCTCGAACGCACCGGTGCCGCGCTCGGCATGGATGCTTTGCAGACAGCCTCCGGCATCGTCCGCATCATCAACACGCACATGGCGGTCGACCTACGTCTTGCGTTGCAGGAGCAGGGCCAAGATCCGCGCTCGTTCACGCTCGTCGCCTTTGGCGGCGCGGGGCCGCTGCACGCAGCAACGCTGGCGCGCAGCGTGGGCATCCCGACCGTGCTCGTGCCGCTCTATCCGGGCCTGAATTGCGCGCTCGGCATGTTGCAGACCAGCGTGCGACATTCCTATCTCAGGTCGGAGATCGGGTCGCTCGCTCATATCGCGACCGGGCGTGTCAACGAGCTGTTCGCAGCGCTCGAGGCGCAGGCCATGCAGGAGGCGACCGAGGAAGGCTTTTCGCCGGGCGAGGCCAAGATCACGCGGCTGCTCGACCTGCGCTATCCGCACCAGGGATATTCGCTTTGCGTCCCATGTCCCGCGCCCTTCGATGAAGCCGCCCGGCGGACCGTGAAGGACACCTTCGATTCGCTGCATCAGAATGTATACGGCCAGAGCGCACCGAACGAAAATGCCGAGATTGTCACTTTCCGCCTGCAGTCGGAGATCGCGGTTCCGCGCCTGGCCTTGCCTGAATTACCCCGCACGGACGGTAATGCTGCCCGTGCGATCAAGTGCCAACGGCCGCTCTACGACACAGAGCGACAGAAATTCATGCGCGTGAACGTCTGGGACCGCACGAAACTGCTCGCCGGCGATCTGTTTGAAGGGCCGGCCGTGATCGAGCAGTTCGATTCGACCGCCGTCGCGCTCGCCGGCCAGACGGTCAGCGTCGAAGCCAATGGGGCGCTGATCATTGAGGAGCGGGTTGCATCGTGAACATCATCGATCCTGTCACGATCGAAGTCGTTGCGAGCCGCCTGCGCGAGGCGGCCGCCACCATGGAGCACGCGCTCTATCACAGCGGCTATTCGCCGATCCTGCGCGAATCGAAGGATGGCACGGCGGGACTGACCGACAAAACCGGCCGTGTCGTCATTCTGAGCGGCGGCATCCAGTTCCATTACACCGCCTACGAGCAGGCGGTGCAGGCGATGCTGGCGCGCTACCCAATCGACAAACTGCGGCCGGGTGACAGTTTCGTCTGCAATGATCCTTACAAGGCCGGCGTTCCGCACGCGTCGGATTTCTGCGCGATCACGCCGGCGTTCCATCGCGGCGAACTCATCGGCTTCGGCGTCAGCCTCGCGCACAAATCGGACATCGGCGGCATCGTGCCGGGATCCGCCGGCGCTGCGGCGCGCGAAATCTACCACGATGGCGTGGTGTTTCCGCCGGTGCGGTTCCAGACCGCGCAGGGAGTCGAGGAATCGGTCGAGGCGATCATCGCCAACAACAGCCGCGTCGCCGAGGTCGTGCTCGGCGACCTGCGCGCGCAGGTCGGCGCTACGCGCATCGGCTACGAGAAGCTCGCCGCGCTCTGCGACGAATACTCCCGCGAGACCGTGCTCGAAGTGATGCAGCGCCTGATCGCGGCGAGTGCGCGCCGACTCGAGACGGAGTTGCTGCAATGGAGCGACGGCGAGGTTGAAGCGGAAGGATTCCTCGATCACGACGGCGTCACGAAGGACCAGCCGGTGCGCATCCACGTGACCGCGCGCAAGCGCGGCGGGCGGCTGACGATCGATTTCACGGGCTCCGCGCCACAGGGGGCCGGTCCGGTCAATCTTGTCTCGTGTACCGCGCGCGCCGCTTCGGTTATGGCGATCCTGGCATCTTGCGATCCAACAATCCCGGTCAACGCCGGACTCAACCAGCAGATCGATTTCGTGTTTCCGGAAGCGAGCGTCGTAAACCCCCGCCATCCCGCGACGATGAACCTCTATTTCCCGTCGGCGCATCTCGTCTACAACACCGTTCTCTCCGCGCTCTCGAAGATGAATCCGAAGCGCGCGGTGGCGCCCTCGGGGCTCGGCTCGGGCGCCGTCACCATCGGCTATCGCAAGGCGCGGGGAGGCAAGCCGGCGGTGCTCTACGAATTGCTCAACACCTCGCTCGGCGGTACCAGCGCCCACGATGGCGTCGCGGTGGTGATGGCGATGAACCATTTCACGCCCGGCGCGCCGGTCGAGATTTTCGAGAGCGAGTATCCGTTGCGCGTGCGCGCCTTCGAGCTGGTGCGGGATTCGGCCGGCGCGGGAACGTTTCGGGGTGGGCTTGGATACGCGCGCGAATTCGAGGTGCTGGAGGACAGCGTGCTTACCGTGCGTTCGTCGAACCACAAGATCGCCTCGGAAGGACTCAATGGCGGCGGCTCGCCGCGATTATCGCGCGTCGTCGTCAATCCGCACGGCGCAAATCCGGAGGAACTCGGGCCGCTCGAGACGCGGCTTCTGAAAGCGGGTGACGTCATTCGGTTCGAGCGCAGCGGTGGCGCGGGATTCGGCGATCCATTGCGGCGCGCGCGTGACGCGGTCGCCGACGACGTGCGCAACGGCTACGTCAGTCGCGAGGCGGCAATGAAAGTCTACGGCCTGAGCGATCCGCCAGAGAGGTGAAGCCAGGCGCGAATTTATCCCTTCGGCGCGCGGTCACTGCGGGGCGATCACGAGACTGACGTGCACGACTTCCTTGCCGTCGTCGACCTCGCGGCCGAGCGTGCGGACCGCGAGATCGGCCTCCTCGAGGCCAAAGGAATGCGAGCAGATCGGACCCAGCCTGCGGTGGTGAGCCCGTAATATCTCGAGCGCGATATCGAGCGAATCCGCGGTCGAGCTGAACCCACCGAGCACTTGCAACTCTTTGACGACGATCTTGTCGGTGACGAGGCCGCTGAGCGGTTTGCCGTTCTTGAGCCCGGCGAGCACGACCCGTCCGCCCATGCGAGCTGTATCGAGCGCCTGCAGCACCGGCTCGGTCGAGCCGGCCGACATGTCGAGCACCACGTCCGCCATCTCGCCGTCGGTGACATCACGCACGCGCTCGACGATATCCTCCTTGCTGACGTCGACGATCACGTCGGCGCCGAGCTCGCTCGCCAGTGCGAGGCGATGGGCGTCCCGCGGCAGCCCGGAGATGGTGACGGTCTTGGCGCCGGCGTGCCGCGCGGTCAGGGCAGCGAGAATGCCGCGCTGGCCGGGCCCGAGGATGACGACGTGCTCGCCCATGCGTAGTTGCGGGATTTCGTAAATCCAGTGCACCACGCCCGAGAGCGGGTTGAACAACGTCATTACGTCGCTCGGGATATCGGTCGGCGCTTTCTTGAGCTGCGCATCGGGATGCAGGTACAGGTGCGTCGCGTAGCCGCCCCAGAGGCTCGGTGCCACGTCCGTCGTCAGATAGAGGCCGTAGCCCATGCGCCTTTCGCAACGCTGCGGCGCGCCCATGTGGCACTGCCGGCACTTTCCGCACGGCAACGGCGCCTTGACGACGACGCGATCGCCTTCGACGACCTTCCATCGCTTGCCGGCCTCGACGCCGATCTTTTCGATCCAGCCGATCGTCTCGTGCCCGGGAATGATCGGTACCTTACCGAAGCCGCCGATCTTGAATTCGCAGAGATATTGGTCGTAGTCGGTGCCGCACAGGCCGTTGGCCTCGACGCGCAGCAGACCATCGTCTGGCCCGATCTCGGGCAAGGTGAAGTCGCGCATTTCGATCTTGCGCGGTCCCGTGAGCACCGCTGCGTGTGCTCTTGCCATTTCGGCGCCTCTCTAGCGAGCGGACTATAGCCGAATGCACGCGCTGTCGAAATCGCCGCCCTTGACGGGTTGCGATGATCAACTAGCATCTCGACCAATCATCAGCGGACGCGCCTTAGTCTTCGGCGACGCATACAACCGCACCGGGAGGAGCAGATCATGCGTATCACTCGCGATCGTCGTCGATTCCTGGCTGGAGCGGGCGCAATCGTTCTTGGCTTGCCGGCGATGCGCGCCGCTCTGGCGCAGCAGGCAAGTGGCGCACCGTATAAAATCGGCGTCACCTATCCGCTCAGCGGTCCGCAGGGCGCCTGGGGCCAATTGATCGTACCGGCGATCGAAATCGCAGCGCAGCACGTCAACGAGGCGGGAGGCGTCAACGGACGCCCGCTTGCGCTGGTCGTCGAGGACAGCAAAGGCAACCCAGAAGGCGCGATCTCCGCGATGCGCAAGGTCGTGCAGGTCGACGGCGTGCAAGTGATCATGACGATCTTTACCAATGTGGTGAGCGCGCAAATGCCGCTCTCGCAGCAGTTCAAGGTGCCGTTGATCAGCCCGGTCGAGGCGCCGGGCCTCGTCGCCCGCAGCAATCACTGGGCCTTCGCGCATTCCGCGCTCCTGAAGCGTACGCTGCCGCTGCTCGAGGAGCGCTGGAAGAACATGGGGGTGAAGCGGCTGTTCGCCTTCTATCCCAACACGCCGATCGCGCCCTATGGGTCCGGCTTGGTCAAGGAGGCAGCCGGGCGGCTCGGAGCGGCTTATGAAGAGACGCTGTTTAAGCTGGGCGACACCGATTTCCGCGGGCTCATTACGCGCGCCAAGGCGTTCAACCCGGATGCCATTCTGGTATGGGGCCACGGCACGCCGGACGAAGGCGTGATCATGAAGCAGACGCGCGAGCTCGGGCTTCCGACGGCCATGTTCAACGGCAGCGCCAATCCCACGGTGAAGACCTATCGCGAGGCCGCCGGCAAATCGCTCGAGGGCGTCATCTACGCCGGCTTCAAATACGATCCCACCGCAGCCAAGAAGCTCATCGATGCCTATCGCGCCCAGCTCGGCTTCGATCCGGATTTTGCATCGCTCGAAGTTTACGACATGGTCAACATGATTGCCGCGGGCATTCGCCAGAACGGCTACGACGGCGAGGGGATCAGGCGCTTCCTCGCCGAGATCAAGGACTTCAAGAGCATCGGCGGCGGCACGTTCAGCATGGATCCGGACGGACAATCGATCGTACCGGTGGCCCTCTATCAGGTGAAAGACGTCGAGAAGCCGGTATTCGAGGAAATCAAGCCCTGAAGCAACGCGCCGCGCTTCGACTTGCGTGCCGCGTGGCAGAGTCCCGACCTAAACGACTGATCGCCTGGCTCAGCGAAGCCGATTGCGCTTCGCCGGGAATCGCCGGGACGGATGTGCCGTGAAGGGGCGGAATGTTGGCGAGCCTGCTGCAGGTTTTCTCCACCGGGCTCGGACTCGCCGGTTATTACGCGCTCGTCGCAGTGGGCTTTGCGCTGATTTTCGCGACCCTGCGCATTTTTCACGTGGCGCACGGCACGGTCTTCATCATCGGCGGCTACGTGTTCTTCGGCCTGCATCGTCTGTTGGGAGTTAACATTTTCGTCAGTGCTATCGCTGGCGTGGCCTGCGCCGGCCTCGCCGGGCTTGCGATCGACAAGGTTGTCTATGCTCCGGTGCTGCGGCGGGGCGGCGGCATGTTCAGCGTGTTCATCGCCTCGCTCGGCGCGGCGCTGGTCGTGGAGGCTGGCTTTCTCGCCTGGACGAAGGGCGTCGTCTCCGTCGCGCGCACCGGCATGCTCGATATTTTCATTGTCGGCGACGTGGCCTTCCGCGCGCTCGACTTCAGCATTTTCGCGCTCGTCGCGGCGGCCTTCGGCGCGCTCTATCTGTGGCTGTATCGCACCAGTAGCGGGCTCGAAGTGCGCGGGCTGACGCCGTCATCCTCGGCGGCGTGCGAAATATCCTGCTCGGCACGATCATCGGCGCGACCTGTCTCGGCTTACTCACGGCCTTCGCCGGCTTTTTCTTTCCCGAGTGGATCACCTTCACAATCTTCCTGATTATGATCGTGCTAATAATCTTCCGACCGCAGGGCATTCTGGGTTGAGCATGGAGCATCTTTTCTATCTCGGCACCCTAATCGCCGTCTGGATTATCGTCGCGCTCGCGGCCAATCTCGTCATCGGCTACACCGGCATGATGGCGATGGGGCAGGCGGCCTATCTCGGGGTGGGCGCATACGTCGCCGCGACGCTCAACATACTGCTCGGCGTCAATTTCTATGTCGCGCTCCTCGTCGCGTCGATCGCAAGTGCGGTCATCGCCGCCGTCACACTTTTGCCGCTGCTGCGCATCGGCGGCTTTTATTTCGCTTTGGCGACGCTCGGCGTGAATTTTGTCTTCTTCGATATCTTCCACAATCTGGGGCCGCGCGTGGAAGGCAGCGAGGGCCTCTATGGCCTGCAATTGCCGGGCCCGTTCGCTTTCTCCGGTCCGCGCTTCGCTACCACCCTCGCGATCGCCATCGTCTGCGTTCTGTTGTGCCAGCGCGTTGTGGCATCGCCGCTCGGACGTGCGCTGCGGGCGACGCGCGACCGGCCGGATGCGCTCGCCGCGCTCGGCAAGGATCCGCGCCGTTATCAGATGATCATTTGGACCTTGGCCGGCGCGCTCACCGGGCTCGCCGGCGGCCTCTACGCCGCGACGCTGTTCTACATCGACCCGACGCTGTTCACGCTCGACGCCTCTATCCTCATTCTGGTCTATATCGGCGTCGGCGGGCTCGCCAGCACCGCTGGCTCGGTGCTCGGTGTCATCCTGCTCATCGCATTCAACGAATCGCTGCGGTTCGTCGGGCTACCGAGCCAGTTCGTGGGGCCGCTGCAGCAGGCGATGTATGGGCTTCTCCTGATCGGGCTGATGATCTTCCGGCGTCGCGGCTTGGTAGGGGAATATGACTTCCGGGAATAGCGGGCTTCGCATCGACCGGCTGGCGATGAATTTCGGCGGCGTCTTCGTCTTCGAGGACGTCTCGATCGAAATTCCGCCGGGGAAGGTGACGGCCTGCATTGGCCCCAACGGGGCCGGAAAGACGACGATCATCAACATCGTCTGCGGCGTGTTCCCGCCGAAGGCGGGCGACATCTTCGTCGACGGCGTGCGGCTCACGGGCGTGCGGCCCTTCGACACCGTCCGGTATGGGCTGTGCCGCAGCTTCCAGGACGTGCGCATCTTTCCGTTCCTGACGGCGATCGAGAACGTGCTGGTCGCGATGCCGGACCAGAGTGGCGAGGGGCTAGCCGGGCTATTTCTTCCGCGTGCGCGCGCACAAGAGCGTACGAACCGCGACCACGCCCGTCGCTTGCTGCAAGCCGTGGCGCTCGAAAGCGCGGCGGAGCGACCGGCCGGCGAATTGCCCTTCGGCCAGCAGAAGCTCTTGTCGCTGCTGCGGGCGGTCGCGACCGGTGCCCGCGTGCTGCTACTCGACGAGCCGGCCACCGGCGTCGAAAACGATCTCATTCCGCGCGTCGTCGATCTCATCCGTGACCTGGTGAAGGCCGAGGGCCGGGCCACGTTTCTAGTCGAGCACAACATCGATCTCGTGCGTCAGGTGGCGGACCAAGTCTGCGTGCTGCAGGGCGGGCGGATCATCGCAGCGGGCGATGTGCGTCGCGTGCTAGACGACGAGATCGTCATTCGCGAATATCTGGGACAAGTCTACGATGCTTGAGGTTCACGGAATCGACATCGCCTACGGCGCCTTCGAGGTGCTGCACAAGGTGGACATCGCGGTCGGCGCGCGACGCATCGTCGGCCTGTTCGGCCACAATGGCGCTGGCAAGTCCTCGCTGCTGAAGGGAGTCTACGGCCTGTTGCCGGTGCGCGCGGGCAAGGTGACGTTCGCCGGGAAGGAGACCACGAACGACCGCCCGTTCCAGCAGTCGGTGCGGGGCATCCGCTTCGTGCCGCAGGAGAGCAACGTCTTCCCGAACCTCACCGTCGAGGACAACCTGCGCCTCGGCGCACTGCGGCTTGCGGGCGGCGCATCGGTCCACGCCGCGCGCTTCGAGGACGTCTACGGTACGTTTCCGATTTTGCGCGAACGCCGGCGTGCCCGTGCCAGCGTGCTCAGCGGCGGCGAACGCCAGATGCTCGCGATCAGCATTGCGCTTATGACGCGGCCGAAGCTTCTGCTGCTCGACGAGCCTTCAGCGGGACTGGCGCCGATCCTCGTCCAGCGGTTGTTCGAGATGATCCGCGCCATCCGTGATCGCTTCGGCATGGCGGTCCTGCTGGTCGAGCAGAACGTCAACGAGGCGCTGCGTATCGTCGACGAGGTCTGCGTGCTGGAGGAAGGACGCGCCGTGTTCTCGGGCGCTGCGGCCGACAAGGACCAGATCGTGCGTCATCTGTGGCGGCTCGAGAGACGCGCACATTGAAGTCGGGCACACTGAGGCTGGATCGAGAAGGCCATGGTAACACGCGAGAAGCTGCCGGAAGGCAGGAATCGCCTGATCGGAAAAGTCGCCTTGGTGATCGGTGGCGGTTCGATCGCGTCTGCCGCCTCGTGGCGCGTGTCGACCAGCAGCCATCACCGCGACCACGATCGTCGTCGATGGCGGCGACCTGTGGGGGTTTGATTCTCTATCCCTTCCGTCAGGAAGGTGAATCGAGAGGCGAGCTATGTCAGGGGAAAATCCCAAGACCGTGATCGTCACGGGCGCCGCCAGCGGGATCGGCTTCGCTTGCGTGCAAGGCCTGCTGGCGGCCGGCCATCGCGTTTGCGGAGCCGACCTGCAACCGGTTCCGACGGAACAGTTGTCAACCGATCCGACGCGCTTCTTGCAGGTGCGCGCCAACGTCGCTGATGACGCGGACTGCCGAACGGTTGCGGCGCGTACGGTGGAAGCCTTCGGCAAGCCGAACAGCATGATCCACATGGCGGCGGCGCACTCGACGCTGACCTGGCGGGAGCTCACCACCGAACATTTCGATCACATCCTCACCGTCAACGTGACCAGCTCGTTCCTCATGGCGCGCGCGGCCGCCGAGCACATGACGGGCGGCGGTGCCATCGTTCTGACGAGCTCCGGCTCGATCAATGTCGGCGGCGTCGGGGGACACGGCCGCGGCGGCCCGGCCTACGTGTCGTCCAAAGCCGCGATCATCGGGCTGACGCGTGCGCTCGCGCGCTCGTTCGCTCCGCTCGGTATTCGCGTCAACGCCGTGAGTCCCGGGTCGACCGATACCGCAATGACGGCCGACTACGACAAAGAGGCCCGGCGCAAGGTCGCCGAGCGCACGCTGATCGGCCGCATGGGCGACCCCAAGGACATCGCCGCAGTCGCGCAATTCCTCATCTCCGACGCTGCCGGCTACATGACCGGCGAGATCGTGCACGTGAACGGCGGCGACAGCTTCGGGTGACCGCGTGCGGCGACGGCGTTCAAGCCGCCCGGGGCCGAGACGCCAGTGCATAGCGATACGACGATTGGATCCCGGCCCTTTTCGATAACTTCCGCCCAAAACTGCAGTGCCGACGTTTCTAGAAACAGGTCTGCTCAGGATGGTGAAGCCGGCCTGTGTTCAAAGCCAGGAGATATCCGAAATTTGTTGGAAGAGACCGGTTCGAATTCTGCTATCCACGCCGCCAGTCTAGCTTGAAGGTGCATATCATTCTTTCGGCACCTCGCCCGCGAAAGTCTCTGGTCCCCAAATGTTCCGAAATCACACGAAATTCGCCCCACATTTCAAAGGGCGTTTTTGAAAATGACATTTGTGAGTTCGAGTCCTCCCGCCCCAGCCAGCCAGTCCTGTCTCTGTGGGCTATGTCCGGTTTGCAAAAATACGTGCGACATTCCCGAGAGTTAGCGAGACGTCACGTAGTCTCTGACGCGTAATTTTCTGGATTTTCCGGCGCAACCGGCCAATTTCGCTCGCCGGTCTCTGGTCGCGAATTTTCAATATCCGTATTGCGGCGTCAGAGACTCGGTTCGAAGTCCCATGAGACCGGTTCGATATACGTGGACGTGCCAATCGCGCCAGCAGCGTGAGGAATGTTGTACGCAAGTTGAGAATGTCCACCGTCCCGGAAGCATCTCGTGCACCTTCGCTCAAGTCGCACGGACGACCTCATCATGCGCCGATCAGTTTCCTCCACGACATACGTAGTTGTTAGTGCCCATGCGCTGGGGCCTCATTCCGTCATGGTGGGCCAAGCCGCTCAAGGAGATGAAGCTCGCCACTTTCAATGCGCGCGTTGAGACGGTGACGGACAAGCCCATGTTCCGAGACGCCTTCAAGCGCACGCGATGCCTGATTCCGGCGAGCGGCTATTACGAATGGCAAGACACGCCCGATGGCAAGCAGCCGTACTATTTCACGCGCCGTGACGGCCAGCCGATCACGATTGCAGGGCTGTGGGACGCCTGGCGGGACAAGCAAGCTGGCGAGACAATCAAATCATGCGCAATGATTATCACCGACGCCAACGGGTTCGTCGCGGAAGTTCATGACCGAATGCCGGTAGTCCTTGAGCCGGATCAATTCGAGCCGTGGCTTTCGGGTGGAGCGGGAGCCGAATTGCTCAAGCCCGCAGCGAGCGATGTGCTGCAAAGATGGCCCGTGTCAAAACGAGTGAATAGCTCACGGGCGAGCGACGACGATGCGACATTGATTTGATCCGCTGCCCACAATTCCAAGCGCTGCTGGCGGCGCTCCCGACTTGTTCGCAACATGACCCCACGCCCAGCGCGAGACTTTCGCACGCTCGCTCACGATTGTTCTGATCTCAGGGGTCGCTGCACCGTTAGCAATTGAAAGCTTTTCGAAACCCAGCGGCCTGAGCGTCTTCTTCGGAGCAGAACCACCGCTTTGGATTCGTCGTGCTTCGGTAGCTGCGGCAGCCCTCCATGTGGTAGATGCCGCGATGTCCCGTGATTTTGGCACGCAAAGCATAAGTTCCCTTAATCGAGCAGCCGGGCGGCATGGCGGGATGATCGGGGAATAGGACATTGCGCGCCTTAGTCTCGTCGCCCCTTGGGCAGGTTGCGCCCAGCAACTTGGCCGTCGTTTTGTTCCAGCGCCGCAGGTCCTGCGGTGCGGAGAAGCAGCCCTGCCATGTCCCACGTTGGCTGTTGCGAGCGTCCGCCTCGTCCGCTGTGAAGCGCCCTTTCGCATAGGGCTCGAAGTTAAGCGCCCAGCCCTCCCGCACGAGCCATTGGTTCAGGGTAACGTTCTCGCCCTCCACCATGCAAATGCCTATGCGCCTCGCTGGATAGACAGTATCTGGCCCCTTGTCATCGCATCGGATCGCGCGCTTGGCGATCCACATGGCCAGTCGATCACGCGCCTCGACACCGCACGCCCACGATGTGCCATTTTTGTCGAGGCAGATTTGATCCATCTCCGGCGCATCAACGCCATCGAGTCGAAATGAGGTGTCGCCAAGTCGGATGGTGTCACCGTCTTTTACGATAGCATCGGCCGCCCAAACCGTGCCAACCACCATCAACAGTAAGCTTGCGATCAATGGGCGCATGAAACCTCCTCTGTCAGCCAGCGGAAACCCGCTTTTGTCCTCCAAAAGCGCCCCGAGAGTTCGACGGAGCGTGGAACCCTCCGCGTTTCCTCGGTAGTGATACTGGATACGGCGTAGCAGCGATTGGCTGCTGTTCGGCTTGCATTCCTTATCGGGTGCGATGCCAATGTAGAGCAGCGTCTTGCCGTCGAGCGTCAGGCAACCCTCGATTGGGATGGACGCAGGCAGGTCACCAAAATACCAAGCATACAAGCCGTGCGCCGCTGGCACTGGCGAGGGGCGACAAAAAACTTCGTCCCTCGAGTGTAGGTTGCTTGGCGGTGCGATGGGGACTGGCGCTATCAACGCGTCTCTCTGATCGACCCTCGCGTGCGGTACAAGGATGGCAGAAGATCCAGAAATTCGGCTTCTTCAAAGCACGCCACATTACCGAACATATCGTCGTGTGCCTTCCCCACTTCTTTTAGCTTGCATGCATAAGCGTGTATCCGTCTAACCTTCGCAATATGCACCGACGACCCGATCACCACTCCGAGGAGCCCTAACATGCTCGCATTGGTGATTGCTCCTAAGATATGCTTGGATGACGTGCTGTGCTCAACTTCGATTGCTAGCAGGCATCGTGGATTGTGGTTTACATAGAATCCGCCGTTGTTCCGGGTGCGGATTTCTTCGTTGAGCCATTGAATGAGAGGATGCCTGAAACTGAAGTTTCTGATCGCATCGGCATCGCTCGCTCGGTCCTGAAAGGTCAAGTTGAAAGGTCCCACGGCAATATCAAGACGTGGCGCGTAAGATGCGGAGTCACCAAATGCGTCAGCAGCGCCTTTGCGGACGCTCCACTCCTTAATGATGAGAGTCGGGTCAAAGAAATTCGTGAGGTCTTGATAGACAGCCGCTTGGATTTCTTTTCCTGTCATGAGGCGAGACCGCGATTTGGTACATTCCACGCGCTTTCGCTCATGATACCCTTATCGAGCCTAGGGATGGTACAGATTCTGATGTTGGATACACTCGTTTCCGACTTCGCGAAGGCGCTGAAGGCGGTTGATACGGATCGCCCGATTAGCCATTAGCGCGACTACGCAGCGGGCTTACCAAGCCGGTAGCCGACCTTTTTTCTAATTTCAATTAGCCCTGTACGACGAATCCGGCAACGACGCTTACCAGGTCATGCCGTAGCTGCTTCACCTCATCTGCTTTCTGTCTTTACCACCGCCCGCCACGCTCCATCGCAACGGGACCCGCAGCCTCGCTCTGCCCCGAAGGTGAACAACTGGCGCGTGTGCCATCAGCAGCGGAACTCGCAATCGCGAATTCTTGAGGGCAGTTGGCGCGTGTAAGACGATTACCGCGGTACTCGCCGAAGGACAGTAATTTCAAATATTTAAGAGTTTGTCGCGCGGCGGCCGCTGGCATTTCCGTTCTCTCGCGTGTCATTCGGCGTGCAATTTTGACCCCCTGAGTCGGGGGATCGGCGTCCAAAATTGACCCCCCAAGGTTGGCCTGTTGCGCTGCTCGCTTTGATTCGAAGCGAGTGGTGAGGGGGAATGTTGACAGTGGAGACGATTG
>WNFT01002665.1_pt1 | contig 15279 bp, 14 predicted proteins | sample 5400191 | NCBI WGS metagenome assembly WNFT01 (sample SAMN13153359, study PRJNA577476) | soil metagenome | isolation source: 80 cm saprolite under Madrone tree | place: USA:California | collected 2016-06-14 | reverse complement strand
GGCCTTCCGCTCGAAGGGCTGTGGTTGCGCAACCGCAACCGCGACCTCGCAAGTGACGTCGCCTTCATGAACAAGATGGTCGACGAGATCGTCGCCGAGCGCCGCAAGAACGCCGAAGCCGCCGCGGACAAGAAGGACATGCTCGGCGCCATGATGACCGGCGTCGATCGCGCCACCGGCGAGCAGCTCGATGACGTCAACATCCGCTACCAGATCAATACGTTTCTGATCGCTGGCCACGAAACCACCAGCGGTCTTTTATCCTGCACGTTGTACGCACTGCTGAAGCATCCCGACGTTCTCAAAAAAGCCTATGAGGAAGTCGATCGGGTGCTTGGGCCCGATATAGATGCCAAGCCGACCTATCAGCAGGTTACGCAACTCACCTACATCACGCAGATTCTGAAAGAGGCGCTGCGGCTTTGGCCGCCCGCGCCGGCCTATGGCATCGCGCCGCTCAGGGATGAGACCATCGGCGGCAAATACAAACTCCAGAAGAACACATTTGTTTTGGTACTTGCGCTGGCATTGCATCGCGACCCCTCGGTGTGGGGACCGAACCCGGACGCGTTCGATCCGGAAAATTTCAGTCGCGAGGCTGAGGCCGCGCGACCCGTCAATGCATGGAAGCCGTTCGGCAACGGCCAGCGCGCCTGCATCGGCCGCGGCTTTGCGATGCACGAAGCGGCGCTCGCCATCGGTATGATCCTGCAGCGTTTCAAGCTGATCGATCACAACCGCTATCAGATGGTGCTGAAGGAAACGCTGACCATCAAGCCTGACGGTTTCAAGATCAAGGTGCGTCCGCGTGGCGAGAAAGATCGCGGCGCTTATACCGGCGGGACTACGACGACAGCCGCGGCATCGACTGCCACGCCGACGCCGCGGGCGCGGACCCGTCCGGGACACAACACGCCGCTCTTGGTGCTTTACGGATCAAACCTCGGGACCGCCGAGGAACTGGCAACCCGGGTCGCCGATCTCGCCGAGGTTAACGGCTTTGCGACAAAGCTCGCGCCGCTCGATGATTCCGTGGGCAAGCTGCCGGAGCAGGGCGGCGTCCTGATTTTCTGCGCGTCGTACAATGGCGCGCCGCCCGACAACGCCACGCAATTCGTCAAGTGGCTCGGCAGCGACCTGCCGAGGGACGCGCTCTCGAAAGTGCGCTACGCGGTGTTCGGTTGCGGCAACAGCGACTGGGCCGCGACCTATCAGTCGATCCCGCGGATGATCGACGAGCAATTGGCGGCACACGGCGCCAAGAGCGTCTACGCGCGCGGCGAGGGCGACGCCCGCAGCGATCTCGATGGCCAATTCGAGAGCTGGTTCGCCAAGCTCGCGCCGCTGGCGACCAAGGAATTCGGTATCGATTCCAATTTCACCCGCAGCGCCGAGGACGAACCGCTCTACAAGATCGAGCCGGTGGCTCCATCAGCGGTCAATGCGATCGTCGCCCTTGGCGGCGTCGCGCCGATGAAGGTCCTGGTCAACAGCGAACTGCAGAACAAGGCGGGCGCCAACGCCTCTGACAGGTCCACCCGGCACGTCGAGGTGCAATTGCCGCCCGATATCACCTATCGCGTCGGCGACCATCTCAGCGTGGTGCCGCGCAACGATCCGGCGCTGGTGGATTCGGTCGCGCGCCGCTTCGGCTTCCTCCCCGCCGACCAGATCCGGTTGCAGGTGGCGGAAGGCCGGCGCGCGCAATTGCCGGTCGGCGACGCGGTGTCGGTCGGCCGGCTGTTGACCGATTTCGTCGAATTGCAGCAGGTCGCGACCCGCAAGCAGATCCAGATCATGTCGGAGCACACGCGCTGTCCCGTGACCAAGCCGAAACTATCAGCCTATGGCGGCGACGATGCCGCTGCATCCGAGCATTATCGCGCAGACATCCTCGGCAAGCGCAAATCGGTATTCGACCTGTTGGAGGAACATCCAGCCTGCGAGCTGCCGTTTCACGCCTATCTGGAAATGCTGTCGCTGCTGGCGCCGCGCTACTATTCGATCTCGTCATCGCCCTCGGGCGATGCCTCGCGCTGCAGCGTCACGGTCGGCGTGGTCGAGGGGCCCGCGAGTTCGGGCCGCGGCGTCTATAAAGGCATCTGCTCGAATTATCTCGCCAGCCGCCGCGAAGGCGAGACGATCCAGGCGACGGTTCGCGAGACCAAGGCCGGGTTCCGGCTGCCGGACGATCCTTCCGTGCCGGTCATCATGGTCGGCCCCGGAACGGGCCTGGCGCCGTTCCGCGGCTTCCTGCAGGAGCGCGCCGCGCTCAAGGCCAAGGGCGCAGAGCTTGGCCCGGCGCTGCTGTTTTTCGGCTGCCGCCATCCCGATCAGGATTTTCTCTACGCGAATGAACTGAAAGCCTTCGAAGCCGACGGCATCACCGAGCTGCATACCGCGTTCTCGCGCGCGCAAGCTCCGAAGACCTATGTGCAAAACCTGGTCGCGGCGCAGAAGGACCGCGTTTGGAGCCTGATCGAGAATGGCGCGATCATTTACGTCTGCGGCGACGGCGGAAAGATGGAGCCCGACGTCAAGGCGGCACTGGTTGCGATCTATCGCGAACGCAAAAGCGCCGATGCCGAGGCAGGCCAGCGCTGGATCGACGATCTCGGCACCAAGAACCGCTACGTGCTCGACGTCTGGGCGGGTGGGTAGTTTTAGCCGGTGTAGCCCGGATGGAGCGAAGCGAAATCCGGGTTATTACGCAACTGGTGGACCTATCCCGGATTGCGCTTCGCTCCATCCGCGCTACGTGGCGCCAGGTACGACGCCTTCACGCGTCATCGTTTCGGCAATCGCTCGAAGGCGGGCATGCCCTCGGGGATGTGATGGAAAGCCTGCTTGTCGATCGTAAAAATCGCCATCTGCGGGCCGCCATACAGGCTGGGGTCGTCGAGCGTGCCGACTTTTAAGATCACCGCGGGCAACCGCGGCCGCAGTGTCGTTAGATGCGTGCCGTATTCGGCACAGAATTCCCGCGTCACCGCGCCTTCGAGATCGCAGCGGGTAAACTGCCTGGGCGTTCCCTTGGCGTAGCTGAAGCCGGCGGGCGGCATCAGGAGAAACATGTTCGGAGAGCCGCCAGAGAAGTATTGGCACTCGCGGCAGTGGCATTGCGCCTTCATCATCGGCTCGCCGTCGGCCACGTAGCGCACCCGGCCGCAATAGCATCCGCCTTCGAGTTTCATCGCACCTTCCTAATGCATCGCCTTGGCGGAGGCCGCATGCGCATGCTTGTCGATCGCATCGATAATTTGCGGCCACATCCGGATCGGCAGCGCGTGACCCATGCCGTCGATCATCAGGAGCCTTGCGCCAGGGATCGAGGCGGCGGTGTCCTTGCCGCCTTCGGGGCGCACCAGGGGATCGACGGTGCCGTGAATCACCAGGGTCGGCGCCTTGACCGATGCCAGCCGCTGCTTGCGGTTGCCTGAGGCGAGGACCGCGCGGAACTGCCGCCCGACGCCGGCGGGATTGAGACCGCGCTCGAAGTTGCGTTCGGCGCGGGCGCGATCGAGGGCTTCGTCCTGCGGAAAGCTGCCGACGCGCAGGATTTTCCAGGTCTGCGCGTAGCGCTCGAAATACTCTTCCTTGGTGGCCGGCGGCGGCGCCATCAGCATGGCGGAGGCTTCGCGCGTCGGCGCTGGCACTTTTGGATTGCCGGTTGTCGACATGATCGAGGTGAGCGAGCGTACCCGCTGCGGAAACGAAATCGCGATCTCCTGGGCGATCATGCCGCCCATCGATGCGCCGACCAGATGCGCCGACTTGATGCCGAGCACATCCATCAGGCCGACGGTGTCCTCCGCCATGTCGCGCAGCGTGTATGGCGCGGCGACCGGGATTTTCAGGAACCGCAGCTTGAGCAGTTCGACCGCGCCCAGGCGCTTGCCGCCGGTCATCCTGCTGGATTTGCCGATGTCGCGATTGTCGAACCGGATCACGCGAAATCCGCGCGCCGCAAGCTGCCGGCAGAACTCGTCATCCCAATGGATCATCTGGGCGCCCAGCCCCATGATCAGCAACATCGGTTCCGCGCCGGCGTCGCCGAAAATCTCGTAACAGAGCTCGATGCCATTGGCCCGGGCGATCTGCGGCGGTTGATGGGCTGTTAACTTCACCTCGGCTGTTCCCTTGGAATGGTTGCAGAATGGTATTGCGATGAGGACTCTATGGCACGGTTTTTCGCGCGGCAGAAGGCTTCCCGGCCGCGGGGAAGCGGCAAATCGACGCCTGCAATGTTGACCGTCCTGTCGCAACAGTATGATATGACGAACAGGCGGGGCGCCAAAGCCCTCGCGATCATGCTGGAGGACGCCAATGGCAGACAAGAGCAACGATCCAGTCGCGATTTGGCAAAACATGATCGGCGAAATGGAGAAGGGATTCAACTCCTTTGCCAATAGAGCCATGGAGTCGCCGGAATTCAGCAAGGCCATGAATCAGGTCGGCGGGGTGACGGCGGGCGCGCAAAAACAGCTCGGCGAGTTGATGGAGAAATATCTCGTCAGCATGAACCTGCCGAGCCGGGCGCAAATGGTCAGCATGGCCGAGCGGCTGCAGTCGATCGAAGGGCAGTTGAACGAGATCAAGGCGCTGCTGCATCAGGTCAATAGCAATTCCGCGGCGCCGGGAGGCGGATATCCGGCCGCGCCCAGGCCGCCGCGAACGAGGCGTCCGCCGTCCACGGGCGGAGAGCAAAAATGAACGCGCCGGCGACAGCGGCGGCTCTCGATCTGGCGTCGATCCCGGAGCGGATCCAGTCCGAAGTGCAGCGCGCGATCCAGCGCAGCATCAAGGGTGTCGAATACATCGCCTCGTCCGGCCCTGCGCTCGGATCGACGTCGAAGGATATCCTGCACGTCCGCGGCACGATGAACCTGTATCACTATCGGCCGATAGCCGACGAGATCTACCGGGTGCCGATCCTGATCGTGATGGCGACCACCAACCGCGGCTACATCCTCGACATGGTGCCGGGCCAGAGCTTCATCGAATTTCTGCTCAAGCGCGGCTACGACGTCTACATGCTGGACTGGACCGCGCCGAGGCCGGAAGAGAAGTCGCTGCGGATGGAGGACTACGTCCTCGATTTCATTCCGGATTGCGTCCGCCGCGTGCAGCAGGATTCCGGTGAGACCGACGTCACCGTGATCGGCTATTGCTTCGGCGGCGTGCTGTCGCTGCTCTACGGCTCGATCTTCAACGACGGGCCGATGAAGAACCTGATCTGCTTCACCACGCCGATCGATTTCCGGGAGATGAAGCTGTTCCAGAATTTCTCGGACCGGCGTTACTTCGATGTCGACCGGCTGGTCGACAGCGTCGGCAACGTTCCGCCCGAGATGATCCTGTCGTCCTTCGAGATGTTGCGGCCGGCCTCGCGCACCGCAAGCCAGATACAATTATGGGAAAACATCTGGAACGACGAGTTCGTCAAGTCCTATCGGATGTTCGATCGCTGGGCAACCGATACACTGCCGCTGGCCGGCGAGTATTTCCGTGCCATCACCAAGGACCTGATGTGGGACAACAAGCTGTTCAACGGCACCATGTCGGTCGGTGGACGCGTGGCGGACATCACAAAGATCAAGGTGCCGATCCTGCATGCGGTAGCCGAACACGATCACATCGTGCCCTATGATGCGGCCAAGCATTTGATTCAAAAGGTCGGCTCCGCCGACAAGCAAGAGGTGATGCTGAAGGGCGGTCACGTCAGCCTTGTCGCCGGCGCCAACGCCATCAAGCGGCTGTGGCCGAAACTCGATTCATGGTTAGGCGAGAGATCGACATGAGCAACGAAAGCCGTTCCTATCCACGCCGCGAGAAGACCGACGCCGGCGAGATCGAATTCCGCTTGATGTCGCAGGCCGATGAAGCCGCCGTGCTCGACTTTGCGCAAAAACTGCCGACCCACGACCTGTTGTTTCTGCCGCGCAATATCAGCCAGCCGAAAGTGCTGTCGGCATGGATCAAGGAGATCGAGCGCGGCGCGATCACCAGCCTGCTGGCGATCAAGGATGGCAAGGTGGTCGGTTGCAGCGCGCTGGTCCGCGATCCCCTGTCCTGGTCGCCGCATGTCGGCGAAATCCGGATGGTCATCTCGCAGGACGTCCGCGGCCAGGGCGTCGGCCGGGCACTGTCGCAGGAAACCTTCGCGCTGGCTTTGGGAGCCGGACTTGAGAAGCTGTCGGTGCAGATGACGGTCGATCAGCAGGCTGCGATCGCGCTGTTCGAGAGCCTGGGTTTCAAGGCCGAGGCGCTCCTGCGCGACCATGTGCGGGATGTGGATGGCAAGAAGCACGACATCGTCGTGCTCGGTCACAATGTGGCGCAGGTCCGGGCCCAGATGGAAGCCTATGGCCTGCCGGGGGCCGTGCAGCACTAGGCGGCGCCGGATTATCCGGCAGGTTGCATAATACCTAGGCTCATCACGAATTAGTGATATCGCATCGCAACATTGATATTGCGCCGCACCATCAACTATGGCACAACGATGTCGCCCCGGGCCAATCCGGACGGGGTGAGCCCATAGCTCAAACCTGAGGATGGAGAGACCCAAATGACCACCGAAACCAATTCCGTGCTGAACGGCGTCAAGGAAGCTTTCGCGCCCGTTACCGACGCGCTCAAGAACCTTCAGAACCTGGAAGTTCCCGAGGCTGCCCGCGAGTTCGTCAAGAAGACCGCCGGCACTGCCAAGGAGCGCGCTGCTGATCTGCATGCAGGATCGGAGAAGGTTACTGCCGTGATCGAGACCACGGTTGCCGATTCCGTCAGCGAGGCGGCGAAAATCAGCCGTAACATCCAGCAGGCGCTGTATCAGGACGCCGAGGCGTTCTTCGCCGGCATCGACAAGCTGGCGTCCGCCAAGTCGCTCAACGAGGCGGTCCAGATCCAGTCGGATATGGTCCGTGCGCGCGGCGAAGTGTTGATCCAGAGGGCGAAGTCCACCACCGAATATCTCGGCCAGCTCGTCGCCAACGGTGCCAAGACCGCTCAGGACAACTTCTCCAAGGTCTACAACAAGACCGCCTGATCACTTTCCGTGTGAGTTGCGCTGGTTCGTGCGTTAGTTTGAAGGCCCGCCTAGGCGGGCCTTCTTTTTGAGGCGCGCTCACTATCGCATCCTCCGTCATTGCGAGGAGCGTAAGCGACGAAACAATCCAGTTGTGGAGTGCAAACCTTGCGATGGATTGCTTCGCTTCGCTCGCGATGACGGAAACTGCTATCCTCTTGGCCACCGCGAAGGTCCGAAAGCCGCCATGACCTCATCCGGCACATCTTCGTTCGCGCCCGGCGACGTCGCGCGTGCCGCCGAATTGCGGCGAGTCAAGGCGCTGGCGACGCTGGTGCTGGCGGGCACGCTGACCCTGTTCGTGACGGCGAAGGCGCTGCTGCCATTGCATCCTGTCTTCGGCTTCGTCGCCGCGTTCGCGGAAGCCGCCACCATCGGTGGACTGGCCGACTGGTACGCGGTGGTGGCGCTGTTTCGCAGGCCGTTGGGATTGCCGATCCCGCATACCGCGATCATCCAGAGTAATCAGCATCGCATCGCCGACAAGCTCGGCGAGTTCATCGAGGTGCATTTTCTGGAAGCCGCGCCGGTGGAAGCCAAGCTGCGCCAGGTCGATTTCGCATCCTTCATTGCCGACTGGCTCGGCGATGAAAAGCGCAGCGCGGATCTTGCGCGCTTCATTTTGCGGCTGTTGCCGGAGGCGCTGACAGCATCGGAAACGTCCGGCCTCAATTCGTTCATCGGCCGCCGCATCCTGACCCAGATTCAATCGATTGATCTGGCGCCGCTCGCGGCCGGCACGCTGCGCACCTTCGTCAGCGAGGGGCGTCATCGCGGCTTCCTCGACGAACTTCTGGTTGCGGTGCACGAAACGCTGAACAGGCCGGAAACGATGGAGGCGATTCGCCAGAAGATTCGCAGTGAATTGCCGACCCTTCTCAAGCTCTACCGCGCAGATGCCTACGTGATGAAGAAAATCGCGGCTTCCGCGACCGCGTTCCTCGACGAAGTGCGGACTGATCCAAATCATCCGTTCCGCGGCGAATTCGATCGCCTGGTGTTGTCGTTCATCGATCGGCTCGAGGGCCAGCGTCAATTTGCCGAACGGCTCGACGCGCTGAAGCATGATCTGTTGGCGAGGCCGGAACTCGGCGAGCTAACGCAACATCTGTGGTCAAACGTGAAGGATTTCGTGGACCGCAACGCTGCAGGCGAGAGCGAGGTGCTTAAGCATCATCTCACCGGCCTCCTTGTTAAGGCGGGCAATCAGCTCGCCGCCGATTCCGAGATGCGCGCCGAAATCAACAATGGCCTTGTTGTGGTGCTGCGCAGCCTCATCGCCGACCAGAAGAGTGGCGTCTCGAGCTTTATCTCCGACCAGGTCAAGGCCTGGGACATGGCGCAGCTGATTTCGCTGATCGAAATCAACATCGGCAAGGATCTGCAATACATCCGCTTCAACGGTTCGCTGATCGGCGGCCTTGCCGGATTGGGGCTCTACTCGATCGAATTCGTGCTGCGGCTGCTGTGACTTTTAAATCACGGCAAGGCCTTTAAATGCGGCCATCCCTTGCTGCGTCACCATGAGCGGCTTGAAAGGGGAAATCCGGTTCCCTAGCTTTGATGTTGATTTGTTGCGTTGCGGAACGATTCTACGCGGTTTGCGTCTTCCTATTGGTCCATTGGCCGGTTGCCGAAACTCAAGGGACCGGTCCAGAAAGGAGCTACGATGTCCGCTACTGCCCAGACGCTACGCCCGCCGTCCAGAACGCTGATGTTGCTGGAGGGGCGAGCCATCCACGAACTCGGCGCCTTTCTCGGCGCGTTGCCGCTTCTTAGCCTGGCGCCGAGGGGCGACGGGCATCCAGTGCTGGTGCTGCCCGGGCTGGTCGCTTCGGACACGTCGACCCGCCCGTTGCGCAGCTTCCTGAAAAGCCGCGGCTACGCCGTTAGCGGCTGGCGTCAGGGCCGCAATCTCGGCCCGCGCGACGGCGTGCAGCGTGCGATGGTCGATCTGGTGCATGAGCTCAACGACACGCATGGGCGCAAGGTCAGCCTGATCGGCTGGAGCCTGGGCGGTGTCTACGCGCGCCAACTGGCAAAGATGATGCCCGACCGTGTGCGTTCGGTGATTACGCTCGGCAGCCCGTTCGGCGGCCATCCGAGGGCGACCAATGCGTGGCGCGTCTATGAGATGGCAAGCGGCCGCCGCGCCGACGAACAGGATCTGCGGTTCGGCGGATCGATTTCGGCAACGCCCCCAGTGCCGACCACCGCGATCTTCAGCCGCACCGACGGCATTTGCGCGTGGCAGGTCTGCATGGAAAAACCGTCCGCCCGGTCCGAGAACATCGAGGTGGAGAGCAGCCATTGCGGCATGGGCCACCATCCCGCCGTCGTCTATGCCGTCGCCGATCGTTTGTCCCAGCCCGAAGGCCAGTGGGCGCCGTTCGACCGCAATGGCTGGCGCAGCTTCGTCTATCCCGATCCCAACCGGTAGAGTCAGCGCGCCGGCACTGAGCCATTTTCCTGTCCGGTGGCTTCATCCTTCGAGACGCGGCAAAGTGGCCGCTCCTCAGGATGAGGTCTTGGGCCCTCATGGTGAGGAGTGAGGCAAGACCGCGCGTCTCGAACCATGAGGCCCCGGTAAGCGAGCGTTGTCGTAAATCCGGAAAACGCGCTATGCGTTGCACATGGCGCATCCGCTTGCCCGCATCATTGAACAGCTCAAGCGCGAGCCCTCGCGCACCGGCTCAATCGTCATCACGGTTTTCGGCGATGCCATCGTGCCCCGCGGCAGTTCGGTCTGGCTCGGCACGTTGCTGGAATTCTTCAAGACACTCGACATCGACAGCGGCGTGGTGCGCACGGCGATGTCGCGGCTCGCGGCCGACGGCTGGCTCGAGCGCAACAAGGTCGGCCGCAACAGTTTTTATCGGCTGGCAAACAGGGGACGGCAAACCTTCGATGCCGCGACCAAGCATATCTATGATCCGCCGCCATCCGGCTGGACCGGACGCTTTGAGCTGCTGTTGATCGGCAACAGCGTAGATCGCGACGCCTCCCGTGAGGCGCTGAAAAATGCCGGCTTTGGCAGCCCGCTGCCGGGCGTGTGGATCGCGCCTTCGGGTGTCCCGATTCCGGAGGAAGCGGCCACCGCGATCCGTCTGGAAGTCTCCGCCGAGGACGACAGCGGCCGGCGCCTGCTCAGCGAGAGCTGGCCGCTCGATCGCACCGCGGATGCCTACCTCAAATTCATCAAAACGTTTGAGCCGCTGCGAAGCTGGATCGGCCGACGCGAACCCCTCGCGGATGCCGAAGCCTTTACCGCACGGATCTTGCTGATCCACTATTACCGGCGGGTGGTGTTGCGCGATCCGCTGTTGCCGACGGCTCTGTTGCCCGCCGATTGGCCGGGACAGGCGGCCCGGGGGCTCTGCGGTGAGATCTATCGCGGGCTGCTTCCACCGTCCGAACAATGGCTTGACTGGTACGGAAGCAACGAAGCCGGCCCCTTGCCGAAGGCTGGCCGGGAGTTGGCGCGCCGGTTCGGCGATTAGCTCGTTATGTTACAAAATATCTTGAGTTCCATATTTTTTTGTTATATGTTGAGCCTCGTCCCCGTGGGAGATCGGCCATGTATACCCAGGCGCTCAACACTAGCGATGCCGAAGATCGCCACATCGAGGATGCGGTGCGCGCGGCGCAGTTTCAGGCGCGCATCGACGCCGAGGATCGCATCGAGCCGAACGACTGGATGCCCGCGGCCTATCGCAAAACCCTGATGCGGCAGATTTCGCAGCACGCGCATTCCGAAATCGTCGGCATGCTGCCGGAGGGCAACTGGATCACCCGCGCGCCGTCGCTGCGCCGCAAGGCGGCGCTTTTGGCAAAAGTGCAGGACGAGTGCGGCCACGGGCTTTATCTCTATGCCGCGGCCGAGACGCTCGGCAGCTCACGCGAAGAGCTGGTCGACCTGATGCTCACCGGCAAAGCGAAATATTCCTCGATCTTCAACTATCCCACGCTGACCTGGGCCGACATCGGCGCGATCGGCTGGCTGGTCGATGGCGCCGCAATTATGAACCAGATTCCGCTGTGCCGCTGCTCCTACGGTCCTTACGCGCGCGCGATGATCCGCGTCTGCAAGGAGGAATCCTTTCACCAGCGCCAGGGTTTCGAGATCATGATGACGCTGGCTCGCGGCTCCGAAGAGCAGAAGGCGATGGCGCAGAACGCGCTCGATCGCTGGTGGTGGCCGGTGCTGATGATGTTCGGACCGCCCGACCAGGCCAGCCAGCACAGCGACACCTCGACGAAATGGAAGATCAAGCGCTTCTCCAATGACGAGCTGCGCCAAAAGTTCATCGATGCGACGGTGCCGCAGGCGCAATATCTGGGGCTTTCGATTCCCGATCCCGGCATGAAGCAGAACGAGACGACGGGGCACTGGGAATACAGCGAAATCGACTGGAACGAATTCAAGCTAGTGCTGGCCGGCAACGGCCCGTGCAACCGCGACCGGCTTGCGGCGCGGCGCAAGGCGCATGACGAGGGCGCCTGGGTGCGTGAGGCGGCGCAGGCCTATGCCGAAAAGCGCAAGCAAAGGCAGGCGGCACAAGCCGCATAAGAATTCAGGGAGGTCATGATGGCCACGCCGAACACGCCGCTGTGGGAAGTCTTTATTCGCAGCCGCAATGGTCTCGCGCACAAGCACGTCGGCTCGCTGCATGCATCTGACGCGACGCTGGCGCTGCAGGCCGCGCGCGACATCTACACCCGCCGCGGCGAGGGCTTGTCGATCTGGGTGGTGCCCTCAAGCGCGATCACCGCGTCCGATCCTGCCGAGAAGGGCATGATGTTCGAGCCGGCGGAATCCAAGGTCTACCGCCATCCGACATTTTACGACGTGCCCGATGAAGTCGGGCATATGTGACCGTTAACCCTCATGGTGAGGAGGCGCGAAGCGCCGTCTCGAACCATGAGGCCCGTGGCCCATCCTTCGAGACGCGCTTCGCGCTCCTCAGGACGAGGTTTGAGCAAGTGGATTGAAGATATGGCTGTCGCTTCTATCCGGGTCTCCGAAACGCCGCTGGTGCTGTACACGCTGCGCCGCGCCGACGATGCGTTGATCCTCGGGCACCGGCTGTCGGAATGGTGCGGCCACGCGCCTGCCCTGGAAGAGGATATGGCGCTTGCCAATATGGGCCTCGACCTGCTCGGACAGGCGCGCGAACTCTATAGCTACGCGGCAAAGGTCGAAGGCAAAGGCAACGACGAAGACAAGTTCGCCTACCTGCGCGACGTCAGGCAGTATCGCAATCTGTTGCTGCTGGAACAGCCGAACGGCGATTTCGCGCGCACCATGGTGCGGCAGTTTTTCTATGCTGTTTTCGCGGACCTCTATTGGCGCGCGATGATGAGGTCAACCGACGCGACGCTGGCGGCGATCGCGGCGAAATCCGAGAAGGAAAGCGCCTATCATGTCAGGCATTCCTCGGAATGGATGTTGCGGCTCGGTGACGGCACCGAGGAGAGCCACGCCCGCGCGCAAGGTGCGATCGACGATCTCTGGGCCTTTACCGGCGAGATGTTTGAAGTCGACGACAGCGAACGCGCCCTGATCGATGCCGGTGTCGGCGTCGATCCCGCGATCTTGCATTCGCAATGGCTCAAGACAGTCTCAGGCATTGTGAGCGAGGCGACGCTGGCTTTGCCGAAAAGCGACTGGATGCAGCAGGGCGGCCGCAGCGGCCGGCACAGCGAGCATCTCGGACATCTCCTGAGCGAACTGCAATCGATGCAGCGGACGTTTCCGGGTGTGACATGGTGACCGCCCTGTTCAACGATGCCGAGTTGCGGCAGCGCGCGTGGGATGCCGCGGCAGCCGTGGTCGATCCGGAAATCCCGGTTCTCACCATCGCCGATCTCGGCGTGCTCCGCGACGTCACAATCAACGACGACCGCGTCGAGGTCGCGATCACGCCGACCTATTCCGGCTGCCCCGCGATGAACATGATCGCGGTGGAAATCGAGCTGGCGCTGGAGCGCGAGGGTTTTCATGATCCGAAAGTGCGCACCGTGCTGTCGCCGGCCTGGACCACCGACTGGATGAGCGAAGATGGCCGCCGCAAGCTTCACGAATACGGCATTGCGCCGCCGCTGGCCGCCGGCTCCCGCCGCGCGCTGTTCGGCGTGGAGCAGGTGGCGTGCCCGCAATGCGGCTCTGAGGATACCGAGGTGCTTTCGGAATTCGGCTCGACCTCCTGCAAGGCGCTGTGGCGCTGCAAGAGCTGCCGCGAACCGTTCGACTATTTCAAATGTCATTAACGCTCGTCATTGCGAGCCAACGGGTCGGCGCAAGGCGCCGCCCGATGACAAGCTCCGCGAAGCAATCCATGGAGCCGCAAAGCAAGAGTGGATTGCTTCGTCGCTTCGCTCCTCGCAATGACGTTAGGTGAAACCCGAAAGTTCCGATGTCGCACGTACCAAAATTTCATCGCCTCGCTGTCGACGATCTGCGCCGCGAATCCGCCGACGCGGTGTCGCTGACTTTTGCGATTCCGAGGGAGCTTGCGGACAACTACCGTTTTGCTCCCGGGCAATACCTGACCCTGCGAACGACCATGGACGGCGAGGAAGTGCGCCGCTCCTATTCGATCTGCTCCGGCCCCGATGACGGCGAATTGCGAATTGCCGTGAAAAAGGTCGATGGCGGCTCGTTCTCGAGTTGGGCCGCCGATGAGCTTAAACCAGGCGACGAACTCGACGTCATGACGCCGACCGGCCGCTTCGGTGTCGCGCCGGCGCCAAACGAGGCGCGCGTCTATGTTGGCTTCGCCGCCGGCTCCGGGATCACGCCGATCCTCTCGATCGTGAAAGGCGTGCTGGCGCGCGAGCCGGACAGCCGGTTCTTTTTGTTCTACGGCAATCGATCGACCAGCGGCGTGTTGTTTCTCGAGGCGCTGGAAGAACTCAAGGACCGCTTCATCCAGCGGCTTTCGCTATTCCATGTGATCTCGGGCGAAGAGCAGGACATCCCGGTCCTGCATGGCCGGCTCGATGGCGAGAAGGTGAGGGTGCTATTGCGTTCGCTGGTGCCCGCATCGAGCGTCGATCACGTCTTCATCTGCGGCCCCACCGGCATGAGCGAGGACATCGAGGCGACCTGCCGCGACCTTGGTATCTCAGCCGACCGCATTCACGTCGAGCGTTTTGTCTCAGGCCTCGGCGGCAAGCCGCGCCCCAAGACTTTCGTGCCGGCGAGCGCGCCGCCCAAGGCGCTTGCCGCGCTGATCATCGATGGCAAGCGCCGCGAGGTGCCGGTCGCCGAGGGCGAGGCCATTCTCGATGCGGCGTTGCGCGCCGGCATGGATCTGCCGTTCGCCTGCAAGGGCGGCATGTGTTCGACCTGCCGCGCCAAGCTGGTCGAGGGGGCTGCGCAGATGGAAGTGAACTATTCGCTGGAGCCGTGGGAGCTCAACGCAGGCTTCATCCTCACCTGCCAGGCGCGGCCGACCTCGAACAGGGTTGTGGTCGATTACGACCACTTATAGTTTAGCCGTCATTGCGAGCGTAGCGAAGCAATCCACCCTTGGTGCGGCGAAGCAAGTACTGGATTGCTTCGTCGCTGGCGCTCCCGCAATGACGCCGAGGGGTTACACCTTCGGCGGCGGTGCCGAGCCCAAAATGCCCTCGATGGAAAGTCCGAGCCCGAGCAGTTTTGCGTCGCTGCCCACCGGACCGTCGATCTCGAGTCCGACCGGCAATCCGTCCGGCGTCATCCCTGCATATAACGACAGGCCGGGGATGCCGGCGTTGCTGCCGGGATCGGTGTTGCGGATGATGGTGTCGAACGTCGGCACCGGCTTGTCGCCATTGATCGATATCTCGCCCGATCCCTTCTCGGCATCGATAACAGGCGCTGGCGCAACCGTGGTTGGAAACAGGATGCCATCCAGATTGTTGTCGCGGAAATAGGCCTCGTAGATCTTCTGCAGCGCCGGCCGCTGTACCGTGATCGCATCCTGGTAGGCCGCGCCGAAGGCATCTCCAGTGATGGCGCCGAACGCGCCCTTGACGTCGGGGCTCGTGATCTTGCCAGCGATGTCGGCGAGCGTAATGCCTTCGATGCCGGAAGCCTTGAGATAGGCGGGGATATCGGCAATCGGCTCATGCAGTGCGACCGGGAACGATACCTTGGCGTTCTGTTCGAACAACCCGGCAATATCGGCAGCGACCAGAACCACGCCGGC
>WNFT01004091.1_pt1 | contig 15288 bp, 15 predicted proteins | sample 5400191 | NCBI WGS metagenome assembly WNFT01 (sample SAMN13153359, study PRJNA577476) | soil metagenome | isolation source: 80 cm saprolite under Madrone tree | place: USA:California | collected 2016-06-14 | reverse complement strand
CTCGCCCAGCCGCCCCCCGGGTTCAGGATCGCGAAGGGCAAGGCGGCGAGCTCGACGACCGCGCGCTCGACCCGCTCGGCCGAAGCGGGCGCCTCGGGCAGCGGGAACTCCCGAAGGCCGAGGGCGTCGATGCCGAGCGGCCGGAGCAGGGCCAGGTTCTTGTCGATCACGTGGACGGCCTCGCGCGGCAGCTCAACCCGCTCGCCCACCAGCAGGGTCGAGGGCGACTCCCGCCGCCAGGGACCGGCGAAGCCCACGACCCGGCGCGCGCCGGACAGGCGGGCCCAGGCCGCGGACTTCCACAAGCCTTGGAAGTCGAGGGCGACGTCGTAGCGGCGGGCCCGCAGGGCGCGCACGGTCTCGCGGGCCACCCCCAGCCGGAACGCCTTGGCGGCCGGCACCGGGGCGACCTGGGCGAGCAGAGGCTGGCCGTCCAGGAGAACGCGGGAAGGGGGCTCCACCAGCCAACCGGCCTCGTGGCCGGCCCGCGCGAGCGCGGCCAGGGCGGGCAGGGTGTGCACCACGTCGCCGATCGAGGAGAGCCGGACGAGGAGGACCCTCATGCCCGCACCCGTGCCCGTCAACCGCGCAGCCTCGCGAGCAGGGCCCGGGTGTCGTGGTCCTTGGGATCGCCCACGATCGCCACCCGGCCCCCGTACGAGCAAACGACCTCGCGCTCGGGGACCGTCTGGGGCGTGTAGTCGGTCCCCTTGCAGTGCACGAGGGGCTTCAGGGCCAGGAGGAGCCCCCGCACGTCGTCCTCCTCGAACACCACCACGTGGTCCACCGCGCGCTGGGCGGCCACGAGCAGCGCCCGGTCCACGGCGGGCAAGATCGGCCGCTCGGGTCCCTTGAGCCGCCGTGCCGAGTCGTCCCCGTTCACTCCCACCACCAGCACGTCGGCCTCCGCCTTCGCCCCCTGCAGGTAGCGGACGTGGCCCACGTGCAGCAGGTCGAAGACGCCGTTGGCGAGGGCGACCGTGGAGCCCTCCCGCCGCGCCGCCTCCACCCGCTCGCGCACCTCCTCGAGCGAGCCAATCTTGGAGCGGGCCGTCCTCATCGGTCCCCGTCGACCGCGGCCAGCAGCTCCTCCGACGAGACGGTGGCCGTGGCGTGCTTCATCACGACGATGCCCCCCGCGTAGTTCGCGAGGAGGCTCGCCTCCGCGGGGGTCGCCCCCGCAGCGAGGGCGAGGGTGAAGGTCGCGATCACGGTGTCGCCCGCGCCGGTCACGTCCGCCACCTCGTCGCTGCCGTGGATCGGGATGTGGAGAGGCTCCCGGCCGGGCTCGAAGAGCGCCATGCCGTGGCTGCCCCGGGTGACCAGGACGGCCTTGACCCCCAGCCGGCGCAGCAAGGCGCGGCCCGCGGACTCCAGGCGCTTCCGGTCGTGGCCGATCCGCATCCCGAGCGCGGCCTCGACCTCGGCTTCGTTCGGGGTGACCGCGGTCATGCCGCGAGACGCGAGGAGGGCAAAGCGCGAGTCCACCGTGACGGGGACCCCGCGGCGCCGCGCGAAGGCCACCGCCGCCCCCACCACCGCGGGGGTGAGCAGGCCGAAGCCGTAGTCGCTCACGAGCACGCCGTCCACCCGCCCCCGGAAGCCGCGCAGCTTCGCCAGGACCGCGCGCCGGGCCGGGCTGCGCTCGGGAAGGCCCGTGGCCTTGTCGATCCGGACGATCTGCTGCTTCGTGGAGTGGACTCCCCCGGCCAGGATGCGCGTCTTGACCGGCGTCACGTAGCCGGATTCGCTCACGATTCCCGCCCGGCCGATCCCCTTCTCGCGGAGGAGGGAGCGCAGGCGCGCGCCGTGGGCGTCCGTGCCCAGGACCCCGAGCGCGAGGGGCGACCCGCCCAGGGTGCGGATGTTGTGGACCGCGTTCGCGCCGCCGCCGAGCCGCACGTCGGTGCCGTCGTACCCGAGGATGAGGACCGGGGCCTCGCGGCTGATGCGCTCGACCCGGCCGTAGACGAACTCGTCGGCCACGAGGTCGGCCAGCACGAGCACGCGGCGGCCCCGGAACGAGCGGATGACCTCCTGCAGGCGATCTTTCACGCCGCGGCCCCGGCCAGGATGCGCTCCACCGCCTCCAGCAGGTGCGCGGCCACGAGGTCGGGCGGCCGCCGCCAGCGGGGGGCCTCGTACACGACCTCGCCCCGACCGTAGCCCGTCTGCACGAGGGCGGCCCGGGCCCCCGCGTTCCAGGCGAGCTGCAGGTCGCCCTGGCGATCGCCGATCACCCAGGACCGCGCCAGGTCCGCCCCCAGCTCTGCTTCGGCGCGCCGCAGCATCCCCGGCCGGGGCTTCCGGCAGTCGCAGTCTTTCCGGTAGGGCGGCTCCCCCACGGTCGGGTGGTGCGGGCAGACGTAGATCGCGTCGAAGCGCGCCCCGCCGTCTTCGAGAGCGGCCCGCAGCCGCCCGTGGACCTCGTCGATCATCGACTCCGGGAAGTATCCGCGGGCCACCCCGGCCTGGTTCGTGACCAGCACCGCCAGCCAACCCGCCCGGTTGACCAGGCGCACCGCGTCCACCGCCCAGGGGTAGACAACCAGTCCGTCATCGACCCCCCCTCCTATCCGTCATCGACCCCCCACCCTATCCCTCCCCACGTAGGGGGAGGGAAACGCTTCTTCATGACTGGCTCCGCGCTTCCATCACTTCAAGGGCCGCGTTCGCCACGCGGTCCACGGTCACGCGCCGCATGCAGCGGTGGTCGATCGGGCAGACGCGGAGGAGACAGGGGGCGCACGCCACCGGCTCGCGCACGAGGCGAGTCCGGTCGCCGACGGGCGCGGTCTCCCGCCAGTCGGTGGAGCCGAAGACGGCCACCAGGGGGACGCCCAGGGCCGCCGCCACGTGCATGGGCCCGGAGTCGTTGGTGACGAGCAGACGGAGCCGCGAGAGCACGCCCACCAGGTCGGGCAGCGTGGTCTCGCCGCAGAGGACGCGCGCCGGCGTGCGCATCCCGGCCGCGATCGCCTCCCCGAGGGGGCGCTCCGCCTGGCCGCCCAGGATCGCGACCCGCGTGCCCGTGCGCCGGCTCACGAGGTCGCCAACCGCCGCGTACCGCTCGGGGATCCAGCGCTTGGCGGTGCCGAAGAACGCGCCCGGGTTCAGCCCGAGCCAGGGGCCCTCGTGGCCGAGGAGCTCGGCCGCGCGCGCGCCCCAGTCCTCCGGGCAACGGAGCGAAGCATCCGCCGCGCCCGACGCGTCGAGCCCCACTCCCGCCAGCATCGCCCGATAGTAGTACACCTGGCTTCGGCCCCGGACGTCGCGGGGGACGCGGGCGCTTCGCGTGAGGAGCGGGCCGCGGCCGTCGGTCGCGTAGCCCCAGCGCTCGGGGACGCCGGCCCGCCACACCGCGAGCGCGCTGCCGAAGGAATTGGGGAGGAGCACCGCCGCGTCGAAGGCGCCCCGCAGCCCCTCGATGTCCTCGAGGTGGCCGCGGCTCTCCCGGATCGCGTCCACCCCGGGCACCGCGCGGTAGAGCTCGGCCACCCCGCCCTTCGCCAGCACCTCCAGGCGCGCGGCCGGGAAGTTGCGCCGGAGATCGCGCACGGCCGGGAGGGACAGGATCACGTCGCCCAGCCAGTTGGGCGCCCGCACGAGGAGCCGCCGGAGCGGGCCCGTCACGGGGACGGCTCCGTCTTCCATCGCCGGTGCATCCACAGCCACTGCTCGGGGTTCGCCCGCACCCAGCCTTCGATGCGCGCGGTCAGCTCCCGGGTGAGGCGGGCCACCTCGTCCTGCCGGGTGGCGGCGCCCCCGAGGAGGAGGGGCGCTTCGTAGACGAAGCGGTAGCGGCCGTCGGGAAGGGTCTGGGCGTGGCAGGGGATGAGGGCGGCCCCGGTCTTCACCGCGAGGGCCGCGGAGACGGTCGTGGTGGCGGCCGGCCGGCCGAAGAAGGGGACGAAGATCCCCTCGGAAGCGACCACGTTCTGGTCCATCAGGAAGGCCACGCCCCCGCCCTCGCGGAGCAAGCGCAGGACCTGGACCAGGGCCCGCTGCTTGTAGATGACCGTGTTCCCGCCCTGCCGGCGGAAGGCGACGAGCCTCTGGTCGAGGGCGGGGTTGTCGAGGGGTCGGGCCACGACCCCTACCGGCCCCCACGCCCACGAGTGGGCCAGCGCGAGGATCTCCCAGTTGCTCAGGTGTCCGGTCGCGTAGATCACGCCTCGACGGGCCGCGAGCGCGGCTTCGACGTGCTCGCGGCCGGTGAGCTCGACGAGCCCGAGCACGGTCTCGCGCGGCCGGTCCTGCAGCCAGAGGATGTCGAACAGCACCTGACCGAAGTGACGGTAGACGCCGCGCGCCGTGCGCAGGACCCGGCTCTCGTCCCAGTCCGGGAACGCCCGCCGAAGGTGCTCGGCCGCCAGGGCCACGTGCCGTCCGTCGAGGTCGCCCCAGAGCGCGCCGAGCCCGCGGCCGAGGGCAAGGGCCGCCGGCCGGGAGAGGTGGGCGAGGAGGCCGCCCACGAGGGCGGCGGCCCGCGCTTCCCACTCCCGCCGGCTCAGGCCGCCCTCCGCGCCGCACGCAAGAGCCGCGCGCGGAAGCGCGGCTCGTCCTCGATCTCGGCCGTGATCTGGAAGACGAGCACGGGCATGTCGAGGCCCAAAGGCGGCAGGCGCACCGCGTCCTTCGCGGTGGTGACCACGGCGTCGGCCCCGGCGGCCCGCGCCGAGTCGAGGATGGCCCGGAGCTCGTCGGTCTGGAACGCGTGGTGGTCCCGGAAGAAGGCGCAGCCCGTGACGGTGCCGAACGCCCCCACGTCCGCCTCGAACCGCTCCGGGCGCGCGATCCCCGCCACCAGGAACGGCCGGGCGGGGGGGGCGGAGGAGACGCCGTCCAGGGTGACAAAGCCCAGGGGTCGACGCCGCACGCGGAACGTCCGCTCGGGGCCCAGCCGTTCCTCGAGCGCGACCAGGGTGGCGTTGGACCGGGCCTCAATCCGGGTGAGCAGCACGAGATCGGCCCTGCCCTCCGCTCCGGGCCACTCGCGGAGCCGGCCGGACGGGAGCGGCTCGTCCTCCAGGTCCCACGCGTCCAGGCAGAGCAGGTCGAGGTCGCGATGCAGGCGGAGGTGCTGGAATCCGTCGTCGAGGATGTGGACGCGGGAGCCGAAGCGCGCCTCCACGACTCGGCCCACGACGTCCCGGCGGCGGCCGACCGCCACCACCACCCCGGGCAGGGAGCGCGCCAGCATGACCGGCTCGTCCCCCGCAACCCCCGCCGAGGAAAGCACGGATTTCCCGTCGCTCACGACCAGCGCGGCTCCCCGGAACGAGCCGCGATAGCCGCGGGAGAGCACGGCCACCGGGAGTCCCGCCTCGCGCAGGATCGCCGCCACCCGCGCCACCACCGGGGTCTTGCCGCTCCCCCCGACGCTCAGGTTGCCCACGCTGATCACCGGCCCCGAGAGGCGGGCCCGCGGCAGCAGGCCGCGGCGGTAGGCGGCGGTCCGGAGCGCGGCCAGGCCGCCGTAGGCGGAGCCCAGGAGCCCCGTCACGCCACGAGGCCGGCGAGACCGTCGATCGTGTTGCGGAGGGCGCCCCGGTTCTTGTCGACCAGGCTCTTGGCCCGCTCCCCGAGGCTGCGCCGGCGCACCTCGTCGGTCAGAAGGCCGATCACCTCCCGAGCCAGATCCTCGGCCGATTCGACCTGGAGCAGCGCCCCCTCGGCCTGGAACTTCGCGGCGATCTCCTGGAAGTTCTGCATGTGCGGGCCGACGATCACGGGCTTGCCGGCCACCGCGGGCTCCAGGATGTTGTGGCCGCCGGAGGGCACGAGGCTTCCCCCCACGAAGACCACGCTGGCCAGGGGATAGAGCTGGGCCAGCTCGCCCAGGGTGTCGAGCAGCACCACCTCGCCGTCGCGCCACTCCCCGGGCTCGAGGTTCGTGCGCCGGAGGCAGCGAAAGCCGGCGCTCTCCACGAGGGCCGGCACCTGGGGGAAGCGCTCGGGGTGGCGCGGGGCGAGCACGAGGCCGGTGAGGGGCACCCGCTCGCGCACCCGATGGTACGCCTGCAGGATCAGCTCCTCCTCGCCGGTCACGGTGCTGCCCGCCACCCAGAGGGGCCGGTCGCGCCGGGCCTCGCCGCCGAGGATCCGGGCCAGGCGCTCGGGGGTGCGGCCCGCTTCCACCGCGTCGAACTTCAGGTTGCCGGTGACCTTCACGCGCTCGGCCGGCGCCCCCATCGCGCGCACGCGCTCCGCGTGGGCCTCGCCCTGCATGAGGAACACGTCGACCTCGGAGAGCACCCGGCGCAGGAAGCCGCGGATCCAGCGGTACCCGGCGAAGGACTTCCGCGAGATCCGCCCGTTGACGAGAGCGATCCGCGTCCCCCCGAGATGGGCCTCGTGGATCAGGTTCGGCCAGATCTCGGTCTCCACCAGCACGAGGAGCGAGGGCTTCAGCGTGGCCAGGGCCTTCTTGACCGGCCCCGGCCAGTCGAAGGGGGCGTAGAAGAGCCCGTCCACGCCGCGGACGCTCTTCTGGGCGACCGCATTGCCGGTCATGGTGGTGGTGGAGAGGAACACCTTGTGGTTGGGGTAGCGCTGCTTCAAGGCGGGGATCAGGGGCCGGGTGGCGAGCACTTCCCCCACCGAGACCGCGTGGACCCAGATCGAGCGGTCGCCGTCCATGTTCAGGTAGACGGGAAGCCGGCCCATCCGCTCGCGGAAGGTCCGGAAGTACTTCCCGGTCGCCCGCCCCTTCCAGAGGAACCAGGGGAGGGCGAGGGCGAAGCCGAAGCCGAGGACGACACTATAGATGAAGTACACGGCTTTCCGGGGATTCCTCCAGATCGAAGTATAACGGGAAGCGGGCGGCGGCCCGGAACGGTGGCGGCTCAGGGCCGGCGCGAGAGGTCGATGCGGCGGCCGGGCGGGACGAGGGTCACGAGGAGGGTGCCGAGCTCCGGCCGGGCGTCCACCAGCATCACGGAGCCGCCGACCACCTCGGCCTCGTCCCCCTGGACGAGCAGCGCCGCCCCCTCGTCGATTCCCACCCCCCGCTCCTCGGGGTGCTTGAGGACGAGGCCGAAGAGCCGGTTCTGCCGCTGGCGCTTGATGAAGTGCTGGTCGACGATCACGCCGGTGGGCAGGAGCGCGAGGCCAGGGCGCACCTCGACCTTGTCGCCGTCCACCACCGTGAAATCCCCCTCGCCGGTGATCATGCGGGCGGACATCACGGCGGTGCCCGCGCTCGTCCCCCCGAAGACGACCCCCGCCCGGTGGCGGGCCCGCACCGCCTGGAGCAGAGTCTCGTCCCGCAGCACGTCCATGATCCGGCCCTGGTCGCCGCCCCCGAAGAAGACGCCGGTGGCTCGGGCGAGCTTGTCGAGCAGCTCGGCCCGCCCCGCCTCCGTGAGCGGCGCGAGCGGGGACGGCTCGATCGCGGCCGGCCCGTAGGCGGCGAAGTCGGCCCGGAGGGCGTCGTAGCTCGCTTGGGCCTCGGCGCTCGCCCACGGGATCACGAGGAGTCGCGCCTTCGCCCCCCCCGCCCACTGGACGAAGCGGGCCATCGCCTCCGCGGGTTTCGTGCCCCCGCCCACGAGGACGAGCCGCGGCTCGGCGGACGCGGGAGCGGCCAGGAGCCCGCAGACGGCGGACAGGCACAGGGGGAGGGCGGAGCGGGCTCGGCGAGGCATGGACATGGCCATAAGATACAGACATGGCTACCCCGACGGTCAAGACGACGTACTCCCTCGACCTGGAGACCGTGCGCACTCTCGAGGCGCTGGCCCGTCGCTGGAACGCATCGGAAGCGCTGCGGCGGGCGATCCGGGCCACCGCGACCCGGCAGCCAGTGGAGGCGCAGCGGCACGCGGTCAAGGCCCTCGACGAGCTGCAGCGGTCCCTCGGCCTCGACAACGGAGCCGCCGCCCGCCGGCAGAAGGCCGCGCGGGCGGAGCGTGGCGCCTCTTCGCGGCGCCGGGAAGCACGCGCTCGTTGATCCACCTCGGCACGAGCTTTTCAACCAATGCGCGCGGCGCCGCGGATCTCTGGCGGACTGCATGATCGCCGCGACGGCCCTTCGCCAGGAAGCCCGGTTAGCTGACGGTCATTCGCCCTAAAGGCGCGTGTCAACCGGTGATGGCTCCAGTTCGTCACGGAGCACTCGTGCCCCTGCCGCCCTCGCCCCAATTGTGGCCGTGAGTGGTCGATTCGACGCGTCACTTGGACGGGCAGATGCGCCGCAGCTTTTCCGTCAATCAGGGAATTCCTGAGGGCGCCTCAACGTCCCAGCTTGTCCACCCGGTCGAAGTACTCGTTCTGCAGCTCGAGCGACCGGGTGTCCGCCTTGACCGTGCGCAGCGCGCGCGCGAGGGCGCCCACCCGCGCTTCCGTGAGCACCCGGCCCAGCTCGGACGTGGCCTTGGCGCCTTCGCCCGCGTAGTGGTTGGGGTAGGCGGCGTACCACCAGATGGCGGTGTAGAGGTCGGGCGTGGCCAGCCGCTTCTGGTTCTCGCCCGACTCCTTGGTCGCGCGGTCCATCTTCTCCAGCTCGGGCCGCAGGTAGAGGAGGGTCGAGGTCTCCCGCTCCCCCGCATGCTGGTCCGAGGCGGGGTCGGACTTGCGCAGGGCCTTCACCTTCTCGTCGAGGGCGGGATCGGAGGCGGGATCGAAGAGGTAGACGACGTAGGGACGCCGCTGGCCGAGCTGGGTCTGGATGAAGTAGCGCAGGAGCTGGGGGTTGCCGCCGTGCCCGTTGACGATGACGATCCGCTTGAACCCGTTGCGGCCCATCTCGTCGCAGGTGGACTGCAGCAGCTCCCAGACGAGCGGCGGGGGCAGGGAGAAGGTGCCCGGCTGGTGCCGCGCCTCGTTGATCTGGCCGTAGAAATAGTCGGGGAAGACGACGGCGTACTCCTGCTTCGTCGCCCGGGCCGCCCACTCGCGCACGTGGATGAGGTCGGAACCGATGGGGGCGTGCGGCCCGTGCTTCTCCAGGATGCCGATGGGCAGGATGCAGGTCTCCGCCGACTTCTGCAGGGCGGCCGGCCAGTCGCTCGCCACGAGCTCGTCCCAGCGCGCGGGCAGCTCCTGGGCGGCGGCCGTCGCCGCCGCCGCCACGGCTACGAACGTGAGCACCACCTTCATGGGTACGCTCCTTTGCCATCGAGGCCGGCCGCCATCTTACGCCTGGGACACGACGGCCGAGCGGCGTCGACCTGCACCCCACGGCACGATGGCTACGCCGACTCCGGCCAGGATCATCAGGGTCCCCACGACCCCGGCGGGCCTCACGGTCTCGCGCAGGAAAGCGCGGCCCAACGCGAGAGCCACGATCGGGATGACGAGGGTGCTGAGGCTCACCACCGTCGCGTCCAGGCGTTTGATCAGGTAGTAGTACGCCAAGAACGCGACCACGGAGCCGAACAGCGACAGATAGAGCATCGCCAGCCCGTTGCTGCGCGTCCACACGACGCTCGTCCACGGCTCGAGGGCGGCGCTCATCAGGAGGAGGCACCCCGTCCCGAGCAGCATCCCGAGGAAGTTCACCACGAAGGGGTCGCTGTGCCGCCCGTGCTTCTTCGTGATGACGAGGTTGACGGCGGCGCAGAGGCTGCCCACGAGCGCGCTCAGCATGCCGAGTGCCTGCATCAACCCGAGGTGCTCGTGCGGCCAGAAGAGCAGCGCCGTCCCCACCACCCCGACCAGGATGCCCGCCACCTTCCCCGCGCTCAGGGTCTCGCTCCGCGTCCAGAAGGCGCTCAGCAGGGCGGTCATGAGCGGCATGGTGGAGAACAACACGGCCGTGAGGCCGCTCGAGATATGGAGCTCCGCCCAATAGACGCACGCATAGTCGAGCCAGAAGACGAGCAGCCCGAGGGAGAGGACGCACACCTTGTCGTCGCGCGTCAGCTTCCACCGGCGGCGGCGCGCAGCGACCACCAGCCCCATCACCGTCGCCGAGAGCAGGAAGCGCAACCCCGCGCCCAGGAAGGGGGGCATTCCCACCAGGCCCACCTTGATGGCGAGCCAGGTCGAGCCCCAGATCAGGCAGATGAGCGCGTAGAGAACGGCGACCACCGGGCGATGATACCAATCCCGCGGCGTGGTCGCCGAGCGCCGCCTCTAGCGGCCCGTCTTCTCGCGCAGGACCTCCAGGTAGCGCGTGCCGTACCCTTCGTAGCGGAATCCCTGGGTGTACACGTCGCCGGTGGCGCTTCCGTCGGAGGCGGTGGCGGGCGCGGGACGCGTGGGCTCGATGGCGGTGTCCTCGCTCCACTCGTTCCACGATGTGACGAGCATCATGGGCAGGCGAGGGTCGACCAGGGGGAGGGCGAAGCGCTCCAGCCACTCCGCGAAGAAGGTGCCCTCGCCCGCTCCGGGAGCCCATTCGCGGGGAACCACGTAGTGGTCGGCTTCGAGGCGCAGCCCGCGATCGTTGTAGCCGGGCAGGACGAGGGGGATGGCCGGCTTTCCCGGGGCGGCCCTCCGGTACAGGTCGTAGAGGACGCGCGCGTCGTAGAGGAACGTGCTCCCGGCCCCGTAGCCGGCCTGGCTTGGGTTCGACGATTCATAGAGGTTGTAGGCGGTGATGGCGTCGAAGAGGTCGATGCGCCCGCGCTGCGGAACATTGGTGGTGCCGAGGCCGTCCTCCCTCGCCACGTCCCAGAAGATCTCGTCGCCGATCACGAAGGGATCGAGGCCGAGCTCGGTCATGCGAGACCGGAAGCGCGTCATCGCCTCGGGGAAGCGGCCGGTCGCGGTGCGGGTGACGTACAGGACGATCACGGGCCGGTCTCCGATCCGGAGGTAGCGCGGATGCCCGAAGTAGCGGGTGGCGATCTGCTCCATGTCGGCGAGGAAGCGCTCGACGGTCGCCTCCTCGAACGCGGTGAAGGCCCGGCCGTCGTAGCCGAGGTCCCCCAGCTCGTAGAAGATGCAGAAGCGGATCAGCCCGAGGTTGCGCGCGGCCAGGAACGCCTGGTCGATGCGCGCGTTGACCTCCGGGGCGCTCGGCCACCAGTCGAGGGTGAAGAAGTCGATGCCGAACCTCGAGGCCCACGCGATGTGCTGCTCCGCCACCGCGGGAGAGGCGGAGGAGTATTCACCGAGGAGGGGCGGCTGGGCGGGGCGCAGCTTCCCCCGGAGGTACCTCCCGTGCTCGAAGCGCGCGGGAAACCAGAGATAGTAGTGCGCGCCCAGCATCAACTCGGAGTTGGTCGGCGGGGTGGGCTCGCTCCCGCCTCCGCCCCCCTGGCACGCGGAGAGGAGGAGGATCGTCATCAGGACAGCCGTCAACCGGGCACCCACGGGCGCTCCTGGAATCGATGCTCATGGCTTCTCCGGAGCAGGCCGCCTGGGACGGCTCCCCTCTTTCAAGGTCGGCCCGGGGGCCGGTCCGCACAATCGGGGAGAGCCCGAAAACGGGCTCGGGGAATCCCCGAGCCCTGAATCGAGCGTTTCTTGACGCCTCCGCGAGCGGTCCTATAGACTCGGGGTTTGGCCGGGTTCGTGACCAAAAGGGAGGTCAGGGCAAATGTCCATTCGGGTCGGGATCAACGGTTTCGGGCGGATCGGGCGGAACATCCTTCGCACCGCTCTGCACGACAAGGAGCTGGACTTCGTCGCGGTCAACGACATCACCGACGCGAAGACGCTGGCCCATCTCCTGAAGTACGACTCGATCCTCGGGAACCTGCCCGACGAGGTCAAGGCGGAAGGGGACGAGATCCACGTGGCCGGGCGCAGGATCAAGGTCCTCGCGGTCCGGGACCCCGGGCAGCTCCCCTGGAAGAGCCTGAAGGTGGACTACGTGATCGAGTCCACGGGTCTCTTCACCGACGCCGAGAAGGCCAAGGCCCACATCGCCGCCGGAGCGAGGAAGGTCATCATCTCCGCCCCCGCCAAGGGCGAGGACCTGACGATCGTGATGGGGGTCAACGACGACAAGTACGACCCCCGGAGCCATAACGTGGTCTCCAACGCCTCCTGCACCACGAACTGCCTGGCCCCCGTTGCCAAGGTGTTGGTTGACGCTTTCGGGATCGTGAAGGGGCAGATGACGACCATCCACTCCTACACGAACGACCAGAAGATCCTCGACCTGCCACACAGCGACCTCCGGCGGGCGCGGGCGGCGACGCTCTCGATGATCCCCACGTCCACGGGGGCGGCCAAGGCCATCTACCTCGCCATACCCTCGCTGAAGGGCAAGCTGGACGGCGTCGCCATCCGCGTCCCCACCCCGAACGTCTCGCTGGTGGACCTCACGGTGCAGCTCGAGAAGCCGGCCAGCGCGGACGAGATCAACGCCGCTCTCAGGAAGGCCGCCGCCGGGCCAATGAAGGGCGTGCTGGAAGTGACCGACGAGCAGCTCGTGTCCGTCGACTTCCGCGGCAACTCCCACTCGTCGATCGTGGACGCCTCCCTGACCAAGGTCGTGGACGGCAACCTGGCCAAGGTCTTCTCCTGGTACGACAACGAGTGGGGCTTCTCCTGCCGGGTCAAGGACCTGCTCCACTTCATGGCCCGGAAGGACGCCTAGCCGCCGCGGGCTCGATGCCGAAGCAGACCGTCAAGGACCTGAAGACGCGGAAAGGGACCCGCGTCTTCGTGCGCGTGGACTACAACGTCCCCCTCAAGGACGGCCGGATCACCGACGATACCCGCATTCGCGCCTCCCTGCCGACCCTCGAATATCTGCTCGAGGGCGGGGCGCAGCTCGTGCTCGCGTCGCATCTTGGCCGGCCCAAGAAGGGGCCCGCTCCCGACCTCAGCTTGCGGCCGGTGGCGGCGCGGCTGTCCGAGCTGGTGGGAAAGCCGGTCGTCATGGCTCCCGACTGCGTGGGGGCGGAGGTCCGGAAAGCCGCTTCCGCCCTCGCGGACGGCGGGGTGCTGCTCCTCGAGAACGTGCGCTTCCATCCCGAGGAGGAGAAGAACGACCCGGCGTTCGCGAAGAGCCTGATCGGCGACACCGGGTCGACCGTCTTCGTGAACGACGCCTTCGGGAGCGCGCACCGCGCCCACGCCTCCACGGAAGGCGTCTCCCACCACGTCCAGACCTCGGTGGCCGGCCTCCTCATGGAGAAGGAGCTGCGCTTTCTCGGCCTGGCCCTCGAGGCCCCGGAGCGCCCCTTCGTGGCCGTGCTCGGGGGGGCCAAGGTGTCGGACAAGATCGAGGTGATCGACAACCTGCTGCCCCGGGTGGACGCGCTGCTCATCGGCGGCGGCATGGCCTACACGTTCTTCCGCGCCCAGGGCCTGGCCACCGGCAAAAGCCTGGTGGAGGAGGACAAGGTCGAGCTCGCGAAGAGCCTGCTCGCCAAGGCCAGGGGCAAGATCCACCTGCCGGTGGACCACGTCGTGGCCTCGGCCTTCTCGCCCGAGGCCGAGCGCAAGACGGTTGCCGTGGCCCAGGTGCCCGAGGGCTGGATGGGCCTCGACATCGGCCCCGCCACCGCCGCCGCCTTCAGCGAGAAGGTGCGCAACGCGAAGATCGTTCTCTGGAACGGACCCATGGGAGTGTTCGAGATGAAGCCCTTCGCCGAGGGGACGCTGGCGGTGGCGCGGGCCCTGGCCGAGAGCTCGGGCACCACCATCGTGGGGGGCGGCGACAGCGTGGCCGCGGTCACCCAGATGGGCCTGGCCGGGAGGATCAGCCACGTCTCCACCGGCGGCGGCGCTTCCCTCGAGTTCCTCGCCGGCGATCCGCTCCCCGGAGTGCTCTGCCTGAGGGAGGCTTAGCATGTCCGGCCCCCGCCGTCCGCTCCTCGCCGGCAACTGGAAGATGTACAAGACCACGGCGGAAGCGGGGCGGCTCGCGCGCGACGTGCGCGCGGGCCTCGGAGACGCCCTCGCCGGCCGGGACGTCGTGCTGGCACCGCCCTTCACCTCGCTCCTGGCCGTGGCCGAGGCGGTGCGCGGCTCGGGAATCGGCTTGGCCGGGCAGAACATGCACCCCGAGGTCGAGGGCGCGTTCACGGGCGAGGTCTCGCCGGTCATGCTCAAGGACGCGGCCTGCTCCCACGTCATCCTGGGGCACTCCGAGCGGCGCCAGATGTTCGGCGAGACCGACGAGGGGGTGGCCCGGAAAGCCGTCGCCGCCCTCGCGTACGGCCTGACCCCGATCGTCTGCGTGGGCGAGACCCTGACCGAGCGGGAGTCGAGCCGCACCATGGAGGTTGTGGAGCGGCAGACGGAGCGGGCCCTGCGCGCGCTTTCCGCCGACCAGGTGGTGGCGACGGTCCTCGCCTACGAGCCCGTCTGGGCCATCGGCACCGGCAAGGTCGCGACTCCCGCCCAGGCGGAGGAGGTCCACGCCTTCATCCGCCGGCTGGTGGACCGATCGCACGGGGAGGCGGCGGCCCGGGGCCTGCGCATCCTCTACGGCGGGAGCGTCAAGCCCGACAACATCGGCGCCCTCATGGCCCAAGCGGACATCGACGGCGCGCTCGTGGGCGGGGCTTCCCTCAAGGCCGACTCGTTCCTGCAGATCGTCCACTACCCGAAGGCCTGAAGTCGAGCGCCCTCAGGGTACGGGGCACTCAGAGGGGCTGGCGCGGGCCGGGCGGGCTACGCTCAGCCGGCGGAGGGCCTCCCTGCAGCCGTCGGCTATCACGGCGCGGGCCTCGGCATCGCCCGGATAGGACTCCAGCAGGTTCCGTGCCTGTCGTTGCGCTTGCTGCCAGGCGAGCTCCGCGGCGGGCCGATCGCCCACCGCCGCTTGAAGCGCGGCGAGCTGATACAGCAGTCCCGCTTGGTCCCTGCGCACGATCGCGCTGTCCGGCTGCTTGGCGCGAAGGGCGTCGAGCAGCGCCAGCCCCCTTTGAGCATTCGCGAGCGCGCGGCGCGCCTGGCCGCCCCGGGCCTGGAGCTGCGCCAGCGAACCCAGGCTCGAGGCCAGGTCGAGCTGCGCGTCGACGTTGGCGGGGTCGGCCGCGGCCAGGGCCTCGTCGTGGCCGAGGGCCTCGTGTTGGCTCACGAGGGCCCCCACGAGGTCTCCCGTCGCGACCTGCGCTTCCGCGATCTTGCCGAGAGAAACGCTGACGTCGCGCCGCGCCTCCGCGTTGTCGGCGTCTTTGGCCAGGAGCGCCCGTCGGAGCGCGAGCGCGGCCCGGTAGCGCCCGAGCGCGCCCGCGGCGTCACCGTCGGCCAGGAGCAGGTCGCCGAGCTTGTTCTCCGCCACGCTCAGGTCGCGCCCCGCGGTCGGCTGGGACTCCGGGAGGCCCCGCGCGAGGTCGCGCGCCTGCTCGAAGCGCACGCGGGCGCCCGCGCGGTCGCCGCCGGCCAGGAGGGCCTCGCCCACCTTCAGGCGGCTGACGAAGCACCTGCGCT
>WNFT01018780.1_pt1 | contig 15294 bp, 15 predicted proteins | sample 5400191 | NCBI WGS metagenome assembly WNFT01 (sample SAMN13153359, study PRJNA577476) | soil metagenome | isolation source: 80 cm saprolite under Madrone tree | place: USA:California | collected 2016-06-14 | reverse complement strand
TGCAGCTCCTGTCACACGCCGGCGCTGATGGGCCAGAAGCACATTCCACGACTGGCCGGCCAGCAGCAGGAGTACCTCCTCAAGCAGCTCCGCGGCTTCAAGGCGCAGACGGCCGCCGATCTCGACGGCAGCATGACGACGTCGGCGCAGCCGCTGTCGGAGCAGGACATCGAGCTGCTCGCTGACTATCTTGCCCACCTGCCACCGGGAGGCGGATCGTGACCGCGGCGTGCGCTCGCCCCGCCGCCTGATACGTTCGAGTGAACGTGTGACTCGGGTTCGCCGTCCAAGTACGCTGAGCACGGCTCAGCGGAGACCGATCATGCGTACGTTCTTCTACGAGCGACGGGCCAGCCAGGAAGACGACCGACGCTGCCGTGTGTGCGGGCACCTTTCGCTCACGCCGGTGCGGCGGCGATGAACGCGCTGCTGCTCCTCGTCATCGGCATGTTGTTTGCCTACATGCTGATGGACATCGCGCACGATGGCACGCTCGATGGCAGCATCCTGCGCGTCATTCGCGAGGAGCGGACGCGGCTGCGTGAGAGGGTCGAGGCGTCTCAGCGGCGTTAGACCGTGCCCGTCGTCGGCCTCGCCACGACGCCGTTGATGCGCCACTGCGAGCTCTCCCTGACCAGGTCGTAGATCGCGTCCACGCTGCGGCCGTTCGCGCCGTGGATGGTGATCCGCAAGTAGACGTGGTCGTCGGGGCCGACGTCACCTTCGATGACGACCGCGGAGACCGAACGTGCGATCTCCGGGTACCCGCGGCGGACCATCGTCTCGAACGTCGGCCGGTCGAAGATCTCCTTGATGGTTGCGGAGGCGAGCTCGTACGCCGCGTCGAAATCGTCCCGCCGGAACGCCTCGAGCTGGCGCATGACGGCCACGGTGGCCTCGGCCACCTCGGGGCGCGGCTCTGCATCCGCCACGCCCAGGCCCATGGTGAAGGCGAGAACCGCGAGTGCGCACGAACGCATCGACGTCACGCGCCCCGGCGCCGGGCCGGACAGCGGGGCTCCGGCCATTCGGTGGCGAGGTGCTCGAGCACGCCGGAGGCCAGCAGCCGTTGGCCGGCCGCGTCGTAGTGACCGTCGAACGGGATGACGGGCCAGCGCCTGTGCGCGGCATAGTCGCGGCGGAAGACCGGCAGCGGGTCGATGACGTTCGTTCGCAGGCGCCCGGCCATCTCGGTGATCGTGCGCTGATACCGGTTCTGCGGAAACTCCCGCCGGATCTGGGCGGCGTGGGGCACGACCACGATGGTGAAACGCGTGTTCAGCTCGTCGGCCAGCGCGACGAACCGCACGAGGTACTCGTGCACGTCGTCGATCATCCGCTGGTCGAGATGGCCCCGCAGCGCGGCCTCCTCGAAGTCGTCTCGCGCCGTCCACGCGAGCCACGCGTCGTGCGCCCAGTTGATGAGCGCGCTCGTCCGCGCGATCTGGCGGATCGTCCACCAGCGCATGACGTCGCCGGCCGGCTTGGCCCCGAGGTCGAACGTGTACCAGTCCAGATGCTTGAAGCGCTCCCAGCGGCGGTGCACGTCCACCAGCTCGAAGTCGTTCAGGTAGAAGAACAGGAGGACCAGATCGGGAGCGAGCGCGGGGCCGAGGCGCCGGAGCACGGCATATTCCTGGTTGATGCTGTAGGCGCGGACGCCGAGATTGATGACGCGCACGTCACAGGACGCCGGCGGCTGCCGATAGTGCCGCTCGATCAGGGCGGTGGCGAGGTCGGCGTCGGCGACGCCCTGTCCGTAGACGTGAGAGTCGCCCAGGGCCACGATGCGGTACTCGGTCGCCGCCTTCGCGCTCACCGCGGGCCCGCGGTACCCGAGGGCGTTGAGCTGCACCGGAATGTCGTAGGTGTAGTGAAGGTCGCCCGGCATCATCGTCCACCCGAGTTCGGGATGCGGAACCACGCGGGCCAGCGGCAGCCGCTCGGGCCGCGGCGAGCCGACGAGCAGTCGAATCTCGACCTCGACGGCGGCGAGGGTGACGACGAGGACGATCACGATCGCGCAGGCGCGAACGAGGAGGATTCGGCGGCGCCCGACCGGAGGCGGCGTCATCGTCGATCCCGCATGGCACGGCGCGCTCGGCGCTACGGGGTCTCGACCTGCTCGCTCGGGAGGACGTGCGGCGCTTCGGCGAGCGCCGGGTGCTCGGCCTTCCACAGCAGCGGCAGGGCCAGCAGCGGCAGCAGGTTCACGAGGCCGACCACGATCATCAGCTGTCCCAGGTTCGAGTAGTCCTGCTGGGTCACCGCGAAGAGATCGTTCAGGTAGCGCGTGAAGAGCTGGCTCGCCGAGAGCGCCAGGTTCATCAGCGACGCCATGATCGCGAACATGGTGGCCTCGGCGCCGGCGGGCGCCGACTTCGCGATCAGGATGAGCATCGGCACCATCGTGAGCTGGGCGAGCGGCGCCGAGATGGTCGTGTCGATGAAGGCCAGCGTGCGCGCGCTGATCCCCAGCCACTCGTGCAGGCCGTAGAAGAGACCGACGTTGGGCAGGTAGAGCAACGTCCCGGCGATGACGACCCAGAACAGCGTGAAGCTCACCGGCCGGCGGACGATCGACTTCCTGAAGAGCAACAGGCCGCCCAGGCTCAGGATCGAGGACACCTGCGCGAGCAGGCCCAGGAAGCGCTGGTCGAAGCCGAGGCGATCGATCGCCCAGTAGCTGTAGCCCTGGCCGACATCCGGTGTCGCCCGGAACAGGAAGATCACGATCGAGGCCACGGCGACGCCACGAGAGATGCCGACACGCTGGAGCAGCAGCGCAATCAACGCCACGGAGACGGTGAGCACGATCTCCTGGTTGAACGGAACGTCGAGCATCTCGAGGATGACGCCGAAGGCGGCATAGCCGAGGCCCACCAGCATCACCATGCGGGCCTTGCCGCCTCCGAGCGGCCCGCCGTCACCCGGCGCCGCGGTCGCGGTGACGCGCGCCGCGCCCCCTCCGGGGCGAGCAAACGGAACGCTCAACACGACGAGGACGGGTAACAGCGCGGCCACGCCGAAGGTCGCCCGGGTGCCGATCGTCTCCGCCAACCATCCCGACAGGTAGCCAACGCTGATACCACCGGCGAGCGTGGCCATGCGGCCGAGCGTCTGGATCTGGCCGATTTCTTCATCGGTCTTCGCGACTTCCACGCTGAGCGCGTCGGCGACGACGTCCTGGACCATGAAGCCGATGGTGATCAAGAGCGCCGCGATCAGGTAGCCTGTCCGTGTAGCGACACTTCCGGCCATGGCCAGGAAGCCCGCCGTGCTCGCCGCGCACCCCAGCAACAGGTACGCGATGCGACGACTTCCCAGAATCGGGTAGACGTCGGAGGCGACCCCTGCAACCATCTTCATGGACCACGGAAGTCCGGTAACCGCCAAAGATGCGCCGCCCCACCTTTCCAACATACTCCACCCGCGGCAGAACCTGCCGGTCGCGACGCTGGTTATTGTCATAAGGCCCTGATCATCAGGAGTTGTAACTATGGCAAGGCCTTTGCTACACCTAAAAGTGGACCTATGACGCTCTTTCGACGTGCCTCGATCTTCTGGCAGTCCCGCCGGTTCTGGGGCAAGGCGCGGCCGAGGATTGCCCTCGCCCTGGGCGGTGGGGGTGTCATCGGCGGCATGTACGAGGTCGGAGCGCTGGCCGCCCTCGAAGAGCGGCTGAACGGTGAAGGCCGCGGCTTCGACGTGTATGTCGGCTGCAGCGCTGGATCAGTCGTCGCGTCGCTCCTCGCCAACGGCGTGCGGGCCCGCGACCTGTACCGGATCCTCGACCAGGACCTCGACGACCCGCTGAACTTCCGCCGGGGCGCCGTCTTCGCGCCGGACTCGTTCCGGCAGGCCGCGAGCCGCTTCGGGCGGATGATGTGGGCGTTCGGCAAGAACGCGGTGACCGCGGTCCGGGGCTCCATCCCCGACATGCTGGCCCGCGCCGAGCGCGACCTGCCGCCGGGGTTCTTCTCGCTGGTCGCTCTCGAGCGCTTCATGCGCCAGGGCTTCGAGTTGAAGGGACTGACCAACTCGTTTCCCAATCTGCCACGCACGCTCCTGATTCCTGCCATCGACCTCGACCGGGCCGAGCGCGCGGTCTTCGGGCAGGGCGCGCTGTGTGACGTGCCGATCAGCCAGGCCGTGGCCGCGTCGTCGGCGATCCCCGGCTTCTTCGAGCCCTACACCATCGGTGGGCGCGATTATGTCGATGGCGGTGTCGGCTTCAGCGGCCACGCCGATCTCGCGGCCGAAGCCGGCGCCGACGTCGTCTTCGTCGTCCACCCCCTGGTGCCGAACCTCTGCGACGGCGACGGCGCCACCATGCGGTCGCGTGGGCTGTGGACGATCATGGAGCAGGCGAGCCGGATCTACGGGCAGAACCTGCTCCAGCTCGGCCTGACCACGCTGGCCGTGCGCTTTCCGCGCACGGCCTTCTTCCTCCTCGAGCCGCCGCGTACGAAGAGCCCGCTGTTCGGGCCGTCGATGGGCTTCGAGGCCGCGCGCGCCGCGCTCCGCTTCGGCTACAGCTCGACCCTCGCGTGGCTGGCGACCGAGGGCGAGGGCCTGATCCGTCGCCTCGTGGCCGGCGCCCCCGTCCCCGTCCCCTGACCGCTCGCTCTCAGGCCTCGCGCGGGAGTTCTAACGACGGCCGCTCGCCAGCTTGAGCGCGTCCGGGAGTGCGCGCAGCCGCGCCATCGCGACCACGCCGAGGAACGGTCCGGCGGCCAGCGCCGCAAAGGCCCAGCGCCACCCCACCAGATCGGCGAGGGGCGGGATCAGCCAGATCGAGACCATCGTGAGCGCGAAGCCGACACTCGTCTGCGTCGTCAGGGCGGTGCCCACGTACGCGGGTGGTGAGAGCTCGGTGACGGCCGTGGAGAACTGCGCCGAGTCGGCGATGACGGTGACGCCCCAGACGACACCGACGAGGAGCGTCAACCACGGTGGCCCGCCGAACGTCAGGCCGATCAGCAGCGCACAGAGACCCGAAAGCGCCATGGCCGCCATCGTCAGCGTCGTGCGACCCCAGCGATCGGAGACGATCCCTCCCGCGTAACAGCCGGCGGCGCCTGCGGCCATCGCGACGAACGTGGCCAGGCTCGCGTTCAGCCCCGCGTACCCGGCGCCGCCTCGGGTGGCCAGGCTCTCGGCGAAGAACACGCCGAGCCACGCCCACATCGCGTAGAGCTCCCACATGTGACCGAAGTAGCCGAAGCAGGCCAGACGCAGCGGGCGCTCCCTGAACACCGTGGCGGCCATGCGCACGTCGAACCGCGCGGGTGGGAATCGGTACGGGCCTTCGCTCACGCCGAGCCAGACGATCAGCGCGGCGATCGTGGCGAGCCCGGATGCGGCCAGGAGCGTCTGACGCCAGGGCAGATCGGTGACGCCGCGAATGAAGTGGGGTATCGCCGAGCCCACGGTCAGCGCGCCGATCAGGACCCCGATGGCGAGCCCACGCCGCTCTCTGAACCAGGTGGCGATGATCTTCATCGCCGGTGGATAGGCACCGGCCATGGCAAGGCCCGTGACGAACCGCAGCGTCAGCGCCGGGCCCAGGCCGTCGACGGTAAGGGCGAGTGTGGTGTTGGCGACGACGCCGGCCACGATACTGCCGAGCATGAGCAGGCGCGGCGACCAGACGTCGGGCAGGTTGCCGAGCGCGCTCGCCAGCGTGCCGACGATGAAGCCGAGCTGCACGGCGATGGTGAGGCCGGCGCGTCCCGAGGCCCCCAGCGACCACTCGCGCGAGAGTGCGGGAAGCACGGCGGAGGCGCTGAACCACAGGGACAGCGCGAACAGCTCGGCCAGCGACAGGGCGGCGAGCGCACGCCAGCGCCCGGCCACGGCGGGCGATTACTCGATGACGCGCTTGGCGCGGAGCCCGGCGATCTCCTCGCGGCTCAGGCCGAGCGTCGCGAGCACCTGCTCGGTGTGCTCGCCGCTGACGGGCGCCGCGGTCCGCACGGTCCCCGGCGTCTCCGATAGCTTGATGGCCACGCCGAACTGACGGACCTTCCCGAACTTCGGATGCTCGACGTCCACGACCATCTTGCGGTGGTTCACCTGGGGATCGCTGACCATCTCCTGCGGGTCATAGACCTTGCCCACGCAGACGTCGGCCTTGACGAGGAGCTCGTACCACTCGTCGCGGGTGCGCGTCTTGATGATCGCCTCGATCTCGCGGCGGGCGCCGTCCTCTTCCGCGTTGGCCGCGCGGACGAACTGATCGGGCTTGCGCGCGAACTTGAGGAGATCGGGCCGGTTGATGGCCTTGCAGAAGTTCTCCCACAGCCACGGCTCGGTACAGGCGATGGTGAGGAGCTTGTTGTCGCGGGTCTCGTAGATCGCGTAGTACGGATACGAGCCGCCCAGGAAGCCCTCGCCGCGCTTCGGGGCCACGCCGTCGGAGAAGAAGAAACGCATGTTGGGCGTCGCCGCCAGTAACGAGATCGTGGTGTCGAGATACGAGACGTCCACGTGCTGGCCCCGGCCGGTCCGCTCGCGCGCGAACAGCGCGAGCACGATGCCGAGGGCGCCGTGCAGGCTGGCCCCGGCATAGTCGGCCACCAGGTTGAGGGGGATGGCGGGCTTGCGGTCGCGCTCACCGATCAAGCCCAGGACGGCGGCCAGCGAGAGATAGTTCAGGTCGTGCGCCGGATACCCGGCGGCCGGCCCGCTCTGGCCGAAACCGGAGAGCGAACAGTACACGATGCGCGCGTTGAGCGCGCGAATCGTCTCGTAATCGGCGCCGAGCCGCTTCATCACGCCCGGGCGAAAGCCTTCGACGATCACGTCGGCGTTGGTGGCCAGGCGCCGGAAGATCTCCTGGCCCTCGGGCGCTTTCATGTTGAGCGCCATCGAGCGCTTGTTGCGGTTGACGAAGGCAAAGGCGGCACGGCGTTGCGCGTCCGGATCGTCGGTGTGATCCAGTCCCGGCGTCTCGATCTTCAGTACGTCGGCGCCCATGTCGGCGAGGAACATGCCCGGCATCTCCGCCGGCGGGACGCGCGCGACTTCGAGGACGGTGATGCCGTCGAGAACGCCCATCGGGATCTCCTTAGTCGCGGTCGGCGACGAGGCGCGAGGTCAGCGCCCGGATGTCGGGGATGGCTTCCAGGTCCTCGAGCTGCTCGGCGATGCCCGCAGCGTCGCCCGGCGAGAGCGTGCCTTCGCAGCAAGCGAGGAACTTGGCGCGCAGCGCCTCGGCGGTGAGCGGCTGATCGTGATGACCGGTGGCCCCGCGCGCGGGCGAAGCCAGCGTGCGGCCGTCACGGAGCCGCACGGTCACGCGGCTCCACGCGTGCTGCTCCATGCGATCGGGCAGCGCGGGATCGACGACCATCGTCACGCGCGCCATCAGCGAACCCACGGGCTCGGGGATCGGGCGCTCGAACGAGGCGAGGTCGACGCGGCCTTCGGCAGCGGCGGCGGCCGCACAGAACTGCATCGAGAACTTGCGCTCGAGCGCGGTCGTCGGCGCGGGATGGATGAGCACGCTCGGCACGACGTGGTTCACTCCCACCTCGATCCCGGCGACCTGATCGGCCGCGAAGCCATGACGTGTCCTGAGGTCGAGGAGTGCGTCGATGGCGGAGTGGGTCAACGCACACGACGGATACGGCTTGACCGCCACGCCGGTCTCGAGCACGTGCCAGCGCTGGCCGAGTCCGTCGAGCGCCGTCGCGAGCGCAGCCGCGGGGACGGGCGCGGTGCCCGTCGCCACCAGGAATCCCTGCTTGCCGTCGAGGGCCGACTCCGACGCCGTGAGGCCCTCACGCGCGAGCAAGGCGGCGAGCACGCCGTTCCGCGCGGCGTGGCCCGCGTGATAGGGCTTGGTCATCGAGCCGAAGTTCTCCTTCAGCCCCGACGCCAGCGAGACGGCCAGTCCCAGCGCGTGGCGGACCTGACCAAGATCGAGGGCGAGCAGACGCGCCGCCGCGGCGGCGCAGCCGATCGTTCCGATGGTCGCGGTGGAATGCCAGCCGCGCGTGTAGTGATCCGGATTGATCGCGCTGCCGATGGCGGCGTCGATTTCGAACCCGAGCAGGTAGGCGAGCGTCACGGCGGCGCCGTCCGCCGTCTCGGCCTCGGCGGCAGCCAGCGCGGCGGCCAGCAGGGGCACGCTCGGATGGCCCAACAGCGCGAACGACGTGTCGTCGAAGTCGTGGGCGTGTCCGGCGGCGCCGTTGGCGAGCGCGGCCCACGTGGGCGACGTGCGCAGCGAGGCACCGACCACCGTGCAGAGCGGCGTGCCGCCCTCGGCCCGCGCGACCTCGCGGACGATCCGCGCGATCGGCTCGGTGCTGCCGGCGAGCATGACGCCGATCGAGTCGAGCGCCGCGCGACGGACGCTCGCGATGGCGTCACGAGGACAGTCATCCAGGCTGGTCTTGACGACGAACTCGGCGATCCGGGCGATGGCGCTCATGGCCGTGGATTATAGTCCGGAACTTTCACCGCTCGCCTCGTCGCCCTCGTGCCTGCGGCACTCCTCGGTCATGTCACGGCTGCGGCTCACCGCGCCGAGCGCGGTTCACCTCGCACTGCCACGGGGCGTCTCGGCTCGCACGATTTTCGATCATTTCACCGCTCGCCTCGCCGCCCTCGTGCCTGCGGCAACTCGGGGGCGTCTCGGCTCGCACGACGTTATTTCGCGTCGTGGAAGATCACGCCCAGCGTGTAGCGGGTACCGGCGGTGAGGCGGCTGACGCCGTGGCGCATGGTGACGCGGTGCCAGCCGCGCTGGCCTTGCGCCGGCCGCTCCCGCGTGGTGAAGATCACCAGCTCTCCCTGCTCGGTGGCGATGGCCTGGCCCCGGGACTGGGCGCGAGGGCGCTGCTCGACCAGCAAGAACTCGCCGCCTTCGTAGTCGACGCCGCGGCGGCTGAGGAAGGCGGTGATCTGCAGCGGGAAGGCGACGTCGCCGTAGAGGTCCTGGTGGAGACAGTTGTAGCCGCCGGTCTCGTAGTGGAGCAGGAGCGGCGTGGGTTTCGTCTGGCCGGCGCGCCGGCAGATGGCCAGCAGGCCGGGGAGATCGTCGGGATAGCGGCGGCGCGCTCCGAGCGATTTCTCCCAGCGGTTGGCGATCCGGGCCAGCGGCGGATACGCGTGTGCTCGCAAGTCCGCGACGACGGGTGGCAGCGGGTGGGCGAAGTACTTGTAGTCGCCGATGCCGAAGCGGTAGCGCGCCATGTCCACGCGGCTGCGGAAGCGACTCTCCTCGCTGTACAGCGCGATCAGGCTCGCGCACTCGTCGGCCGTGAGCATGGGCGGCGTCCTGGCATAGCCCCACTCGCCGAGACTCTGCTCGATGGCCTCCCAGTCGAGCTTGGCGAGCCGGTCGGCGATCGTCATCGCAGCCGGAAGACCATCTGGTCCTCGTCGTAGTAGCAATCCCCGACGCGCAGGACACGCGGATGGCTGCCGATCACCTCGAAGCCGCACGAGAGATAGAGCCGCCGGGCAGCGGTCTGGTGACGCATGACGTGGAGCCAGAGATGATCGAGCTCCGGCCACTCACGCGTGAGCGGCGATGTACATCCCCCAGATCCGCGCGATGTGGCGCTCCTTGGTGGCTTCCAGACGATAGCAGCCGACGATTCCCACCAGGTGAGGGTCGAAGGCGCCGATCACGATGGATTCGTCGTCTCGCGCGGTGGCGAAGCGCTTCTTCACGTCCGGAAGTGATTCGGTCTCCTCCGGCGTGGCCACGAACGCGTCGGGATGTTCTCGCAGCGCCCGCAGCCGGAGCGCGAGCCAGGCCTCGGCGTCGGCTTCGGTGAGCGCGCGAACCTCCATCCCTCGATCCTACTCCGCTCCTCTGCTAATGTTCGCGCATGTTCGTGGTCGGGATCGACGTGGGCGGCACCTTCACGGACGTCACCGCGGTGGACGGCGCCAGCGGGCGGGTGGTCGTCACCAAGGTGCCGTCACAGCCGAACAACGAGGCCGCCGCCGTCCTGGCGGGTCTCGACGCCCTCGGCATCGACGGCCGCGGCGTGCGCCGGCTCGTCCACGGCACGACCGTGGGAACCAACGCGATCCTCGAGCGGCGCGGGGCTCGCGTGGCCCTGATCACGACCGCGGGCTTCCGCGACCTGATCGAGATCGGCCGAACCAAGCGCAACATCCCCGTGCTGTTCGTGCCGACGTTCGTGAGACCGAAGCCCTTCGTCGAGCGCGCGCTGAGGTTCGAGGTCGACGAGCGCATGCTCCACGACGGCGCGGTGCTCACACCGCTGCGCGGCGGCAGCGTCGATCGCGTGATCGACTCGCTCGGTCGAGCGGCGCCCGAGGCCCTGGCCGTCTGCCTGCTCCACGCCTACGCCAATCCCGCTCACGAGCGCGCCGTCGGCGAGCGCGTCCGCGAGCGCTTTCCCGAGGTGCCGGTGTCGCTCTCGTCGGACGTCGTGCCGGAGTACCGCGAGTTCGAGCGATTCTCGACCACGGTGCTCAACGCCTACCTGCAGCCGCTGATGGACCGCTATCTCGCGGGGCTGGAGAAGAAGCTGTTCGAGGCCGGCTACGCCTACGGGGTGCTGACGATCGGATCGAGCGGGGGGATGATGACCGTCGAGACCGCGCGACGGCTCCCGATCCGCACGACGGTGTCCGGACCGGCCGGCGGTGTGAGCCAGGGCTGCTTCACCGCCGCGCGGGCGGGTATCACCGACTTCATCACGTACGACATGGGCGGCACGAGCACCGACGTCTGTCTCGTGCGAGACGGTCGGCCACTGACGACGACCGACAACCTCATCGCTGCCTTTCCGGTGAAGGTCGCTCAGATCGACATCCGGACGGTCGGCGCCGGCGGCGGATCCATCGCCTGGCTCGACGTCGACGGCGCGCTCCAGGTCGGCCCGCGCAGTGCCGGCGCTCAGCCCGGCCCCGCCGCCTACGGCCTCGGGGGCGTCGAGCCGACGGTGACCGACGCCAACATCGTGCTCGGCAGGATGTCGACCGAGCGCCCGCTTGGCGGCGCGCTCCGGATTCACGCCGACCTCGCCGGGAACGCGGTCGCGGCGCTCGCGGCTCGCCTCCGGCTGGACCAGACGCGACTCGCCGAAGGCATCATCGACATCGCGGTGGCGCGCATGACCGCCTCGATCCGCGAGATCTCGATCCAGCAGGGCCACGATCCGCGCGACTTCACGCTCATCGCCTTCGGGGGAGCCGGCCCCATGCACGCCATCCCCGTCGCCGAAGAGCTCGGCATCCCGCGCGTCCTGGTGCCGAGACACCCCGGGAACTTCTCGGCGCTGGGCCTGCTCGTCTCCGACGTCAAGCACGACGACGTGCGGACCCGCGTCGGCCGGCTGCACGAGCGGGTGCCCGCGCTCGAAGCCGCGTTCGCCGAGATGAGCGCGGCGGCGGCCCGCCGGCTCGACGCCGAAGGCTTCGACGAGCGGTCGCGGCGCACCGAACGCTCACTCGATCTGCGCTACGCCGGCCAGGCCTTCGAGCTCAGCGTTGCGCTGCCGCCCGGCGCGCTCGACGCGCCCGCGATCATCGCGGACTTCAACGCGCGCCATCTCGCCACCTATGGCCACGCGGACCCCGATGGCGACGTCGAGGTGGTGAACGCACGGATGTCCACCTACGGCGTCGTCGATAAGCCCGACGCGTCACAGTGGAGCGCTGGAGGCGGCACGGTCGACGACGCGCGGATCGCGATTCGTGACGTCTGGTTCGCGGGCCGCGCCGCGCCGACGCCCGTGTACGAGCGCGACTGCTTACCCGGCCTCGCCCGGGTGGACGGCCCGGCGATCGTCGAGGAGTTCGGCGCGACGACCGTCGTCTTTCCCGCATGGAGGGCACGTCTGGACGGCGCGGGCCATCTCGTCCTGGAGCGCGGCGCGTGATCGACCCGATCACGATCGAGGTCGTCCGCGAGGCGCTCTCCTCGATCGTGCGCGAGATGCGTGTGACGCTCGTGCGCACGGCCTACTCGTCGATCCTCTACGAGGGCGAGGACTTCTCCTGCGTGCTCATGGATCGCCACGCTCAGATCGTGGCGATGTCGCGCGGCCAGGACCATCCGCTCCACATCGTGCCCATCTCGTGGTCGATGAAGGCCGTCCACGAGCGCTTCGGGGACGACATTCATCCAGGCGACATCTTCCTGCACAACGATCCCTACACGGGCGGCACGCACCTCAACGACGTGGCGATGATCTACCCGATGTTCGCCCCGGCTCCCGGAGGCCAGACGGGTGAGCTCTTCCTGTTTCCGGTGGTCCGCGCCCACTGGGGCGACGTCGGCGGCATGAGCCCGGGCAGTCTCTCGGGACGCGCGACCGAGATCTACCAGGAAGGCGTGCGCATCCCTCCGATCCGCATCGTCGAGCGTGGCCGTCCGAACCAGGCGGCGCTCGACCTGATCTTCGCCAACATGCGCGGGCCGCGAGAGCGCGAGGGCGACTTCCGGGCCATGATCGGCACGTGTCGCAAAGCCGCGGAGCGCGTGGAGGCGTTGCTCGGCCGTTATGGCCACGCGACGCTGCAAGCCTGCGTGAGCGAGTTGCTCGATCGCGCCGAGCAACGCATGCGTCAGCGGATCCGCGAGTTGCCGCCCGGCCAGTACGCGTACGAGGCGTATCTGGAGGGAGGTCACGATCAGCTCGAGCCGCTGCGGGTGCGCGCCTCGGTCACCGTGAGCGGTGATCGTGTCATCGTCGATCTCGCCGGCACGTCGCCGCAGACGGCGGGCCCGACCAACGTCGGCCCTGCGATGGCGCCGACCGGCGCCTTCACGATCCTCAAGGCGTTTCTCGATCCGGGCGGTGAGATCAATTCGGGCGCCTTCCGCCCGCTCACCGTCATCGCTCCCGAAGGCACGATCGTCAACGCGCGACGCCCCGCGCCGTGCGGCGGGATGGTCGAGGTCAAGTACTGCGTTGAATCGGCCGTGATGGGAGCGCTTTCGCAAGCGATCGCGGGGAAGGTGACGGGCGATCTCAAGGGCGGCGGCAATCACTGCTACGTCGGTGGGCCGGACTTCATCTTCTACGAGTACCCGGCCGGGGGCACCGGCGGTTGGGACGGCGGCGACGGCAACAACGCCGTGCGCGCGTTCACCGAGAGCGACATCACGACCATCCAGCCCGTGGAGGCCGTCGAGCAGAAGTATCCGTTGCGGGTCGAGCGCTGCGAGCTCCGGCCGGACTCGGGCGGCGCCGGCCGCTATCGTGGCGGGCTGGGACTCGTCCGCGAGGTCAGGGTGCTGGCTCCTTCAGCTCAGCTCTCCGTGCTCGCCGAGAAGAGCCTGCTGAGCCCCTACGGTGTCTGTGGCGGCCACGGCGGCGCGCCGAACCGGTTCTACGTCAAGCGCGCTGGAGCCGACGTCGAGCCGTCGCCGCTGCCGGGGAAGGTGAGCGCGTTCCCGCTCGTGCGCGACGATGTCGTCGTCATGGCGTCTTCGGGTGGGGGAGGGTTTGGCGATCCGCTCGAGCGCGATCCCGCTCGCGTCGTTGCCGATCTTGCCCAGGGCGTCGTGACTCCCGCGGCCGCTGCGTCGGTCTATGGCGTCGTGGTCGCCGCGGGCGCCGTCGATGAGGCCGCGACCGCGGCGCGCCGCCGGGACCTCATCGCGGCGCGGGTGACCGTGCCGCTCAGCCTGGCCACCGATCACGACGAATCACAAACACGGATCGTGTCGCTCGATGCCGCGACGGCGCGGAGGCTCGGCGTCACGCGCGGCCACGTCGTGGAGCTGGTGAACCGTGCCGGAGCGCCGGTACGCTGCTGGGTTGGTGCGGTCCGCGATGGGGCATCCCGGGAGGCCGGCGTGTCGCCAATCACGCTGTCGATGCTCGGACGCGCGGCCGGGGACGAGGTCGAGATCAGGAAACTCGCGTCGCCCGTTCAATGAGCATGGCCCTTGCATGACGTTTCGCTCGAGCGTGTGCGTGTGCGCACCCACTTGCAAAGAAGGGTGCTCATGGCGCGGAAGCGAAAGTACGGCCGGAAGGCCAGCTCGATGGTGAAGAGCGCGATGCGGCGGAGGAAGCGCGGGACGCTGACGACCAGCCGGAGCGGCAAGAAGGTGAGGAGTCGCAAGCAGGCGATCGCCATCGGACTCAGCGAAGCGCGGAAGAAGGGCGCCAGGGTCCAGCGGAAGCGAGCGGGTCGGCGGACGCGCTCCTGGACTCGACGCCGCTCAGCGAAAGGCGTCGGGCGGCTGTTTGATCGTGCGCCAGAACTCCGGGTCGTGGCTCGGGAAGATGCGGCCACCGGTCAGCCGTGCCAGCGTCTTCAGCCGCTTGATGGAGTGCATGGCCTGCGTGGGATTCCAGACGACGCCGGGCGGGCGCTCGCCGTCGATGTGCTCCTGCCAGTAGCACGCGTCGCCGGCGAGGATCACGGGGCCCGTCTGCGGCAGCTCCACCAGGAGGGACTGGTGCCCGGGCGTGTGGCCATCGGTGCGCAGCACCGTTACCCCGGGCGCCAGCTCGGTATCGCCGTCGAGCAGGCGCCAGCGCGCGTCGGGCAGGTCGAAGTTCTTCCGGTAATAAAACGGCGCGAAGAACGCCGCCGGGTGGTGCGCATAGGAATACTCGTCCTGCTGCGCGACCAGCTCCGACTTCACGAAGAACCCTGCGCCCCCGGCGTGGTCGTAGTGCAGGTGTGAGATGACGACGAGGTCGACGTCGGCCGCCTGAAGTCCGAGGGTGTCGAGCCGGTGGACGAGCAGGTCCTCCTCAGTGAAGCGCGCCAGCGGGTCGTTGCGCATGAGGCCGGGAATCGCGCGTGGTGAGAGACCGGTGTCGAAGAGGATCGTGCCGTCGGTGGTCTTCACCAGCCAGCAGGTGACGGGGATCTGCACGCGATCGCCCGAGTACTCGCCGTAGAAGAGCAGCGAGCGCTGGGCGCCCATGAAGCCGTTCTGAAGCGCGTAGAGCTCCTTCACCGCCACGGCGCGCCATCATAACACTGCGACGGGCGGCTCACTCCCGCACACCCCCGGCCAGGAGCCCGCGCACCAGCGCGCGCTGGAGCAGCGCGACGACGAGGATCGGCGGGGCCGAGGTGAGCACCGAGGCCGCGGCGATGTCGGCCCACGGGATCTCGAACACGCCAGGAAAGAGCGCGAGCGCCACCGGCGCCGTCCGGCTCGCCTCGGTCGCCGTGAACGTGTACGCGAAGAGGAACTCATTCCACGAGTAGAGGAACGTGACGACCGCCGCCGACGCGATGCCGGGCGCGGCGGCCGGCACCACGACGTGGCGCAGCGCCTGGAGCCGGCCGGCGCCGTCGACGAAGGCCGCGTCTTCCAGC
>WNFT01014190.1_pt1 | contig 15298 bp, 10 predicted proteins | sample 5400191 | NCBI WGS metagenome assembly WNFT01 (sample SAMN13153359, study PRJNA577476) | soil metagenome | isolation source: 80 cm saprolite under Madrone tree | place: USA:California | collected 2016-06-14 | reverse complement strand
TGCCGGTCAGCGAGTTATAGAGTGTTTCGATGAATTTGTCGGCGTCGAGGAAATCGCCGGACCACTTGGCCCACGGCGCCAGGAGTTTTTCCTGCTTCATCTGCGCGACCGTCTTGTGCTGGTCGATCGCCTTTTGCACCGCTGCCGAGGTTTCCTTCAGCATCTTCGTGAATGCGCGCACGTCGTCGAGGTTGGAAAGCGCGCCGTGTCCCGGAATCACTTTCACGTCGGCAGGCAATTGCGCTGTACACTTTTCCATCGCCGCGATCATCCCCTGCACGCTGCCCCCGCCCGACACGTCAATGAAGGGAAATCCGTAGCGCACAAAATCGTCGCCCATGTGCACGACGTTGTTCTTCGGAAAGAAAATGATGGCGTCGCCATCGGTGTGCCCGGCGGGAAAGTGCAGCGCGCGGATGTCTTCGCCATTCAGGTGCACGGTCACGTCGTGCTCAAAGGTAATCACCGGGAGCGCCACCTTAGGAGCGGCCTTGGTCTCCATCTTTAGCGAACTCCCATTGCCCGCGACTCCAGGAGTCTCCAGACGCTTCCGGACATTGTCCTGTGCAATCACCGTCGATCCCGAGCTAGCGAAGGGCGCGTTTCCGCCGGTGTGATCCCCGTGGTAGTGCGTGTTGATCACAAATCTCACCGGCTTATCCGTAATCTTCAGGTTCTTCAGTGCCGCCTGGATCTTGTCGGCCAGAGGCGCGTACTGGTCGTCCACGATCACGATTCCGTCTTCGCCCACGGAGGCGGCAATGTTCCCGCCTTCGCCTTCCAGCATGTAAATGTTCCCGGAAACCTTGGTTACCTTGATTTCCACCTTGGAAAAATCCTTTTCCTGCGCCCGCAATCCCCCGCAGGCAAGGAAAATGCTGCCCACGATAACTGCCATGCGCGACCACAACGCCGCGTGCTTAGATTTGTTCATTTGGCCTCCCCAAGCCCCGTGAAATTCTAACACCGCAGATTGCCATACTCGCCTTAGACGCGGGAAGAAGTAGATTCACGTCACACCAGCCCAATTCGTAAGACCTGCCCTTTTCGGGTAAGGTATCTTCAATCTACAGAAGCTCTGGAAGGGATAAGCCGCTCCGGCGCGCCTGGAAACTTTCTTGACTGATACTTCCGCTACCCAATCCGCACCCGCGAGTTCCCGGCGATTTGCTTTTCTAGTCGGGGCGGGAATTTTCTTGAGCCGCGTCGCCGGACTGATTCGCGACCGCGTGTTTGCACATTATTTTGGCAACTCGGACGCAGCCGATGTGTTCAAGGCAGCCTTCCGCATCCCCAATTTCCTGCAGAATATGTTTGGAGAAGGGGTCCTCTCCGCTTCATTCATTCCCGTTTATGCCAGCCTGCTGGCTCGCGGTGACAAAGAAGAAGCGCGAAAAACGGCTGGCGCGGTCGCCGCTCTTCTTACCCTCAGCACCTCGATTCTTGTGCTGCTCGGCGTATTGACAGCACCCTGGCTGATCGACGCCATCGCTCCCGGCTTCCAGGGCGAAAAGCGGGAGCTGACCATCCTTCTTGTGCGGATTTTATTCCCCGGCGCTGGACTGCTTGTCGCTTCCGCCTGGTGCCTCGGTGTCCTGAACAGTCATCGCAAATTCTTTCTTTCGTACACCGCGCCCGTGCTGTGGAACGTCGCCATGATCGTGGGCATGCTCGCCTTCGGGGCCGGCCGCACGCAGAATTCCCTTGTCGTCATCACGGCCTGGGCCTCCGTCGCGGGAAGCGCGCTGCAAGTTCTGGTGCAACTTCCGATGGTTTTCAAACTCCTCGGCGGCCTGAAACTTTCGCTTGCGCACCAGGCCGAGCACGTGCGCACCGTCATCCGCAATTTTTTCCCGGTTTTCGTTAGCCGCGGCGTGGTGCAGATCAGCGCGTACATTGACGCGTTTCTTGCCAGTTGGCTGCCGACCGGCGCCGTTTCCGCGCTGGCCTACGCGCAAACGCTTTACACGCTGCCTGTCAGCTTATTCGGCATGTCCGTCTCCGCTGCGGAACTCCCGGTGATGAGCGGCGCGCTCGGTGCCGCCGACGAAGTCGCGGGTATCCTTCGCACCCGCATGAACTCCGGCCTGCGGCAGATCACGTTTCTTGTGGTTCCGTCCGTCGTCGGTTTTCTTGCGCTGGGCGACGTCATCGTCGCCGCGATCTATCAGTCCGGCCGCTTCACGCACACCGACGTCATCTATGTCTGGGGCATACTTGCCGGTTCCACGGTCGGACTCCTCGCGTCCACACTCGGGCGGCTTTACTCCTCCGGCTACTACGCGCTGCGCGATACGCGCACGCCGCTGCGTTTTGCCATCGTTCGCGTCCTGCTCACCACGCTGCTCGGCTACTTGGCCGCGCTGCCGTTGCCGCGCCTCCTCGGCATTGAGCCGCGCTGGGGTGTCGCGGGGCTCACGATTTCGGCGGGCGTCGCGTCGTGGGTCGAGTTCACTCTGTTGCAGCGCGGCATTCGCCGCAGGATTGGGCAGGTGGGGGTGCCGCTCGCTTTTCTCTCGCAAGTCTGGGTTGCGGCGCTGATCGCAGCGGCGGCCGGGCGCAGCACACTTGTCGCCCTCGGGCATCACAAACCAATCCTCCTCGCCGTCATCGTCTTATCGGTTTACGGCGCCCTCTTTTTTGGTGTATCAACTCTCTTGAAGCTGCCCGAAGCCCAGTCGATGCTTGGCATGCTCCGCCGCCGGGCCGGCGTGAAATGAGTCTCTTGCTCGTTCTAAAGGGCGTCTCCGGGAAATTGTTCGATGATCACCGTGTACATCGCACTCGGCACAAACATAGGCGAACGCGACGCCAATCTCCTTCAGGCGCTTGAGCTGCTCCCAGAATCAGGCGTGCACATCCGGCGCGTCTCCAGCATTTACGAAACCGAGCCGGTGGACTACCTCGATCAGGAGTGGTTCCTGAACGCGGTTCTTGAAGGAGAAACCGAGCTGGATGCTCTGGATTTACTAAGCGCCCTACGCGTTATCGAAGCCCGCATGGGCAGCAAGAAGGCTTTCGCGAAGGGGCCGCGGAAGATTGACCTGGACATCCTGCTCTACGGCAACGAGACGATTGACACGCCCGAATTGCAGGTGCCCCACCCACGCATGCTTGAAAGAAAATTCGTGCTCATCCCGCTCGTGGAAATCGCTCCGGGTCTCCGCCACCCGAGCTGGAAGTCGGGCGTTGCGCACCTTCTTGCCGGCAGTACCGATCACAGCGCCGTCAAAAAATTCCATGACGCCCCCGGCTTTTAGCCTTCCCGTAGTGCTTGGCCCACCCAACCAACTCTTCAGCTCGTTCGCCGCAGCACCAACCGGTGCAACGTAAACATTTTCGGCTGCAGCGCATCCAGTTCAATTTGCGATAGCCCACCCTCGTTGATCTCCCGCCAGCGATACACGCCGGGCTCGGATTCCGTCTGCTCCCGGCCGTTCAACCGTCGCAGGAATTCGCGCGCATCGTCCGCTTTCCACGGAAGCGCCCACCCGGCGCGATTCATAAATCTTCGAATACGATTGTGTCGGCGCTTCTTCCCGAATCGTCGCCTGCAGATCGGCGCTTGGGACCCGCGGTGCTGGCGCAGCCGAGGACATCTCGGCAACGGAACCCGCGGTCACGGCCGCCCACACGTCATCCTGCTTCTGCTTCACAGCGGCTTGTTCGCGCACGCTTGGGTGCACAATCGTCTTCGCCTGATTGAACTGCGATCCGGAAGACCAGCGCCCGTGTTCCACGCAAAAAACGTTGAGAGGCAGAGGCTCGCTGAATGGCGCAACGATGCGATCCTTGGCAATCACGCGGTCCTGCTTGCCGCCGCTGACCAGTTCGCCCGCAAGAAGCAGCAGCGGCCGCTTGCTGTGATTCACCAGCACCAGTTGATTCACGGAAGGCCCGCCGTAGTTCTGCGCCACGGGACGCGAGCCGTCGCGGTTGCGACAGATTGCGTCGGCGCCCTGCTCCCGTACGGTCACTTCTCCATTCGACAGCCCGTCTTCCAGCGTCAGAAACGCGCTCGTGTCATACCCCGAAGAGCTAACCACGGGAAATACCGTGAGATTTTCATAGCTCACCGGTTCCAGCAGCCGCCACTCGCCCTCCTGCTTTCCCGGAGGAGTCGCTCCCGTCGGCGAATACCAGAGAAAACCAAGCGCCGCCATGCCCAAAGCCGATAATCCCAGCAATCCGTGCCCGAGCGTACTGATCAAAATGCGGTTCATGCCATCCTCCAGAACGTGCCGTAGGGGCACGCTTGGAGTTAGAACGAAGGGGACGAAATTTCTTGCGGTTGAAAATGTGGCGGGTAATGCGGTCAGGCGGACAGGTATTCCAAGCTGCGTTATTTCATCTTTGCATCGTTGGCTCTTTCCTTCGCCGTTTTCTTATCCTCTTGAATTACCGAGGTTATTGCGCGATTTGTTCTTTCGCGACAACGAGGAGGTTTCCGCCTCGTGCTTTTCGTACTCGGCGAGTTCCTCTTCGGTATAGGAATAAGACTCGCGGGAGGCAAACATCGAATTGGTTTTGGTGGCCGCCTTCTTCTTTTTGCGGGCGGCGCCGAATTCGTAGCGCGTCATGCGCAGCGGCCCTTCAATCGCCTTCACCTCAACCAGCAGGTCGCTCACCTTCTCCAGAAAATCGTGCAGGTGGAATGGCCGCAGCACGTACGGCAGGCGGGCTTCTTCAATCACTGGAACGAACTGGTTGCCGCTCATCTCCGGCACCACAAAAAGAACGCGGAGCCTGGCACCGTCTTCCACGCTGACCGAAGCCAGTTCGCGAAGAACCTGAAAGAGCGCTGATTCGACGCCGACCATGGCGATATTCGCGATCAACAGGGAATATTCCCCGGTCTTCAACTCTGTCTGCAACATCTTGGTGTCGGCGGCCACGCGTACCCGCCAGCCTTCAGAATCGAGGATCTGGCGAAGCGCATTTCCGCTGTACGGGTCATCCTCAAACACAAGAATGCCGACTTGCGGAGACTGCGGGGTAGGAGAGGTCGCCATCCCCGAAGTATAGGTTGTTGGGGCGTCAAGGTCATCGGCCGCAACGGGTTAGCTGCGTAACGGACACCTGTACGATAGTACGGGCGAGTGGCTGGCGTGGCGTTTCAGGGCTTTGGGGGATCCGGAGGCTTATCCAGAACGCATCCCGTCACCAGCATTCTGCCATCGCCGTCCGGGGTGTCCTCCTGCAGGAAGCCGGTGTCGCCCTTGCCCCACCAGAGAACCTTGCCGTCAGAGTAGCGGTTGCCGTCGGCGGAGCGCGTCTGGCGCATCATGTAGATGTGGTCGCTGGTGCGGACTTTGGCCGTGGTTTCTCGGAGATAGACCGTGATTTTGGCGCCGGCTTCGCAGGTGTAGTCGAACCGCTTCCATTTTAACGCTGGGCGAACGTTGTTTGTGGGGCCGGGCGAGGCAGCCGGTTTTGCGGGGTCCGCTGGTGTCGAAGGCGCTTGGCGGGCGCAGACAATACCCGCTACCACCAGGCCGAGACTCGCCAATGGGAGCAGACCGGTCAGGATTCTCTTTTGGCGCAACGCAGCCTCCATCGGTTCGCTCCCTATTGATTTGAGTCTAGCTCCGAGTGCTGCGGTTGTATGGGTATTGTGGCGCACGTGGGAATCTTCCGATTGGCGGTTTAGGCAGGCGCGGGGCACAACCCTGGGTATCGGGATTCGGCAGATGTATGGATAATGTGGGGCGTGGCGCAACTGGAAAATTTCCGGCTAAAGGTGTTTCGCATGGTGGCGCAGCACCTCAGCTTCCGCAAGGCAGCTGAACATCTCTTTATCACCCAGCCGGCGGTCACGCTCCAGATCAAGGCCCTGGAAGAAGATCTTGGCGTCCGGCTCTTTGACCGGAGAGGCAACCAAATTTTCCTGACCGCGCAGGGAACGCGATTGCTCGGATATGCGAAACGAATGGAAGCCCTTGTCGCCGAGGCAGAGCAGGACATCGCCGAGGGCGAAGGGCAGTTGTCCGGAGAACTAGCGCTGGGAGCGTCCACAACCATTGCCCAATACGTGCTCCCACGGCTGATTGGCGCGTTCCTCCTGGAGAATCCCCGCGTCCGGCTGTCGCTGCAAAGCGGGAACACCGAGCAGATCGTGCGGCTGCTTTTGGACAGCGCGATTGCCCTGGGTCTTATCGAAGGACCGGCGCGGCATCGCGAGGTGCGCACCGAGCCGTTCATGGAAGACGAAATGATACTGATCGGGCCGGCAAACTCGGAATTGGAACGGCTCACCCGCGAACATCTGCGTACGACCAATCTTCTGATGCGGGAACAAGGCTCGGGTTCGCGCCGCGTAATCGAGATGGCCCTTGGAAAAGTGGGCATAAAAACGAAAGATTTTGCGCGGGTGATGGATCTGGATTCGAGCGAAGCCATAAAGTCCGCGGTGGAGGCGGGGCTTGGCGTCGGATTCGTCTCGCGCTGGGCAATCGCCAAAGAACTGGAACTCGGGATCCTGAAGATCGTGGAGGTTCCGGGGCTGCGGGTGACGCGAAGCTTTTCGCTTGCGCGGCGGACCGGCCCGGTGCCGCAGGGGCCGGCGGGCTGCTTTCGCAGCTTCGCCATCGAGCGAGTGCGGGCCCTTTCCTCCGGTTTGAAGAGGTCCGGCCGCCCGGGTAGCCGGGCCGATAAGGCAGACTAATGTGCAATTAGGATTGCTGCTTGGACGGGCCTTCTCTAGACCTGTCAGACTCTGCCCATGAACAAAAACCTCTTTTTTGCGGGCGTCATCCTGGCGGCCAGCGGGTTTGTTTCCCCGCCCATAGCGCTGCTGGGCGGCCTTATCTATGGCCTGACGTTGGTCCACCCGTTTCATATGGAGAGCAAGAGCCTCTCCAAGTTTTTGTTGCAGGCTTCGGTGGTGGCGCTGGGATTCGGAATGAATCTTCACGAAGTGCTGCACGCTGGGCAGTCCGGATTTGTGTATACGGCACTGAGCATCACCGGCGCGATGCTGCTGGGGCTGGGCCTCGGCTACCTGATTCACGTGCAGAAAAAACCTTCGTTTTTGATTAGCGCGGGAACGGCTATTTGCGGAGGCAGCGCGATTGCCGCCGTTGGGCCCATTGCCGAGGCGAGTGAAGAAGAGATGGCCGTGTCGCTTGGAACGGTTTTTATTCTGAATTCCGTGGCGTTGTTTCTATTTCCGGTGATTGGGTTGGCGCTGCATATGAGCCAGACGCAGTTCGGCCTCTGGTCAGCCCTGGCGATTCACGACACGAGCTCGGTGGTGGGCGCAACGGCGAAATACGGCGCGGCGGCGCTGGCGGTCGGGACCACGATCAAGCTGGCGCGAGCACTGTGGATCGTGCCGCTCTCGGCCGCGACGGCAATCTTTCTGAGGAGCAAGGCGCGCATCCAGTGGCCGTGGTTCATCCTCTTTTTCTGTTTTGCGGCGTTGCTGAATACGCTGCTACCTTCGTACAGCGGCGCATTCGGCGCGCTGAACCACCTCGGGAGAATTGGCTTGACGGTGACGCTGTTTCTGATCGGCACGGGCCTGAACAAAAAAACGCTCGCCAAGGTGGGTGTTCGTCCCCTGCTGCAGGGCCTGATTCTGTGGGTGATTGTGGGCAGCACCAATTTCTTCGTTCTCTCGAATGCAGATCCTCAAATTCGTGATCGGAAAATTGCGGTTGCTGTCGCCACCCGCGTGTCCAAGTGGCAAATCATTACACTAATAAATAAATCTGATGAGAATTTTGCGTTGGACACGCCCAGCGGATGCGCGTACTGTGCGTGAAAATCAAAAGGCCAAATTGGTCTTTCAAGGGGATTTGGCCGTGTCACAGATATAAAGTTGGCTCGCGGTTGCATGAATTGTGGTCGGTAAGTCGAGGGTCGCTCCAGCGGACAGCCGAAGCATTGCTGTGAACACGGCAGGAATTTGTGTGCCCACACACATCTGCCTGGGGTAATTGCATTTGAACAGCGCGCCGGCTGCCCAGCCGGACAAAAACTCACGGAGGAAGAATATGACCTGGCGACTTAGTGTCTTTGTCCTGATTGTATTGTTGGCAGTCACTCCGCTGAACTCACAAACGTTTCGCGGTGTTGTGCCGAATGCGCAGGTGAAAGCGACGGATACGGCAACGCAGATCGAGCATACGAGCGCGACAACAAGCGACGGAATTTTCGCGTTTCAGGACCTGCCCGTGGGCACCTATAAGGTCACCGTAACCACGTCGGGATTCCCGGTGGTCACTGTGGAGAACGTCCTGGTGACGCAGGGAAGCATTTACACACTGCCGGTGAAATTGCAGATGTCTCAGCAAGCGACCACGGTGGAGGTGTCTGCCGCAACACTGACGCTGGACACCACAACAACAACTCAGACAACGAGCGTCGCTGGAACAGACCTGCAAACCATGCCGCAAAACGGCCGCGACTTTACGCAGCTGATTCAACTCGTGCCGGGATATGCGGGATATTCGGCGGGAGGCTACGGCTCTTTGAACGGCACGCGAGCCAATCAGGTGAACTGGCAAATCGATGGCGTGGACAACAACGATCTATGGCACAACATCCCGGCGGTCAATCAAGGCGGAGTTTCCGGGATTGCGGGAATTATTCTGCCGATTGACTCCGTTGACCAGTTCTCCGTGCAAACGCAGGGCTCGCCGGAATCGGGGCGAAACCCGGGAGGGACGGTCGATCTGGCGCTGAAGTCCGGTTCGAACGGATATCACGGCACGGTTTATTACTATGATCGGAACGAGGCGTTTGCCGCGGCCTCGCCCTTTGTGACTTCGAAGAAAGAAAATCGCAACTACAACTACGGGTTTTCGTTTGGCGGGCCGCTGCTGAAGGACAAACTGTTCTTTTTCACGACCTTTGAAAAACAACGGTTTACGATTGGGCTGCCGGGATTGGCCACGGAGCCCTCGCAAGCCTATCAGGCGCTGGCGGAGGCGCAACTAGCCAAGTACGGTATCGCAATCAACCCGGTCAGCACCGCCCTGCTGGCAAATCTTTGGCCGAGCTATGCGTTAAATGGGGTGGCGGCGCGTGACAATTATTCGAGCCCGGACCCCGAATATGGTTACAGCTACAACGGATTGGTGAAGATCGATTACCAGATCAACAGTAAGAATACGTTGTCGTTCCACTATTTTGCCGGGCAAGGAAATCAGGTGGCGCCGGTAGGAGGCTCGGCGCTATCGGAGGCGGCGTCGGAGCTGAAGTATTACTACGAAGTGGCGCCCATCCACGTATCGAACTATGCGTTGGTTTGGAATTCGGCGATCACGACACGCTGGTCCAACCAGGTGCTTGCGGGCGTTAATTACTTCCGGCAAATCTTCAATGACTTTAACAGCGGGTTTGTGGTGTCCAAGTACGGGCTGGTGTTGGCGCCAAACTTTGATGCGACCGGGCTGACCGGAGCGCCGAATATTCAAATCAGCGGGTTTGACGGAGTGGGCCAAACGCCACCGGAAGGCCGGCAGGATGTGACGGGGCATCTGACCGACGTGGTGTCTTATACCGTTGGAAAACACCAATATCGTTTCGGCGGCGAGTTCCGGCGCGCGCAACTTGAAGAGTTCTATCACCGGCATGGATTGGGGAACCTCAAGTTCGATGGATCGCAAGGGCCCTGGGCCAGCGACACCACCATCACGGACTCAAGGGTACAAAGCCTTGCGGACTTTTTGGCAGGTTATCTCAATCCTGGCACGTCGACTATCGCCCTGGGAGATCCAACGCGTCTTGTCTTTGTGAAAACATTTAATCTTTTCGCGCAGGATACCTGGCAGGTAAACCGGAAGCTGACAGTGAACTACGGCCTGCGGTGGGACTATGAGGGCCCGTTGGGAAACGACAAGAAAAACCTGTCAGTTTTCATCCCGAGCAAGGGCGGATTGGTGTTTCAGGGCGCGGGAATCGATTCCGTGTATCCCAAGAACTACAAGAACTTCTCGCCGCGGATGGGATTTGCATACAAACCGCGTGAGAGCGGGGACATGGTCGTTCGCGCGGGTTTCGGCTTGTATTTCGATACCCCGAACCTGAATCCGTTTCTCGACAACCGGCCGGCGAACGGCGCTCCCAATGGTCTTGAGGGAAATCCAGCCGGAACGAGCCCTGTGAGTACCGTGGGGCCAACTAACGGCAACGGCGTGATCGCTTCCGGGCAACCAATTTTTCCGGCGGCAGGGAGCACATGCCTTACAGGAAATGGCTGCAACCAAATCTATAACCTGTTTTCTGTCAGCCAGAATTTTCGCAATGCGTACAATTACAACTACAATGTGAATATCGAGAAGGGAATTGGAAAGTCTCTCGTTTTGCAGGTAGGTTACGTGGGGAGCGCCGCGCATCGCCTGCTGACGACGCAGGATATCAACCAGGCGGCGGTTTCGCCTGCTTTGGCAGTTCCTTTGTTCAATGCCCAGGCGGCCTATTCGGCAAGTCCGACCGCGGCCAACCTGGCGGCACTGCAAGCGGCAAAGGCGGCGATACAGGCAAGCCGGCCCTACTTCGCGCAGTTTCCTGATTTCGGGATCATCAATCAAATCGAGAGCAACGGAAACTCAAACTATAACTCTTTCCAGACACTCTTGAAGACGCGCGAGTGGCACCGGTTCACCGGACAATTCACCTACACGTGGGCCCACGCGTTTGATGATATGACAGCCTATCGCGGAGCCACTCCGCAAAACAGCTTTGACATTCAAGGCGACTACGGAAACAGCGATTTCGACACGCGCCATAACTTTACGGCATTGCTCAACTACGACTTGCCGAATGGATCGAGTTGGAAACTGCTGACAAACGGATGGACGATGAGCAGTTTGTTGTCGTTCCACACGGGACAGCCGTTTAACATTACATCCAACGTTGATAGCACTGGGACTGGCGAGGGAGTGCAGCGCGTCGACCTGATCGGGAATCCTCAAGCCGGCGTGTCGCACTCGTTCAACAGCGGAGGCGTTACGTGGATCAATCCGGCCGCGTTTGCGGCGCCTGCGCCTGGGACCTACGGCACACTTCCTCGCAACTTTTTATACGGACCGGGATTCGGCGGCGTGGACTTTTCCGTGGTCAAGAACACGAAGATTACGGAAAGGATCAACACGCAATTCCGGATCGAGCTATTCAATATCTTTAATCGCAAAAATCTGGCGCCACCCAGCAGCGGGTGCGGTGTAAGCAACTTCAACTCCGCCGCGCTGAGTGACCGCACGTGCCTGGCGGGCAGCGGCTTGGGCGTGACGGCGGATACCATTGGAGACTACAACGGCGCACCCGGGATAGGCCCCGGCGAGGCGTTCAACATGCAACTGGCGCTGAAGATCATCTTCTAACCCAGATCGACTTAGAATTTCGGGCGGGCCTGCCCCGGAGGGGCAGGCCCGGTTTTGTTTAGGGAGGCAAGCTTGGCTCAAGAAATCGGACCATGTTGACGATGCGGTTGCCCAGGCCAAAGGACAAAGATGCAAAGAAATGTGACCTGAGAAAGCGGAACCAACTCTAACCACATATAGAAGAATGGGCGGTTGCCGATTGACAGTTGGTTGGCGGCCGTTGTCACGCGTCGCCGCGCCCTGGCTACAAGTCACTGCGCTCCGTTCTGGAGGCGTGTTTTGCTGGGGGGGTTGGCGCGTTTTGATCCAGAGAGGCAGGGCCGCACAGCGCCACCAACGCTTGCGTAAATCAAGTTTGGAGGAAAGCACAAATGAGTGAAGCAGCTCGACAGACGGCGAAAGAAACAACTTCGGCGAAGCCGAAGACCTTTGCGGCAGACGCGTTCGCGGCGGGGAGCACGACATCGGGTTTGGCTGCGCTCACCATTCCGCGGCGCGAGCCGCGTCCGCAGGATGTGCAGATTGAGATACTTTTTTGCGGCGTTTGCCATTCCGATTTGCACCAGGTGCGCAACGAATGGAAAGAAGTGATGCCGACCGTGTATCCCGTGGTGCCGGGGCATGAAATCGTGGGCCGTGTGACGAAGGTGGGCAGCGCGGTGACGAAGTTCAAGGCGGGCGACATCGCAGCGGTCGGATGTATGGTCGATTCCTGCCGGCAATGCTCGGCTTGCAAGGCAGGTGAGGAGCAGTATTGTGAAAACGGCCTGACGCTGACGTACAACGGGGAAGACAAGATTCTGGGCGGCGTCACGTATGGCGGGTATTCGACTGCGATTGTAGTGGACGAAAAGTATGTGTTGAGCGTGCCTAAGGGCCTGGACCTGGCGGGCGTGGCGCCGCTGCTCTGCGCGGGCATCACTACGTATTCGCCGCTGCGGCACTGGAATGTGGGCAAGGGACAAAAAGTGGGCGTAGTGGGCCTGGGCGGGCTGGGACACATGGGCGTTAAGTTTGCACATGCGTTCGGCGCCCACGTGGTGCTGTTCACCACTTCGCCGAACAAAGCCGCGGATGCGAAACGGCTGGGCGCCAATGAAGTGGTGAATTCGCGCAACACCGAGGAGATGCAGAAGCACGCCGGGAGCTTCGATTTCATTCTGGACACAGTTTCAGCGGATCACGATCTGAACGCGTACCTCCAGTTGCTGAAGCTGGATGGTACGATGACGCTGGTGGGAGCGCCGGAAAAGCCGGCGGCAGTTGCGGCGTTTAACTTTCTGATGAAGCGGCGGAGGCTGGCGGGATCGGCCATCGGTGGCATCCGGGAAACGCAGGAGATGCTGGATTTTTGCGCGAAGCACGGAATCACTTCGGACATCGAGTTGATTCCAATTCAGAAGGTCAACGATGCGTACGAGCGGCTGCTGAAGAGCGACGTGAAGTATCGTTTCGTGATTGATATGGCGTCGCTGAAGTAAGAGGCGATCAAAATTACTTGCCGATTACGAAGAAAGACCCGGAGTTGAAGCGGTGGAGATTGCTGGAGTCCCAGAAAATGCTCCAGGTGGAAAGTGGGACTTTGCCCGGGACGCCGCGCGTGTAGAAGATTTGCAGGCCGTCGCGGGACCATTCGGCAGCGCGTTGGTAAGAATCGGTGGAGCCGAGGATGGTGCGGCGCTTCGAGAGAACTTCATAGAGAAAAAAGGTGGAGTTTAGCCCCACTGAATCCGAGGGCGCGCCTGTGGGTGTCTTCAAATAGTAGGCGGAGACGAGCAGCAGATCGGCGTTGATGGGATTCGGGCGAATGGTATCGCTGCTCATCACCTGGAAGGAATCACCATAAATTTCTTTGAGGGCGACGGTTTGTGTCGGCTTGTCGTCGCTCAACCAGTAGGCGTTTTCTAGATCGCTGGCGAGGATCGTGGTCGGCGAAATCCAGCCATGCAGGGCGTCAACCTCTTGCGGAGAAAACTGGGCGGCGGTTTCGGGCGCGTTGACGGGAAGCGTCCAGACCTGCCAGACCTTGCCGTCGTACTTTAGGAAAGCCACGCGGGAATCGTCGGGCGACCAGAAGGCGCTGCGAGCGCTGATGGTGGCGAGATCGCGCAAGCGGCCGGTGTCCCAATCATAGAGAACAATCGTGCGCTCGGGGCCGTTCGCGGAGTCAGAGCGAGTGTAGAGGAGTTTCTTGCCATCATGGGAGACGGCGAGTTCGGAGCCTTCGGGCGCGACGGTCCTTCTGATTGCACTGCGGCTGAAAATGACTTTTCCGCTGGAGTCGAGGTAAGCCATCGCTGTTGGGGGCTGAAAATTAGTGATGGGATCGAGGACGGACTTCTTGTCTTTATCTTTGTCCTTGTCTTTATCTTTATCCTTACTTTTATCTTTGTCTTTGTCGTCCGCGCTGTCATCCGGGTCCAACTGATTCTTTTTGCGGAATTCGGGGAATTTTTCGGGGGCGCTCTGGCCGCAGCCGTTGAGGATTCCGATCTGCGTGTGCTGTAACTCGACTTTGAAGGTGTACTTGATGTCGGCCATGCCGTCGGAACAGGAATCGCGGGAAAGCTCAACGGCCACGTCGGCGCCCGTGACGGTGTCTTTGGCGTGGTAGACCCAGGAGACGCCAGGTTCGTCGGGAACGATTTCGTCGGGTTCGAGGACGATCGGGGGGTAGCCGGCGCGGTCGAGGCGCTCGGGCCCTTTCATGCCCAGGCGCAAGGACCAGTTAGGCTCATTGCCGTGGGCGAGAATGAGGATGGGGTAGTGGCGCGAAACGGGGGAAGGCATGGGAGCGCTGGAGGCGGGGGGAGCAGGATTTGCCGGCGCCGGCGCGGCAGGCTTTTGCCCAGGAGTTTGGGCGGAAGCAAGACTCGCAACGAGCAATAGGCTGCACAGAAATAGAATGCGAGTGAAACTCGATGCGCGCATGCGGAAGGCTCCCCCAGAAAATCCCAAGAAAATACTGTACCAAGAGGCGCTACGGACGGGCGAGGAGAATGGGGGTGCCGTATTCGCAATGCAAAGAGCGAGACATTGAAGGCGCGGGAGGAGTAGGCGAGGAATTTTCTTGACATGGCGAACAAAAAGCGAAACAATGGGACCGCATCGAGGTGAGCCATGTCCCCAGTTCTTCCCCATACGACGCCGCGTTTCGCGATGCGGCGCCGCCCCGCTCGACGCCCCGCAACACAACTCCTTCCTTTTAGCCCTGCTGAACCAAAGCCAGAGGCCGGCGCCCTTGCCCAGGGCGAAGCCGGCTGGCGTAAGGCAAGTCTGGAAAGCCCAACGGCAGATTGCCCCCTGCCGGAATTTCCGACTTCCCATGCGCCACTGGTGGGCATTGCTCGCCTCGCCGCTGAAGCCCCGGCGGCGGACACGAAGCGGAAGTCTTTGGAGAAGCCGGAGTACTTTTTCCTGCCGGTGAAATCGATTTTGAATAAATGCGATTCGGCGAGGGTGCCGTTTGACTGGACGATCAATCCGTACCGCGGATGCGAGTTTGCCTGCAAATACTGCTACGCGCGATACACGCACGAGTACATGGAGATTGACGGCGGGGAATTCGAACGTAAGATTTTTGTGAAGCAGAATGCGGCAGGATTGCTAAGGCATGATGTGGACCGGAAGTATTCGTACGCGTCGAAGGCTTCCGGTTACACCAAGGCGGAGCACATCGCGATCGGGACGGCGACGGATCCCTACCAGCCGGCGGAGCGGGAATATGGAGTGACGCGAGCGTGCCTGGAGGAATTGGCGAAGCGGGAGGGGCTGAGCGTTTCGATCATCACCAAGTCGAACCAGATTGTGCGCGACATTGATTTACTGAAAGTGATTGCAGTGAAGTCGGCGCTGACCGTGAATATTACGGTCACTACGCTAAGGCCGCGGTTGGCGCGCTTGCTGGAGCCGCGAGCGCCGCGGCCGGATTTGCGGCTGGCGGCGGTAAAGGAGTTGCGCGAGGCGGG